>Ga0209709_10000610_pt1 | contig 33953 bp, 36 predicted proteins | sample ArcticOcean_MG_C_2_FD_187435 | JGI IMG/M metagenome (GOLD analysis project Ga0209709, IMG submission 187435) | Marine microbial communities from western Arctic Ocean - ArcticOcean_MG_CB4_136 (SPAdes) (version 2) | ecosystem: Environmental > Aquatic > Marine > Oceanic | place: Arctic Ocean... | reverse complement strand
TAGAAAAAGGTAAATATTTTGAGATGTGGGGAAAGCAAAAACCTAGTTAAGACTTTTACAAAAAGAAGATATTTTTTCTAAAGCTTTTTTAAGATTTTCCATAGAAGTTGCATAAGATATTCTAAAGAAACCTTCTAAACCAAATGCAGAACCTTGAACAACTGCAACACCACTATTTTCTAATAAAGACTGAACAAAATCAGTATCTGTCTTAAGTTCTTTTCCGTTTGTATCTTTTTTTCCAATTAACCCTTTGCAGCTTGGAAAAACATAAAATGCTCCATCTGGATTTAAACATTCAATTCCATCTATTTCATTTAATGCTTTAACAACAAAGTTTCTTCTTTCTTGAAATGAAATTGCTCTCTCTTTTATAAAATCTTGAGTTCCATTTAATGCCTCAACCGCTGCAGCTTGACTAATTGAAGATGGATTTGTTGTTGATTGCGATTGTATCTTAGCAATTGCTTTGATAATTTCTTTAGGACCAGCCGCATACCCTATTCTCCAGCCAGTCATAGAGTAAGCTTTACTTACACCATTCATTGTAAGAACTCTTTCTTTCAAGCTATCAATTTGTGCAATAGTAAAAAATTTAAACCCTTCGTATGTTACGTGCTCATAAATATCATCACTTAAAATATGCACATGAGGATGTTTTGCTAAAACATCTGCGATTTCTTTAATAACACTTTCAGTATAACAAGCACCCGTTGGATTTGATGGTGAATTTAATATTATCCACTTTGTTTTTGGTGTTATAGATTTTTCTAATTCAGCTGGATTAATTTTAAATCCTTGTTTTTCATTACACTCTAAAATAATTGGAGTTCCACCAGCTAATAAAACCATATCAGGATAAGAAACCCAGTAAGGAGCTGGAATAATAACTTCGTCTCCTTCGTTTAATGTTGCCATCATGGCGTTATAAATTACGTGTTTTCCGCCTGCTCCGACTGTGATTTGATCAGCAGTATAATCTAGTTGATTTTCTCTTTTAAATTTTTCTACTATTGCTTTTTTTAAAGCTGGAGTTCCATCTACTGCTGTATACTTGGTATCACCATCGTTTATGGCCTTTATAGCTGCCTGCTTGATGTTATCTGGAGTATCAAAGTCCGGTTCTCCTGCACCAAGACCAATAATATCTTTACCAGCTGCCTTTAATTCTCTAGCTTTCTGAGTTACAGCGATAGTTGGTGATGGTTTAATCTTTTTTAGACTGTCTGATATAATGCTCATTGAAATATATTTTTATTATAATAGTTTTATAAATAATGCAGAATACTTATCAAGATTTAATTACAGATATACAAAGTAAAAATCCAGAGATTCACCAAAAACTAGAGGGTGGACAAAAGTTTAAACTTGTAACAGATTTTAAACCAGCTGGTGATCAACCTGCAGCGATAAAACAATTAATTAGTGGGGCGAATAAAGATGAGTTAAACCAAGTTTTACTTGGTGTAACCGGTTCTGGAAAAACTTTTACAATGGCGCAGGTAATTGAAAAAACAAATAGGCCAGCACTAATACTTGCTCCTAACAAAACACTAGCTGCACAGCTTTATGGGGAAATGAAATCTTTTTTTCCAGAAAATGCCGTTGAATACTTTGTATCTTATTATGATTACTATACTCCAGAAGCATATGTGCCAAGGTCAGATACTTATATTGAAAAAGAAGCATCAATTAATGAACAAATAGATCGTATGCGTCACTCAGCTACTAGATCGTTGTTAGAGAGAGATGATGTAATTATTGTTGCCAGTGTTTCCTGTATTTATGGTTTGGGCTCTGTTGAAGCGTACAGCAAGATGACTTTAAGTTTAAAGAAAGATTACGAGTATAGCAGAGAACAGTTAATAAGAACTTTAGTAAATTTACAATACAAAAGAAATGATCAAAGTTTTTATAGAGGAACTTTTAGAGCTAGAGGAGAATATATTGAAATATTTCCTTCACACCTTGAAGATAGAGCGTGGAGATTAAGTTTATTTGGAGATAAATTAGAAAAAATTGAAGAATTTGATCCTTTAACAGGTGATCTGATACAAGATTTAGATGTAATAAAAGTTTACGCGAACAGTCATTACATCACTCCCAAACCAACTATTGAACAAGCAATTATTAAAATTAAAAGAGAACTAGAGGTAACGTTAAAAAAATTCAAAGAACAAAATAAATTACTTGAAGCACAAAGATTGGAAGAAAGGGTTAAGTTTGATTTAGAAATGATTGAAGCAACAGGATCTTGTGCTGGTATTGAAAACTATTCTCGTTTTTTATCTGGAAGAAAACCAGGGGAACCACCTCCCACTCTATTTGAATACTTTCCTGACAATACTCTTATTTTTGTAGATGAATGCCATGTAACAGTTCCTCAATTAAATGGTATGTACAAAGGAGACAGATCTAGAAAAAGTAATCTTGCAGAATATGGTTTTAGATTACCATCTTGCATGGACAATAGACCTCTTAAATTTGAAGAATGGGATGCAATGAGAACTCAAACAGTTTTTGTATCAGCAACACCAGGTCCTTGGGAGCTAGAACAGGTCAAAGGTAAATTTGTTGAGCAAATAATAAGACCTACTGGTTTAATTGATCCGCCAGTTGAAATAAAGCCCGCCAAAAATCAAGTTGATGACTTGATGCATGAATGCAAAAAAACAATAGATAAAAATTTTAGAGTTTTGGTTACTACATTGACTAAAAAAATGGCAGAAGATTTAACGGAATATTTTCATGAAAATGGTATTAGAGTTAGATATTTACACTCTGATATCGACACATTGGAACGAATAGAGATAATGAGAGATCTAAGACTTGGTGTTTTTGATGTTTTAGTAGGAATTAACCTATTAAGAGAAGGGCTTGATATACCAGAGTGTGCATTGGTTGGAATTTTAGATGCTGATAAAGAAGGATTTTTAAGGTCTGAAACTTCTTTAGTTCAAACTATTGGAAGGGCTGCTAGAAACTTAGAAGGTAGAGTTATTCTTTATGCAGATAAAGAAACTAAAAGTATAAAAAAAGCCATACAGGAAACAGACAGAAGAAGAGCGATCCAAGTTGCATATAATAAAAAACACAATATTGATGCCGTCTCTATCAAAAGAGAAATCAGCGATGTTTTACAAAACGTTTATGATAAAGATTATCTAAAAGTAGGCACTGGAGACAATATTGGTGGAAACTTGAAGAAACACCTAAAAGTATTAAATAAAAGAATGAAAGATGCTGCAATAAATCTTGAATTTGAAGAAGCTGGTAAAATTAGAGATGAAATAAGAAATTTAGAAGCATCAGAGTTAGAAATTGTTTTAAACCCAAAAGTAAAACACTATAACCAAAAAAACAGAATATATCCAAAAGGCAGATCTACAATGGGTTTACCTGGTACGAGAGCACAAAAAGGTAAGAAAAAATGGAAGCAAACAAAATAATTATTACTGGGGCCGCAACTAGAATTGGTGCTGCTATTGCCAAAAACCTCTCAGGTCCAGGAGTTGAAATGGTAATTCATTATAACACCTCAAAAAAGGAAGCTGAAGAATTACAAAAAAAATTATCAAAAAACAAAACAAAAGTTTACTTAGTAAAAGGTGATCTTGCAAAAGAACAGGATTTAAAAAAAATTATAAAATTCTCTAAATTAAAACTAAAATATTTTGATTGCTTAATTAATAATGCCTCATTATTTGAAAATGACAGGCTCACAAATTTTTCTTCTAAGAGCTGGAATCGACACTTAGATGTAAATTTAAAAGCACCTGCATATCTTACAAAAGAGTTTTCAAAAAATATAAGAGGTAAAAGCAATAATATTATTAATATAATTGACCAAAGAGTTTTCAAGTTAACTCCTTTTTTCTTTTCCTACACTTTAAGCAAAACTGGACTTTACACTCTTACGAAAACTAGTGCTATGGAATTAGCTCCAAATATAAGAGTTAATGGAATTGCACCTGGGCCAACCATAAAAAATAAAAGACAAACAGAGGCACATTTTAAAAAACAATATTTAGCAACACCTTTAAAACAACAAGTTAATGTAAAAGACATATGTTCTGCTGTTGACTTTTTTATCAAAAACAGTTCAATTACAGGTCAAATAATTGCAATAGACAGTGGACAAAACTTAAACTGGCAAACACCAGATGTAATTGGAAAAGAATGAAAAAAAATAATTTAAATATTATAAAAATTGATAAAAACAAAAAATTATTTAATTATGAAAAAAAAATTCTTATTAAAGATCTGATTTTAGATTTAAAGCTTGGATATTATGATTTTGAGAAAGAAAAAACTCAAAAAGTAAAATTCAGTTTAGAAATTGATTACGAAGATAGAAAACCAACAAATGATAAAGATATTAAGTCTATTGTTAATTATGGTCAGGTTGTAAAATTAATTGCCAAACTTGCAAAAAATAAACACTACAATTTTTTAGAAACACTTGCAGAAGATGTTTTTGATGTGCTATTTAAGGATAAGCGAATTGGAAAAATAATGCTTCAAATTGAAAAATTAGAAATCATAAAAGAATGTGCCTCTGTTGGTATCCAAATTACCAAAAAAAGAAGTCATGAAAAGCTCTGAATTAGGCAAAGACGTAATTAGAAAAGAGCTACCCTTAATCCCCAAGAGTCCTGGGGTTTATAGGATGCTTGATCACAAAGATGTAATTTTGTATGTAGGAAAAGCAAAAAATCTTCCCAACAGATTAAAGAGCTATGTAGCAGAAAAAAACCACATTATTAGAACAGCAAGAATGCTGTCTCAAACTTTTAAATTAGAGATAACGACTACTGCAAATGAAAGTGAAGCATTACTTTTGGAAGCTAATTTAATTAAAAAACATAAACCTAAGTTTAATATATTGCTTAAAGATGATAAATCGTTTCCTTTTGTCTTTATTGGTAACAAAGATAAATGGCCACAAGTTACAAAACACAGAGGAAAAAAAGATAAAGAAGGTTTTTATTTTGGCCCTTTTGCATCTGCTGGAACAGCAAATTGGACGATAAAAATGCTTCAAAAAATATTTCAAATAAGGGTTTGTGATGACACAACCTTTAAGAATAGAAAAAGACCCTGCATACTTTATCAAATAAAAAGATGCTCAGGACCGTGTGTTGATTATATTAATAAAGAAGATTATGAAAAATCTGTCGATCATGCAATTCAATTTGTATCAGGTAAATCAAGGCAAATTCAAAAAAATCTATCCAAACAAATGGAGGAAGCAAGTGAAAAACTTGATTTTGAAAGAGCTTCTATTTTTAGAGATAGAATAAAATCATTAAATATAATCCAATCATCACAAAGAATTAATGAAGCAAATCTCGTGGACGCTGATGTTATCGCTGCATATAAAGAATCTGGCAAAACTTGCATTCAGGTATTTTTTTATAGATCTAAACAAAATTGGGGTAACCAAGCCTACTTTCCAAAGCATGATCCTGATCAAGATATTAAGGAAATAATGTCTTCTTTTTTAATGCAATTTTATGAAAATAAAAATGTACCAAAATTAATAATCATTAATTCAGATATTAAAGATAAAAAATTAATTGAAGAAACTTTAAGTAAAAAAGAAAATAATACTATTTCTATTAATGTAGCTAAAAAAGGGACAAAGGCTAAAGTTATTGCAATGGCGGAAAAAAATGCCAAAGAATCATTAAATAGAAAAATTTATGAAACAAACAATAATAAAAACTTATTTGAGGGTTTATCTAAAAAATTTAATCTTAAAAATGGTATAAGCTTAGTTGAGGTTTACGATAACAGTCATATTTCTGGAACAAATAGCGTTGGGGCAATGATAACTTTTGGGAATGAGGGGTTTATTAAAAAGAGATATAGAAAGTTTGACATTAAAACAAAAGGTGCAGAACAAGACGACTTTGCAATGCTTAAAGAGGTTCTTACTAGAAGGTTTAAGCGAGCCATGCTTGAGAAGGGGAACTATTTAACATTACCAGATTTAATACTAATTGATGGCGGAAAAGGTCAATACTCATCTGCAAAAGAAGTGTTAGATGAATTTGGTTTACATGATCTACCTATGATTGCTATTGCAAAGGGTAAAATGAGAAATAGTGGTGATGAGACTTTTTTTTATAAAGGTGAGTCTTTTAAATTTGAAAAAAATGACCCTACTCTATTTTTTATGCAAAGACTTCGTGATGAAGCACACAGGTTTGCAATTAACTCTCATAGAGCTAAAAGAGCTAAAGGAATTACAAAATCATTACTAGACCAAATAGAGGGCATTGGATCTATTAGAAAAAGAGCGCTATTAAACCACTTTGGTTCTGCTAGAGCCGTTGAATCGGCTAGTTTTGACGAAATTAAAACAGTCGAAGGTGTTGAGGATAAAGTTGCTAAAAAGATATATAATTTTTTCCACGAATAATTATGCTTAGAAAAATTCCAAATATACTTACTATTGGACGAATTATTATAGTCCCATTTTTTGTTTTAGCTTTTTATCTACCGGGGCTTTATGGAGATCTAACTGCCCTAATTCTATTTATAGTAGCTTCATTTACAGATTTTTTAGATGGTATGTTGGCTAGAATGCTTGGAGAAGAGTCTAGACTAGGAGAATTGTTAGATCCAATTGCAGATAAAATTATTGTTGCAACCGCACTTATTCTTTTAGTTATGGATGGCACAATAAGAAATTATGAAGTTATTGCAGCAATTATCATACTAACTAGAGAAATATTAGTTTCGGGATTAAGAGAATTTCTTGCTGGAGGAAAAATAAGATTACCAGTATCTAGTCTTGCAAAACTAAAAACTGTTTTACAAATGGTAGCGATAGCTCTTTTATTATCAAGAGAAACTGGAAATAATATTATAAATTTCCAGGATTATAATGCACAAACGATTGGTATAATTTTATTGTGGCTTTCAGCTGCCCTCACTTTGTATACAGGTTATGACTATATGCTAAAAGGAATCGATCACGCAATATCAGAAGATAATAAAGATTAAGCTATTTTTTTCTTTCTAACTAAATTTTGATAGCTTTCATTCAAATCAATAATCATTTCACATACTTTAAATTTATTTTCTGCTATACATGAGACTGGAGTAACCTCTGCTGCTGAACCTGTTAAAAAGCAGCCAACGAAATCAGATAACTCAGATGGTTTTATTTTTCTTTCATGAACTTTAATATTTTTGGATTTAGCAATTTCAATAACTGTTCGTCTTGTAATGCCGTCTAAAAATGAGTCTGGAATTGGAGTGTGTATCTCTCCATTATTATCTTTAAAAAAAATATTTGCACCAGTTGCTTCAGCTACATTATCCTCATGATCTAACATTAAAGAATCTGTATAACCTTGTTGTTCAGCCTCATGTTTTGATAAAGTGTTTATCATATACAGGCCAGATGCTTTTGTATCCCAAGGTATTGTATTTGGTGCAGGTTTTCTCCAGTTTGAAATATTTAATCTAATACCTTCTACTTTTAATTTTGGATCAAAGTAAGAGCCCCACTCCCAAGTCGCAATAGCTACATGAATTTTTGTTTGTTGTGCAGATATTGCCATCATCTCACTTCCTCTCCAAACAGTAGGTCTCACATATCCATTTTCTACACTTTGTACCGAAATAATTTTATTACAAGCATCATTTATTTCTTTCTTAGTATAAGGAATTGTCATCCCCATTCTTTTTGCAGAATAAAAAAGTCTTGCTGTATGTTCTTCTAATTTAAATATAGAGCCATCATAAACCCTCTCTCCCTCAAAAACGCAGCTAGCGTAATGAAGTCCGTGGTTTAAAACGTGTATCTTAGCATCAGCCCAGTCTACAAGCTCACTATTATACCAAATTTTTCCAGATCTTTTGTCGTAAGGTGTCATTTATGAAATAAAAATTATTACTGAAAAATATCTTTGTATCTGTAATATGTCAATATAACTTACCTATAATGAAAGAACTTTTATATTTAAAAGATGATCAACTCAAAGATTTAATTGAAAAATTATTTGTAGGATATCGAGAAATATTTTCAGACTCTAAGAAAGTTTTAGATAAATACTCTATTGGATTGGCTCATAATAAAGTAATTCACTTATTGTCAATGTATGAGGGAATTTCTATCTCAGAATTACTTAAAAGGCTCAAAATCACCAAACAAAGCCTTAATAGGGTGCTTAAAGATTTGATTAAACTTGAAATTATTAAGTTTAGCAAAGATGAGCAAGACACCAGAATAAAACATGTGTTTCTTAACGACAAAGGTAAAAAGATCTTTTATGAGATTTTTCAGACTCAAAAAAAAAGAATTTATAATGCATTACTAAATTCTAAATCTGAAGAGGTAATTAATTTTAATAGCGTTTTAAATAAAATTTTAAATGGATGATTTTTTTGCACATATACTGGTTGTTGATGATGATGATGGAATTAGGTCGTTAGTAAAAAGGTATTTAAACGAAAATAAATATTTAGTTACAACTGCAGATAGTGCTGAAGATGCAAGTGAAAAAGTTAAAATTATTAAATTTGATTTAATAATTTTAGATATCATGATGCCTGGTAAAAATGGCTTAGAGTTTATTAATGAACATAAAAATGAACTGGATACACCTATAATATTATTGACAGCAAAAGGTCAAGCAAATGAAAGAGTTGAGGGACTTGAAATTGGAGCTGATGATTATTTACCAAAACCTTTTGAGCCTAAAGAGTTACTTTTAAGAATTAAGAATATTTTAAATAAAACTAAAAAAAGTGATTTAAAAAGAGTTATTGAATTTGAAAATATTAAGATTGACCTTAATAAACAATTAATTTTTAAGAACGATTTAGAGTTTAAGATTAACAATACTGAAAAAATCATATTAGAAAAAATGATAAATAATCCAGGTAAAACTTTTAAAAGAATGGAAATAGGTAAACTAATAGATTTAGATAAAGAAAGATCCATTGACGTAATTATAACAAGACTAAGAAAGAAAATTGAATTAGACCCTAAAAATCCAAAATTCCTTCAAACTATAAGAGGAGCTGGCTATGTTTTATGGATTGAGTAGATTTATAAAAAACTTATTACCTAAGAGATTATTTTACAGAGCGCTATTAATTGTAGCCATACCTGTAATAGTAATTCAGTTAATTATTACTATAGTTTTTTTTGATAGCCTCTGGATAAAGACGAATAAAGGTATGACAAGAGCATTAGTAAATGAAATTAATACTTTTATAGAAGTCTATAAAAATGACAATTATGACAAAAAAGAAATAGCTAATCTTTTTTCAGTCTATCTAGATTTAAATATCGAATTCATTCAAGATGAAAATTTTAATTATGTATATGATGAAAGATGGTTTAGCCCTTTAGATAGAGCCTTACGAAGAGAATTAAAATCTAGATTTACAAATGAAGGTTACTGGTTCAACACAACAAGTTATAAAGAACTAGTAGATTTAAGAATAAAATATCAAAATGGATACTTTAAATTTTTAATTCGAAAGGACAGACTAGCAAGTTCTTCTGCTAGAATATTTGGTTTATGGATAACTGTACCAGCGCTAATAATGGTAATCATATCTTTAATTTTTTTGAAGAATCAAACTCGACCAATCACAGCTTTGGCAAAAGCTGCGGAAAGATTTGGTAAAGGAGAGGAAATTGAAGAATTTAAACCCTCAGGGGCAGCTGAAATAAGACAGGCTGGATTTGAATTTGATAAAATGAGAAAAAGAATTCTAAGACATTTAAATCAAAGATCTGAAATGCTGTCGGGCATAAGTCACGATCTAAGAACTCCTTTAACTAGAATGAAATTACAAACAGCATTTATCAAAGATAAAGACATTGCTAACAAATTAACAGAGGACATTAATGAGATGGAGAAAATGCTTAATGAATATCTGCAATTTACTAGCTCATCCTATCTTGAAAAAGATGAATTATTCAATCTTAGCGAACTAATTGAAGAAATTATTACGAAATATAAGAATAAAAATATATCTAAAATTGTACCAAATAGAATTTATTTTAATGGAAGAAAAAACTTAATCCGAAGATGTATTAATAATTTAATTGATAATGCATTAAAATATGGTGAAAAAGTAAATATAGAGCTCTCAAAAAAAACGACAAATATATTTGTAAAAATTGAAGATGACGGACCTGGGATTCCTGAAAATGAATACGATAATGTTTTCAAGCCATTTTACAAAATAGACAAAGGAAGAGCCGAGACAAAATCAAGTGTTGGTCTTGGTCTATCAATTGCCTCTGATATTATTCGTTCTCATGGGGGTAATGTAAAATTAGAAAAATCTAGTCTAAACGGTCTTAGTGTTAAGATTTTTTTCCCCGTTTAGTTTTCTTCTTTTTTTGAGAATACGATTTTTCAATTTTTTTTTCTAAATTTTCAACTCTTTTGGACAAAATTTCAAATTCATCTTTACTCGTAAGTTTCATTTTAAAGACTATTTCATCCCTTTTAGATTTTAAAATTGTTATTAATTCATCAGCTAAATCTCGTGAGGAAATAAGACCTTGCTCAAATAGTTTGGTAATTTTATCAAAGACAAATTTAGAATTTTTCATATATTTACTTAATTACTTAATATACTTATACTTTATTATTACAATTTATAATGTTCATTAATAATTTTGATCCAGTAGCAATTGAAATTTTCTCGTTAGAGATTCGATGGTATTCTCTGGCTTATATTGTGGGTATTTTGCTAGGATGGTATTTGGCAAAAAAAATTTTTATCAATAACAACATCAAAGATAATTTTGATGACTACATCACTTATGTAATTATTGGCTTAATATTAGGTGGAAGGCTAGGCTATGTGCTGTTTTACAATTTCGATTATTATTTAAATAATTTTTTTGATATATTCAAAATTTGGCAAGGTGGAATGTCTTTTCATGGGGGGGTGATTGGAGTAGTTATTTCAAGCATTCTATTTTCAAAAAAGAATAATGATAATGTTTTTAAGTATTTGGATATGATTGCTTTGGTCTCACCTATTGGAATTTTCTTTGGTAGGATTGCTAATTTTATAAATTCTGAACTCTATGGACAGGAAACATCAGTTCCATGGGCAGTTCAATTTGTTCAAATTGATAATTTATATCGTCACCCCTCTCAATTATATGAGGCTATATTAGAAGGGATTTTTTTATTTTTAATAATGATATTTTTTTGGAATAGAAATAAATCAAAAACTCCTGGTATATTATCTGCCTTATTTTTAATTTTTTACTCTATTTTTAGATTTATTGTTGAATATTTTCGTGTACCAGATGACCAATTGGGATATTTGCTTTTAAACTTAACAATGGGTCAATTAATAAGTTTTATATTTTTTATAACAGGACTCTCTATGTACTATTTGAAAAATGATATTAAAAAAGAATCATAAAATACCTTTAGACAAATTCATCAATTATTGCCTATACGATAAGAAAAATGGCTACTACATGAATAAAGATCCATTTGGAATAACTGGTGATTTTACAACTGCTCCAAATATATCAAGACTCTTTTCAGAAATGATAGCTATTTGGACAATAAGTTTTTGGGAAAGTTTAGGTTCACCAAAAAAATTTAATCTTATTGAATTGGGTGCGGGTAATGGAGAGATGATGAGGGTAATGATTGAAAGTTTTAAAAGATTTCCATCTTTTTTATGTAGTTGCAACATTATTATCCATGAAAAAAGTCCTAATCTCATAAAGAAACAAAAGACTAATATTAAATTTAAAAATGTTAAATGGGTGGCAAATTTAAAAAAAATAAACAACTTACCAAATATATTTTTGGCAAATGAGTTTTTTGATGCGATTCCTATTAAACAATTTTTAAAAGATAAGGATATTTGGTTTGAAAAATTTGTTCATATATCTAACAATAAAAAACTAAGCTTTATCAATAGAAAAATTGATATCAAAAGCATTGAAAAAAAAGTTAATTTTAAAATTTCAGAAAAACAAAATTTTATAGAGTATTCACCATTGGGGTTAAAATATTTAATGGATATTTTCAAATTTATAAAAAAAAACAAAGGGGGGCTATTAATTGTTGATTATGGATATTTTGCTGGAAAAATGAAGGATACACTACAAGCTATTTATAAAAAAAAATATTCTAAGGTTTTAGATAATATTGGTAAATCAGATATTACATATAATATAAATTTTTATCTCATAAAAAAAATTGCCAAAAATTTTCAAGATTTAGATGTAAATTTTACATCACAAAAAAAATTTTTAACTAGCTTGGGCATTCAACAAAGGGCTGAAATAATTAGTAAAAATAAAACATTTACCGAAAAAGCAGATATATTTTATAGACTTAAAAGGCTAATAAACAAAAAAGAAATGGGAGATTTATTTAAAGTTATGTTAATTAAAAGTTTAAATAATAATTCCCAAATAGGTTTTTAAAATTGTTCTATTCTAAGAAATTATCGAAATTTTCCATTATTAGTCATGGCTTTTTTAATAAAGATGGTGGTGTATCAAAGGGTATTTATAAAAGTTTGAACTGTGGAGCTGGTTCGAAAGATAAAAAGGCTAACATTGAAAAAAATCTCAAAATTGTTAAAAAAAAGATTAGCAAAAAATCTAAAGAAATTTTTTTAGTCAAGCAAATTCATAGTAATAAATTTATTTTTTTAAACAAAAATTCAAACATAAAAAGTAGAAGTGTTAATGCTGATGCTATAATTACAGAAAAAAAAAATTTTCCGATAGCAATTTTGACAGCTGATTGTGTACCTCTTTTAATTTTTGACAAAAGAAGAAAGATGATTGCTGCGATTCATGCTGGGTGGCGTGGTGCATATAATGGGATTATTCAAAAAGTTATAAGATTCATGCTCAGCAAGGGGTGTAAAAAAGGAGATATGGTAGTAGCTATCGGACCTAGCATATCTATAAAAAGTTATGAAGTTAAAAAACAATTTAAAAGTAAGTTTATCAAGAAGGATAAAAAAAATATTAAATTTTTTAAAAGTAAAAATAATAAAATTTATTTTGATCTACCTAATTATGCAAAAAAGCAAGTTAAATTGAACCAAATTGAAAATATCAATCTATTAAATATTGATACTTTTAATAAAAAAAATAATTTTTTTAGTGCTAGAAGATCTTTAAGACTCAATCACAATGATTATGGTAGAAATATTTCAATAATTGTGATTAATTAAACTTTTAATGAAATTATTAACCTGTAATAGCAATAAACCACTTAGCAAAAAAATTGCTAAATTTTTAAAATCTAAACTTATCAATTCAAGTATAAGAAAATTTTCTGACGGTGAAATTTATATAGAAATAAATGAAAATATTAGGGGGAATAGTATCTTTATTCTTCAGTCTATATCCTCCCCAGCTAATGACAATTTAATGGAATTATTACTTTGTATCGATGCACTGAAGAGATCTTCAGCTAAAAATATAACTGCTGTTATTCCATATTTTGGTTATGCAAGGCAGGATAGAAAAGTGGTGCCTAGAACATCGATATCAGCTAAGTTGGTCTCTAATTTAATTACAAAAGCTGGTGCAGATAGAGTTGTAACAGTTGATTTGCATGCTGGACAAATTCAAGGGTTTTTTGATATTCCTGTTGATAACCTCTTTGCAACCCCAATATTTGCAAGACATGCCAAAAAGAAAATAAAAAGTAAAAATATTATTTGTGTTGCACCAGATGTTGGTGGAACTGAAAGAGCTAGAGCATTAGGCAAATTGTTGAATGTAGGTTTAGCTATCGTTGACAAAAGAAGGCCAAAACCTGGTCAATCTCAAGTTATGAATGTTATTGGTAATGTAAAAGATAAAACATGTATTATTGTGGATGATATAATTGATTCTGGTGGAACTATTGTTAATGCAGCTAAAGCATTAAAAGATAGAGGTGCAAAAGAAGTTTATGTTTACATAACTCATGGTGTTCTTAGTGGAGACGCAGTAAAAAAAATTAAGAGTTCAGTTATAAAAAATTTAGTAATCACTGACACAATTGATAACGGTGAAAAAGTTAAAAGTGCTAATAACATTGAAGTTTTGCCAATATCAGGCCTTATGGGAGAGGCCATTAAAAGGATTTCTAATTCAACATCTGTTTCTGATTTATTTAAATAATTACCTTGAGTTATTTTAGAACATGGGCTAAATACCTGTGTTTTTATGCTTTCATTAGATGCAAATACCAGAAATAACAAAACTAAAGGTGAATTAAGTATCATCAGGGGCAGTGGCGATGTTCCAGCCATAATTTATGGTGGAAAAAATGAAAATGAAAAAATATCTATTTCAAAAAAATTGTTAAAATCAACAATAGAGAAAGAGAATTTTTTATCAAATATAATTATTCTTAAGGTAAACGGTAAAGATCAAAATGTACTACCTAGAGAAGTGGTTTATGATGTCTTAACTGATGAGCCAATACATGTGGATTTTTTAAGAGTAGTTCCGGGTGTTAAAATAAGAATCGAAGTGCCTGTAGTATTTATTAATCATGAAAAATCACCTGGCTTAAAAAGAGGTGGTGTACTTAACATTGTAAGAAGAAAAGTTGAACTTAAATGTCCAAGTGAAAAAATTCCTGAAAAACTAACATTAGATCTCGATGGTATAGATATAGGTGAAAGTTTTAAAATTTCATCTGTCAAGTTAGAAAGCGAAGTTCTTCCAACCATTCAAGGTAGAGATTTTGTTATTGCAACATTAGCAGCACCAACAGTTATGAAAGAACCTGAAAAACCAGCTGAAGCAGAAGCTGTGGAGGGTGAAACTGCAGAGGGAGCTGCAGCGGCAGACGGAGATAAACCGGCAGCAGGAGCTGAAGGTGAGAAAAAAGAAGGTGAAGATAAAAAAGCTGCTGAAGAGAAAAAATAATCAATAAAATTTATGCTTTTATTCGTAGGTCTTGGCAATCCAACACCAGACAGTGAAAATAACCGACATAATGTTGGTTTTAAAATTATAGACGTAATTAATAAAAAATTTGGCTTATCAAAGCAAAAACCAAAATTTAAAGGGTTATTAACCACTGGTAATATTGAAGGCGAAAAGGTTTATGCAATCAAGCCATTAACTTTTATGAACAATTCAGGAATTTGCATCAGGGAGTTATTAGAATATTTTAAATTTGATGCTAAAGATGTAATAGTATTTCATGATGATCTCGATGTAGAATTTGGAAAGATTAAAGCAAAATTTAGCGGTTCAAGTGCAGGTCATAATGGAATCGCATCTATAGATAAATTTATTGGTAAAGATTATTCAAGAGTAAGAATTGGTATCGGTAAACCGAAAAGTCCAATTGAAGTAGGAGATTATGTTTTACAAAATTTTGACGAAGATGAACTTATCGGAATTGATAAAATTTCTGAGAATATAACTGAGTCTATTGGAGACCTAATTAAAAAGAAATTAGATTTATTTTCTAGCACTGTTAATAATAAATAATGAGTTTTAAATGTGGAATAGTAGGTTTGCCGAATGTTGGTAAGTCAACTTTATTTAATGCATTAACAAACTCAAACAAAGCACAAGCTGCGAACTTTCCTTTTTGTACAATTGATCCAAATGTTGGGATTGTTCCAGTTCCTGATAAAAGATTAGATAATCTTTCAAAAGTATCAAAATCAAAAAAGATAATTAATACAACTATCTCTTTTGTTGATATTGCCGGACTTGTAAAAGGAGCATCTAAAGGTGAAGGATTAGGTAATAAGTTTTTATCTCATATTAGAGAAGTAGATGCAATTATTCATATGATTAGGTGTTTTGACTCTGATGATATTCAAAATGTAAATCCAACAGTCGATCCAATAAGAGATTTGGAAATTATAGAAACTGAAATGATGTTGGCTGATTTAGAGTCTATTCAAAAAAGATTAGAAAAAAATAATAAAAAGAATGTTGATGAAGAGCTGCTAAAAATTTTAGAAATAGCACTAGATTGCATTGATAATGATAAAGATTTATCGGTATTAAAAGGTCAATTTGATAAAAAACTTTTAAATCAAAGTGGATTACTTTCTATAAAACCTAGAATCTTTGTATGCAATGTGGATGAACAAAGTGTTCAAAATGGTAATGAATATACAAAAAATTTTATCTCTAAATATGGAGATGAAAATACTTTAATTGTTTCTGCTGATATAGAAAATCAAATTAACGAATTAGAAAATGAAGAGAGAAAAAACTATATGGAAATGATTGGTTTAAAAGAAACAGGGTTAGATATGTTAATTCAAAAAGGTTATAAAATATTAGAATTAGAAACATATTTTACCTCAGGCCCTGAGGAAACAAGAGCTTGGACTATTGAAAAAAATTGTACCGCACCAAAAGCAGCTGGTGAAATTCACACTGATTTTGAAAAAGGATTCATTAGAGCAGAAACTGTTTCTTATAATGATTTTATTACTAATGAAGGTTGGGTTAATTCTAAAACAAATGGAAAAATGAGATTAGAGGGAAAAGAATATATTGTTAAAGATGGCGATGTATTAAACTTCCGTTTCAACACGTGACCATATTTTTTTCATGCTGAAATAAACTAGAATAGTTAAAATAATCAAATATATAATTGCCTTAAGACCCATTTGATGACGAGATTCTAAATGTGGCTCAGCAGCCCACATTAAAAATGTAGTTACATCTTTTGACATCTGTTCAACTGTTGCTTCCGTTCCATCTCCATATTCAACTATACCTTCTGAAAGTGGTGCTGACATCTTAATTTTATTTCCATACATATACTTATTATAATGAACACCTTCATCTAAAATCATTCCACTTGGTGCATCTTCATACCCTTGTAACAAAGAATAAATATAATCTACTCCACCACCTCTTGCTTTTACTAAAACAGACATGTCTGGTGGATAAGCACCACCATTAGCAGCCTGAGCGGCTTTTTCATTTTCATAAGGCATAACAAGTTTATCTGATAGCTTTCCAGGTCTCATAAACATTTCACCATCTGCATTTGGACCATCTTTTACCTCAAAAGATGCTGCTATTGCCTTTACTGCTGCGTCTGAAAATTCAGGACCACCTTTTTCTCCTAAATTTCTGTAACTAACATACTTCATAGAATGACAAGAAGAGCAAACCTCAGTGTATACTTGGTAACCTCTTTGAAGTGATCCTCTATCAAACTTTCCAAAAAGGCCTTTAAAACTCCAGTCAGTTTTTAAATAATCAATTTTTTCAGCTGAATTTGACTGTACAGTTGTAATAAAAACTATGGTTATAATTGATAATAATTTTATAAAATTCTTCACCCTATTTATCTAAACTTTCTTTATTTTTTGCCAAAGCTAAATTTGAAGAGCCCCCAAGAATAGGTTCTGTAATACTTAAAGGAACGGGAATGGTTTTTTCTTTAAATCCAAGAACAGGCAAAATTACCAAAAAGTGGAGGAAGTAATAGGCTGTTGCAACTCTTCCAATTAATAAATAAAGACCTTCAGCTGGCATCGCCCCCATGTATCCTAAGATCAAAACATCTGCCACGAGTATCCAATAAAACTGTTTATATAAAGGTCTAAATACAGCTGATCTTATTTTTGATGTGTCCAACCAAGGCAATGCTGCTAAAATTAAGATAGCTGATAACATCGCAATAACGCCCAAAAGTTTATCAGGCACTGATCTTAAAATTGCATAGAAAGGTAATAAGTACCATTCTGGCACAATATGTGCTGGAGTAACCATTGGATTCGCTTCAATATAATTATCTGCATGGCCTAAAATATTTGGTGCATAAAAAACAAAAAATGCAAAGACGATCATAAACATTAACAATGCAAAAGCATCCTTAATCACAATGTATGGATGAAATGGCACTGTATCTTTTGATGGTTTTTTAATATCTATTCCAATTGGATTGTTGTTTCCTGGAACGTGCAAAGCCCATATATGAAGTACTACAAGTCCTAAAATTAGAAAAGGTATTAAATAGTGTAGTGTAAAAAATCTTGTTAAAGTTGGATTATCAACTGAATAACCTCCCCATAACCAATTTACAATCCCCTCACCAACTAAAGGTATTGCACTAAATAAATTTGTGATAACAGTGGCTCCCCAGAAACTCATTTGTCCCCATGGCAACACATAGCCCATAAATGCAGCTGCCATCATTAATAAATAAATCATAATTCCGATTATCCATATAATCTCTCTAGGAGATTTGTAAGATCCATAGAATAAAGATCTAAAAATGTGAATATAAACTGCTAAAAAAAACATTGAAGCACCATTTGCATGTATATACCTAATTAACCAACCGTAGTTTACATCTCTCATAATATGTTCAACACTTTCAAATGCCATATCGGCATGAGCAATGTAATGCATAGCTAATGTTATTCCTGTTACAATTTGAGTAATTAGACAAAAAGTTAATATTCCACCAAAAGTCCACCAATAATTTAAATTTTTAGGAGTTGGATAATCAGTGAGATGACTTGCTAACGAAAGTAGTGGAAGTCTGTCGTTAAACCATTTTCCAAATTTTGACTTAGGAATATATTCGTTATCACTCATTTATTATTATCCAATTTTAATTGTATTAGCATTAATAAATTCATATTTTGGGATTGCCATATTTAAAGGTGCCGGGCCTTTTCGTATTCTTCCAGATGTATCGTAGTGTGATCCGTGACATGGGCAAAACCAACCATCATAATCCCCCTTATCATTTAGAGGAACACATCCTAGATGGGTACAGACTCCAAGCATTACTAGCCATTCCGGATCTTTTGCTCGATCTTCATCTTTTTCTGGATGTTTTAGATCTTCCATTTTTACTGATCTTGCTTCTGCAATTTCATCTTGAGTTCTTCTCCTAATAAAAACTGGTTTACCCCTCCATAGAACGGTAATTGTTTTTCCAGGGCTTACAGAGCTAATATCTACCTCAGTGCTAGCCAAAGCTTTTACCGAAGCATCTGGATTCATCTGATCAATCATTGGCCACGCTACCGCGCCAACACCTACCACACCAACAGCATATGTGGCTGTAAATAAAAACTCTCTTCTTTCTGGTTTTTTATCTGACATATGTAAATTTTTTATTAACGCTTATTTAATATATGATTTCTTATAATAAAATAGTATTTTTTCTATGGATACAATGACACAGAATTTAACTAAAGAAGTGACCAAAATTGCTTTATTTGAACCTGATATACCTCAAAATACAGCTGCAATAATTAGAACATGTGCATGCCTTGGAGCTAAACTTGAAATAATTGAGCCATGTGGATTCTTGCTATCTGACAAAAGATTTAAAAGAGTAGTTATGGATTATATGGATGAGAAAAATATTAATTTTTATCAAAATTCTGATATTTTTTTCAAATCTAAAAAAGACCAAAGAATTATATTGATGAGCACCAAAGCATCTGTATCTTACGTGGAGTTCAATTTTGAGAAAAATGATACAATTTTATTTGGACGTGAAAGCGCTGGAGTTCCAGAAAAAATACATAAATTAATAAAAAACAGATTAAAAATACCTATGGAAAATAATAAACGTTCATTAAATCTAGCATCGTCAGTTGCAATTGTGTTAGCCGAGTGTTTAAAACAAACAAAATGGATTTAGATATAAAAAAAGATCTTACAAGCAATTGGTTTAAATTATTACAAGAGGCATTTTGTAATGACATTAGTTTTTTAGAGAATAATAAAGTAAAATTTACATCCACCACATGGAAAAGGAGTCAAAGTAGAAACGAGGGGGGTGGTGAATACAAAGTAATAAAAGATGGAAAGGTATTTGATAAAGTTGGTGTAAATTTTTCTAAAGTGTATGGAAAATTTCCAAAGAGATTTCAAAAAAATATTCCTGGAGCTCAAAAAGATCCTAGATTTTGGGCATCAGGTATATCTGTGGTAATGCATATGAAAAATCCTTTAATTCCAGCGATGCATTTTAATACTAGATATATATGTACAACTCATCAATGGTTTGGTGGAGGTATGGATATAACACCGTCGAAAAAAGATGATTTAGAAAAAAAAGATTTTCATCAAACTTTAAATAATATGTGTAGCCGTCATAACAAAGGTTATTATAAAAAATATAAAAAGTGGTGTGATGAATATTTTTATCTTCCACATCGAAAAGAAGCTAGAGGTGTTGGTGGAATTTTCTTTGATTATAAAAAGGATAATTTTGAAAAAGATTTTAAATTAGTAAGAGATGTGGGTGTTACATTTCAACTGATATTTAATAAAATCATTAGAAAAAAAATAAAAAAAAAATGGACTATCAAAGATAAAGAAATTCAATATATTAAAAGAGGTAGATATACAGAATTTAATTTACTTTATGACAGAGGTACCAAATTTGGGTTAGAAACTGGTGGAAATGTAGAGGGAATTTTGATGTCTCTTCCGCCTTTAGCAAAATGGAAATAATATGGATAAAGAACCTATAACAATTAATAGTTTAGAAAAATTAAAAGAAGAATTGATTTTTTTAAAAGAAAAGAAAAGACCGAAGATAGTTGCTGCTATTGCTGAAGCTAGATCTCATGGAGATTTAAAAGAAAATGCAGAATATCATGCAGCTAAGGAGGAGCAATCACACAGTGAAGGAAGAATTACAGAAATAAATGACATTATTGCAAGAGCGAATGTAATTGATGCTACTAAATTAAGTAATGACGGTAAAGTAATCTTTGGTTCCACAGTTTATCTTGAAAACTTAGACACAAATGAGAAAATAAATTACAAAATTGTAGGTAAAGATGAGGCTGATTTAAAACAAAAACTTATTTATTTTCAGTCCCCCATAGGTAAGGGGCTTATAGGTAAAAATAAAAACGATCTTGTGGAAATTAAAACACCAGCTGGAATTAAAAATTTTAAAATTAAAGACGTTAAATATATTTAACGATTTACAATTTTACTTATTTTTTTTTCAGATAATTGAAAATTATTATCAACCCACTCTTCCTCAATCATCTTAAGTTTTTTTCCTAAAGTTTTACCTTCTGGAATGTCATATTTTTCCATTAACACTTTTGCACCAACCGGCATAGTTGGTAAAACTTTGGATCTAAATATATTAATAAAGTTAAGTAATTTCTCATCAACTTTTTTTAAAGGGAATAACTTATAACTTAATACATCTATTACAGCCTCTTTACCGTGAAAATAAAAAAATTTATTCAAATTTTTTTCTGAAAATGTAAATACCGTAATTTTTTCATTATAAAATTTATTAATTGTTTTTAATCTTCTTTGTTCTTTTTTTGAAATATTAAACTTATAAATAAAATAATCAGCATTATCTGATCCATCAATTATTACCAATGAAAGTAAAAATATGAAATCTGCTTCTTGTAGTTTCATTTTAGCAAATGTATTAGGGTTAGAAAAAAGTTTAATTTTTTTAATTTGTGGAAAAATGATTTCAAACAGTTCAACAGAAAATTTATCTTTTGAAAGTTTTGTTAAAACATGAGATTTCACATATTTCTTTAATTCATCCAATAACCTTTCTTTAGATAAATTAGAAACACCATTTAAATTTTTTTTTATTGCTGTTAAAGTTTGAGGGTCGTGTTTATGATTTGAATAGTTTAAAAAAAACCTTAAATAACGAAGTATTCTTAAATAATCTTCTTTAATTCTTTGTTCTGAGTTGCCAATAAATTTAACTAAACCATTTTCTAAATCTTGTTTTCCATTAAATGGGTCAAACAAATTACCTTTGACATCAGAATAAATTGCATTAATTGTAAAATCTCTTCTTGATGCATCTTTTTTCCAGTCTGTTGAAAACTTAACTTCTGCATGTCTGCCGTCAGTCTTAACATCTTCTCTTAGACTTGTTATTTCAAATCTATATTCATCTATAACTGCTGTTATTGTGCCATGCTCAATTCCTGTTTCATAAAAATTTAAATTATCATTCTTGAGAGCCTCACAAACTTGCTGTGGATTTAAATTTGTAGCAAGATCAATATCATCAACATTTTCTTTTTGTATAATTTTTCTAACACAACCACCTACGTATCTAATTTCACTATTTGAAGAAAATTTGTTTATTGAGTCAAAAATTTTTTGTGCTGGAGTGTGTTTTAATAAATCTTTAAAACCTTTAGCTATATAATCTAAGTTATTAGTTCTTGTAAGGAATTTATCTAAAAATTTCATCATATATGGCTGGGGCTCTAGGATTCGAACCTAGGATGCAGGTACCAAAAACCCGTGCCTTACCACTTGGCTAAGCCCCAATATCATCTTCATATAACACAAAAAAATAAAATTTATATAGTTTTTGCTGTTTTACACCAGTAATTTCTAAATTTGTTTTTCACTTTTTTTTCCGCCTCTTTACACATTTTATGTGATTTAAAGTAAGCAATAATTGCCGAACCAGAACCAGTCATTCTAACAAATTCTACCTTGGATAATTTGTCTAAAAATTTTTTTAATGTATTAAGTTTTGGGTATTTATTTAATGCAATTAATTCTAAGTCATTATTCATTTTTTTTAAAAAACCTAAATCAAACATACTTTTTAATGGTTTATTAAATTTAGCTTTTCTAAATTTTTTTACCCTAGAATAAATTTTTTTTGTTGAGCATCCAAAACTTGGCTTAACCACTAATGTAAAAATATTTTTTTTAATTAAAAATTCTTTAATTGTATTATTGGATTTTAAAATTAAATTATTAGAATGCATTCCTAAGATAACATCTGATCCTACTGAGCTACAAATTCTATATAATTTTTCTTCTGAGATATTAATTAACTTTTTTTTGACTAAAAATTTTAAAATAGTAGCTGCATTCATGGATCCTCCCCCAAGTCCTGCTTCTGGTGGAATATTTTTTTTAATAATAATTTCTAGTTTTGTGGCTTTAAGTAATTTGTCTTTATCTATAATTTTTAACAATTTAGATACAGTGTTAATTGAACTAATATTATTTGAAAATTTCCCAATGAATTTTATTTTGTGACTTTTATTTTTAATATTTTTAATTGATATTTCATCATACAAATTTATAAAAGTAATGATACTTTCAATTTTATGTAAGGAGGTAGTTTTACCGATAACATTTAAAGCTAAATTAATTTTAGAGTACGATTTTACTTTTGAATAACTCATTAAGAGTTTTTAGGCCCTTCAACTAATTTGGTTTGAATTTGATCTATTAAGTCTTGTTCGGCATCTTCCATCTTTAATACCATAGACCAAAAATATCTTGCTTGAATTTTTCTGTCTAATCTCCACAAAATATCTGCATAATGATCATTCACAATTGGATCTTCGGGCATTAGCTCAACTGCTCTTTTTAAAAAAATTTCTGCTTTAATAAAATCATTAATAAGATAGTAGGCCCAGCCTATTGAATCTATAATATAAGGGTCGTCACTCTTGCTCGCATAAGCGTTTTCCAACATTTCAATTGCTTTATCAATTTTATAATCTCTCTCTAACCACGAATAAGCAAGGTAGTTTAATACATATGCATCATTAGGATTAATTTCTAAGGAGCGAAGTAAATCTTTGTCTGCATTTGAGTAATCTTTTAGTCTCTCGTAACTTGCCCCTCTTCGATACAATAAATCTGATTTTATCTCTGCGTTTTCAGGTAAGGAATTTATAATTAATGAGTAATGTTTTATTGCTTGATCATATTCTTTTGAGTTTTTATAAAAATTAGCAACATCAAATATGAATTTATTATTAGGATTTTTAATTTTTTCAAACTTTGAAGTGATATAATTTAATGCTTCTTTTTTATTTCTTGTTTTAGAAATAATTTGAGCTTCTTTTTTTGATCTATACCAGTAATAAAAATCTTGATCTTTATTGAAATTTCTTAAAATGATTCTGGATTTTTCATAATTTTCATTAAGATATAGGTTTTCAGCAACCAAAGATAAATTAAACACAAATTTTGGATTTATATGATTTGATAGACTTAAATAAAAATTTGATTTTTCAAATTCATTCTGTGCTGAATAAAGGTTAGATATTAAAAACAAAAATTCACCTATTACATCATTATGATTTTTGCATGAAAAAACTTCACTAAATTTATTTAGTTCATTGCTTTCAATCCAACTTTTTCCTTGGGATAATAATAGACTTGAATTAATAAAGTCTAATTTATCTGTTATAGATTTAGCTTCCTCTATTTGCTTATTTTCAATTAGGTAGGTTAGATAAAAAAAAATATATCTAGAATAGTCTGCTTGGCTGTTATTAACTAATTTTGAAAAAAAAGAACCAGTATTAATATCACCCACATAACATCTTTGAAAAGTATCAGCTATAAATGACAAGTTGTTGAAATTTTTTTTTTCCTTTAGAATTTTTTTATTTTTAAAAACATGCAAATATTCTTTAAGAGAATTAATAATAATATAGTTAAATCTATCTTTTTGAAGGTCTTCAGGAACTTCTGATAAAATTTTTAAGGCTTTATCAATATTATTTTTTTCAATGCTGTCTAAGGCTAACAAAATATAAGCTTCAAAGAAATTAGAATTATTTTTTTTGCTGCTGGCTTTAATATAATTAACTGCATGGTTCACCTTGTCTTCTAATACAAGTGACATTACAAATCTTTCTAGATATGGATCGTGTTGATTAATTAAAATTTTTGAAGAGTTAAAATAATTTAATGCAATTGAATTATCTTTATTTTCAAAAGCAACTATGCCTGAAAAATATTTTGATAAATTCTTTGAATTAAATTCACCAAAACTAGTACTTTTAGATGACAGGGAGCTCTGATATAGTAATGATAATGTTAAGATAATTATAAATTTTTTGTTAAGCATAAATAAAGTATGAGTAAAAAGTCTTCAAATCAAAGTATGTCATATAAAGAAGAATTAATAAATTCAATAGAGCCAGATTTTATTTTTAGTAAAAAACCAATAAATAGATTTAAAATTAACGAAACAAAGATTGAAAAAAGTAATTTAGATAAAACTGATCAAATAAATGAACTAAAAAAACTAATAAATTCAATCCAAAATTGTAATTTAAAGGATAATTCAAAAAGCTTAATTTTAGGAGATGGAAACCTTGATGGTCCAATAATGATTATTGGTGAAGCTCCAGGACTGGAGGAAGAAAAAACTAACAAAACTTTTCAGGGAGAATCAGGAGCACTACTAGAAAAAATGTTATTAGCTATTAATGTTAAAAAAACAAATATTTATTCTAGTTATGCAATTAACTTCAGACCACCTGAAGACAGAAAACCTACATCTCAAGAAATAAAAAGATATTCCATTTTTTTAAAGGAACACATATCGATTATAGATCCAAAGATTGTAATTTTATTTGGAAGTACAGCTATGGAATCTGTCACTTCCTCTAATGAAAGAATTTCTAATGAAAGAGGGAAATGGAAAGAGATTATTTTAAGAAATAAGACTTATCCATTAATGGTGACTTTTAATCCATCTTATTTAATTAGATTTCCTGAAAATAAAAAATTTTCATGGGAAGATTTAAAAAAAGTTAAACAAAAAATCCTAGATTTAAAGATTAAAATTTAATGAAAATTATTGCTGGTGTTGATGAAGTTGGTAGAGGTAGCTTAATCGGCCCAGTTTATGCGGCAGCTGTGATATTAAACAAATCTATAAATAAAAGATTATTAAAAGATTCTAAGAGTTTAACTAAAAATAAAAGAGAAGAGCTTGATAAGTATATTAAAGAAAATTCTATATGGGCCATTGGTCGAGCATCAATCAAGGAAATTGAAAAAATAAATATATTACATGCAAGCCTGCTTGCAATGAAAAGAGCTATACTCAAGTTAAAAAAGAAGCCTTTTCTAGTTTTAATTGATGGTAATAAATTACCTGATCTTAAAAATTATAAATTAAAATATGTAATTAAAGGAGACCAAAAAATTCCTAGTATTTCTGCTGCATCTATTATTGCAAAAGTAAGTAGGGATAAATTTATTACAAAACTTTCTAAACAATTTTGCAATTATGGATGGGGCACAAATTCAGGTTACGGAACCAAAGAGCACTTAAGAGCAATTAAAAAACTTGGTATTACAAAACATCATCGAAAAACCTTTTCACCTATTTCAGGTCTTGTATAAGTTTCACGTGTAACAACACAATATCTGGTTGTTAAAAAAAATATAAACACAATTTGAATCCAATTAATTCAATCTGGAGTTGACCGCTGAATCTGTTTCGAGTCTAATTGTTTTATATAAAATGGAAAACAGTTTTAAGAATAAAATTATTAATGGAGACAGTCTTGAAGAATTAAAAAAAATTCCAAGCGAAACGTTTGATCTTGTTTTTGCTGATCCACCCTACAATCTACAATTAAAGAACTCACTAACAAGACCAGACAGAACTAAAGTTAGTGCTGTTAACGACAAATGGGACCAGTTTGAAAGCTTTAAAAAATATGATGAATTTACAATAGCTTGGCTTTCAGAGTGTAAAAGAGTTTTAAAAAAAGATGGCGCTATTTGGGTCATAGGAAGTTACCACAATATTTTTAGAGTAGGAACGGCCATACAAAACTTAGGCTTCTGGATTTTAAATGATGTTATCTGGAACAAGAATAATCCAATGCCTAATTTCAGAGGAACTAGATTTACTAATGCACATGAAACTTTAATTTGGGCATCTAAAAGTGAGAAATCAAAATACACTTTTAATTATCAGTCTTTAAAATGTTTAAATGATGATCTTCAAATGAGATCTGATTGGAATTTACCTATTTGCAATGGAGCAGAAAGACTGAAGAAAAATGGGAAAAAAGTTCACTCTACTCAAAAACCAGAATCTTTACTTCATAGAGTTTTATTATCATCTTCAAATAAAGATGATCTGATCTTAGATCCATTTTTAGGATCTGGGACTACAGCTACTGTTGCCAAAAAACTAGGTAGAAATTACTATGGAATAGAGAAAGAAAAAAAATATTTTAAGGCAGCTGAACAAAGATTAAGCAGTACAAAACCTATAGAAGATGATTTTTTAGATACTCTTAAAAATAACAGATCTAAACCAAGAATACCTTTTGGATCTTTAGTGGAGCTAGGCATCATTAAGCCCGGAACAAATATTTTTGATAATAAAAAAAAAATTATGGCAAAAATTATGGCTGATGGAAGCATCAAACATAATCAAGCCGAGGGATCTATTCACAAAGTTGCGGCTACTATCCTAGGAACAGAAAGCTGTAATGGTTGGACTTATTGGCATTGTAATATAAATGGTGTCAGCGTTCCAATAGATATTTTAAGACAAAGATTAATTGCTAATAATTAATTTTTATAAATTTTACCCAAATAACTATTAATAAATTTTTTATTTTTAACTAAATATCTCATTATTAGATTTCTCACAAAACACATTAATGGATTCGAAAGATGGAAGGCAAAGTAATTTAGTCTTGATTTTCTATTAATCATCTTTGTTCTTTTAATTCTTTCCTCATTGAATTGATGATTTTCATTTTCAAAATTTTTATATAACTCATGCGCAGCTTCTATTGATTGAGACGCACCTTGTGCGAAGGTTGGAGGAAAAGCAAAAAAAGCATCTCCAATGAGAAAGGTATTCTTATTTTTAGGTTGAGGTATTTCTGTGCTGACGAATATAGGAAAGCACTTAATTTTACTTAAGTTTTCAATAATATTGGCATCTATTTGTTTTGATATTTCTAATAAAGTTGATGATACAAACTCTTTACTATTAAATAAATTGTAATCAGCCAATTCCTGGATGTTTAAACTTTTCCTAAGAATAGTCACAAAGTTAAGCTGATCATTTTTGTTAACTGGATAAATTACTGAATGCAAATTAGACCCTAAAAATAAAGATATATTTTTATGATCAATGTTCTGCAGATCCTTTTGATCAATAATTCCTCTTATAGCAATGGAGTTAAAATACCTTGGTTTGATTTCTTTATTGGTAATTAATGACCTGGTTTTTGAAAATATTCCATCAGAAATAATTAAATAATCACACTCTATTGATGAATTATCCTCAAAAATTACCTTAATAATTTCTGATACATTTTGAACTTCAATAACTTTTTTATTATAATTTATCAAATTACTAGGAAGTTTATTTTTTAAAAAATCTATTAAAGTAAATCTTTGCAGGGTTGTATATTTACCATCAACATTATTAAAAGTTGATATATCTAAATCACATATTTTTTCTTTATTTTTTAACGAATAAAAATCAACTCTATTTGGGTTAAATTTTTCTTCTAAAGTTAAGTTTTGAAAACCAATTTGATTTAGTAATTTAATACTATTAACTGAAAGTTGAATTCCATATCCTTTTTCTAAATTTACAGAATTATTCTTTTCATAAACTATAATTTCATAATTGGAGTTTTGTTTCAATAAACTGGCAATATATAAGCCTGAAATTCCCCCACCTATTATTGCTACTTTTTTCATAAATTGTGTTTAACAGAAGCAAATATTTTTTTTGTAAATGTTGGTATTGTAAAATTTTCTAATTTTGTTTTTTTAATCCACAAGCCGTTTTTAAGTTTATTTTTAGTATTTAAAAAATCTACCGATATATTCATATTCATATTAGACATTTTAACATTCAGCTTATTTCCAGATTTTAGTAAAGAGTCTGATTGAGATATTTCCATCATTGGAAAAATAAGTAGGTTTTTTAAAAATTTAAATTTTTTATTTTTTACCAATAAAAGCTGGTCATCATTTCTATATAAAGTAGCTAGATAAAATTTATCTATAATCTTTTTATTTTTTTTCTTAATTTCAAAATCTTTTCTTTTAAAGGATAGGCAGTTTTTGGTTATTGGGCACTTGTTACAATGTGGGTTTTTTGGTTTACATAATAACGCTCCAATTTCCATTAAAGCTTGGGCATAATCTCCTGGTCGCGAAGTTTTACCAAAAATTTTTTTTTGTTTATGAAGGTTTTCTTTTTTTATCTCCTCCTCTGTTTTCAAGTTTAAAATACGTTTTAAAACTCTCTCTATATTCCCATCTAAAGGGATTATTTTTTGATTAAACACAATAGCCAATATTGCACTTGCGGTATAATCTCCTACTCCAGGAAGTTTTTTTAATTCTTCAAAATTATCTGGCAGTCTTCCACCGTAATTATCAAAAATCATTTTTGCACTTTTTTTTAAATTTTTTGCTCTTGAATAATAGCCAAGACCTTGCCACTGCTTAATAAGTTTAACCTCACCCACCCTTGCAAGGGCATCAAGATTGGGAATATTTTTGAAGAAATTATTGAAATATGGAATAACTGTTTTTACTTGAGTTTGCTGAAGCATAAATTCACTTACAAGAGTAAAATACTCTTTTTGTTTCAATGAACATTTATTTCTCCATGGAAGAGATCTTTTGTTATTATCGTACCAATACAGAATTTTTTTTGCTATCATTGCTTTAAATTAATATGTCTTATAAAAATAATATTAAGCAGAGAAATTATAGCTTTCAAGGATTAAGATCTTTTAAAGATACTTTACCAACAAATATTAAAAAAATTATTAAAAAGAAAGGTCATATCTATTCTGAAACTTTAAATAATTGGAAATATATTGTTGGAGAAGATCTATTTAAAATTTGTTACCCAAAAACATTTAAAAATTCTAATAGATTCGGGGTAAGCACTTTATTGGTGATGGTAAAAAGAGGTCATGAAGTTGATTTAGAATATTCTAAGAAAGAAATTTTAGATAAAATGAATAGTTTTTTTGGTTATTTGGTGGTCGAAAAACTTAAATTTATTAGCTTTGATGAAGATCAAAACATTGCATTTTCCGAAGAGAATAAAGTAAAAAATGTGACAATTAAGAAATATCAAAGTAAGATTAATGATATTAAAAACGACAAAATCAAAAAGTCATTAATAGAGTTAACAAAGGTATTTAAACAAAAATGAAAAAGTTAATCATATTCCTAATAATTTTTTTAACCCATATATCAAATATCAATGCTGAGAATTCAGGTGAAATTAAAAGAATAGTAGTTGGCAATAAAAATGCTAAAATTACCATTATTACATATGAGTCATTAACCTGTAGTCATTGTGCAGATTTTCATATTAATGTTTATCCTGAATTAAAAAGAGACTACATTGATACGGGTATTGCTAAAATAGAATTTAGACATTTTCCATTAGATGTGGCTGCATTTAATGCATCGAAGGTTTCTCAATGTAAAAATGATGGACAATCAGAAATTTTAAACAGTTTATATTTGAATCAGCAAAAATGGGTAAAAGGAAAAACAATAGAAGAAGTAAATGAAAATTTAAAAAAATTTTTAAGATCTGAAGAGTTTAATATAAACTTCAATCAATGCACGACTAACAAGAAAATTGAAGATTTTATTTTAAATGATCGAATCGAAGGTGTTAAAAAATTTAAGGTAAATGCTACCCCTACGATAATTATCAACAACGAAAAGTTCGAAAAATCTCTTAATTATAAAAATTTAAAAAAAACTCTAGAAAAACTGATATAAGTTAATGCATGGAGTTTAAAAAAATCCAACTAAATGGATTTAAGTCTTTTGCTGATAAAACTAATTTCTTAATTGAGGAAGGCTTAACTGGAATTGTTGGGCCTAATGGATGTGGTAAATCAAACATTGTTGAATCATTGAGGTGGGCGATGGGTGAGACATCTGCAAAAAGTATGAGAGGTTCTGGAATGGAAGATGTAATATTTTCTGGCACTTCTAATAAAGCTTCAAAAAATATTGCTGAGGTTTCAATATCTGTTGGCAATCAAAACAATGATGGCCCTATTCAATATCGTGAACTAGATGAAATTCACATAAGAAGAAAAATTGAAAAAGATAAAGGTTCAAAATTTTATATTAATGATAAAGAAGTAAGAGCAAGAGATGCTCAAATGTTTTTTGCTGATTTATCAACTGGTGCCCACTCCCCCTCAATGATTAGTCAAGGACGTATTGGAGCACTAGTAACCGCCAAACCTACTGATCGAAGGGCTATATTGGAGGAAGCTGCAGGAATTTCTGGATTACATGTCAGAAGGCATGAGGCGGAGTTAAGATTGAGTGCTGCAGAAAATAATTTGAAAAGAGCTGATGAGTTAAGAAGACAACAAGAACGACAATTAGCTAATCTTCAAAAACAAGCGGAAGAAGCTACAAAATATAAATTAATTTCCCAGGAAATTAAAAAAATTGAAGCTGGACTTTATTATTTAAGATTAATTGAAATTGATAAAGAAATTAGAATTGAAAATGAAATCAATACAGAGGCTGAGGGAGAGGTTTCCGGTTATAATGAAAAAATAAATGAACTTGAAAAAAAAACAAAGTCAGAAACTGATAAAGTTAATCCACTTAGAGAAAAAAATATTGAAAATTTATCAAAAATTCAAAGACTAAATCTTGAGCTACAAAACTTGGGTGAAGAAAATGCTAGAATTCAGGATGAAATAGAAACTGTTAAAAAATCCCTTCAAACTTTAGAGGAGGATATCACTAGAGAAAGGGGCATTATAATAGATGCAAACTCTAATGAAAAACGTTTAAAAGAAGAAAAGAATGAACTGATTGAAGTAGACTCGAAATATTTTGAGACAGAAAAGTTATCTAATGAAGAGCTTGAAAATGCTAAAAATAAATTAGATAAAGAGCAAAAGCAAGTAGATGCTGTAGTAAACAACATGGCTGAAAGCACCCTCAATATTAGTTTAGGACCTATCGAAAATATAAAAAATACTATCAATAGGGCTAAGGAATTAATTGAAAGTAATGAAATCAATCAAGCACTAACTTTGTTAGATAGATGTAACATTGAACTCGATAATTTTTTGAAAGATATAAAAAATGATAAAAGTAGAAATGAACTACTTGCTGTTAATGAAAAATCAAAAAATATTAAATTGCTTCAAGAAAAATATGCTGATGCTTATAGTAAAAATCAATCTATTAAAAAAGAGTCAATAAAAAGAAATGAAAGAATAAAAACTATTGAAACTGAAATAGAAAGTTGGAAAAATCTTTTAACAAATTCTGAAAAAATGGTTAATGAACTAACTGGAAGAAAAAATAAGCTTAATTCTCAGCTGGAAAAATTAGAAAGCCAACCAAGATCTCAAGCAGAGAGAAAAGGTCAAATATCTGAAAACTTACGAATATCTGAAAAAGAGAAAAATAATAATGAAATAATTATTAGCGAAACAGATGAAAAAATCGAAAATTTGAGGAGTGAGTTAAATAACATTCAAGAGGAGTCTATTCAAATTAGAGAAAGAAAAGCAAGTTCAGGTGCAACTATTGAAGGTTTAAATAAAAGAAAATCAGATTTATTAGATAGAATGATTTCTGAACTAAATTTAACTGAAGAAAATATTTTAGAAAATTCTAATTTAAATGGAGCAGAAGAATTGCCAAATCATATAGATCAAGAAGATTTATTGGACAAAAAGAAACAAGAAAGAGAAAAATTAGGATCTGTAAACTTAAAAGCAGATGAAGAAACTAATAAGTATGAGATTGAAATTAAAAAGATGGAACAAGACCGTAGTGATTTAGTAACTGCAATAGCAAAACTTAAAGAAAGTATTAACAAACTTAATCAAAAAGGTAGGGATAGATTAATTGAAGCTTTCGAGAAAGTTAATAGAAAATTTAACGAAGTTTATACAAAGTTATTTAATGGTGGAAATGCTAAACTTGAGTTAGTAGATTCAGATGATCCTCTTGAGGCTGGTTTAGAAATGTTAGTCAGCCCTCCTGGTAAACGTCTTCAATCTATAACTTTATTATCTGGTGGCGAACAAGCCTTAACTGCCCTATCTCTAATTTTTGCCGTTTTCTTGACTAACCCCTCGCCGATTTGTGTTTTAGATGAGGTGGATGCTCCTTTAGATGATGCAAATGTCACTAGGTTTTGCAGCTTGCTTGAAGAACTTACAAAAATTACAAATACTAAATTTATTATTGTTACCCATCATGCTTTAACTATGTCTAAGATGAATAGACTTTATGGCGTGACTATGCCTGAAAAGGGTATCAGCCAACTAGTTGCTGTTGATTTACAAAAAGCAGAGAGTATGGTTGCCTGAAGTATATAAATGCCAAAAGATCAGTTTAAAACTCGCTTAGAGATTGCAAAAAAGAAGATTTTGGAGAAAAACCTATATAATAAAAATAATAACCCTTCCTCTATTGGAGCAGCCTTTAAATTAAGCACAGAATTAGTCGCTGCAGTAGCAGTTGGGACAATTATTGGGTTTATTTTTGACAAGACCTTTGGTACTAAACCTTGGTTTATATTAATATTTTTTTTTGTAGGTGTGATTGCAGGGATAACCAATGTAATTAGATCTGCTAAAAACATGCAAAAATAGATAAAATTTTATGGCAGCAAATCCAATGACACAATTCGAAGTTTATCGAATTGGTCCTGAAATTAAAGTTGGTTCATTTGATATTTCATTTACAAATGCAAGTTTATTTATGGTTGTCAGCTCTTTGGCAATCTTAATTATTTTTAATTTAGGTTCTAAAAAAAATTCTTTGCTACCTAATAAGTTGCAGTTAATGAGTGAGTTAAGCTACACCTTTGTTTCAAAAATGATTGCAGATACTGCAGGATCAAAAGCTAGACCCTATTTTGCTTTTATATTCTCATTATTTATGTTTGTGTTGTTCTGTAATATGTTTGGTATGATCCCATATACCTTTACAGTCACGAGCCACATTATTGTAACATTTGTGTTGGCATCATTTATTTTTATTAGCATAACAGTAATTGGATTTATTAAACATGGATTTGGGTACCTAAAACTATTTGTTCCAAGTGGTGTACCTGTTGTTTTGCTTCCATTGATTGTTGTTATTGAGATAATTTCTTATTTAAGCAGACCAATTAGTCTATCTGTAAGATTATTTG
>Ga0209709_10000606_pt1 | contig 34050 bp, 43 predicted proteins | sample ArcticOcean_MG_C_2_FD_187435 | JGI IMG/M metagenome (GOLD analysis project Ga0209709, IMG submission 187435) | Marine microbial communities from western Arctic Ocean - ArcticOcean_MG_CB4_136 (SPAdes) (version 2) | ecosystem: Environmental > Aquatic > Marine > Oceanic | place: Arctic Ocean... | reverse complement strand
ACGAGAATGTTTAGTTCCTCGCATTTTTATAACTTGTAAACTTCTCAACAAGTCTCCCTGCCTAATTATATTACCCATAAGAACCACACCATCTGCGACAGCTTCTTCAACACCAAAAATAGAATAGGTTTGAACATTAGAGTCAACAACAGTTTCTGAAATTAGCATAGTTGTACATCCAAAAGTACTCAAGAATTGACTCAACCTGAATATAAAGTTACGGATACTTCCTTTATCTGGAAGTTGATAACAAACTGCAGTAATGGAGTCAATAACTAATCGTGTTACTCCCAATTCATCAACAATATCTTCGAATGCCCCTAGTAAAGCTTCCATATCCTTGGAAGTATAAGTTCCATCTAACCTTTCCACACCTAAGCGATCATTAATTACCGTTAAATCAAAAATATTTAATTTTCCTTCTTTAACAAGTGAATCATCAAAGAATCCATAAGTTTGTAAGTTAGACAACATTTTTGATGATGGTTCAGTTACAGAGATATAACAGCAAGTTTCTCCAGCTTTAGCTCCATTAATTAGAAATTCCATGGCTAAAGTAGTTTTTCCGGAACCTACAGTTCCTGCTAAAAGAGTTATATTTCCAATAGGAATTCCGCCGTTTAAAATACGGTCAATTCCCTCGATATAGGTTACACATTTATCTCTAGGACGGCCGCCACGCGGGTCCAGACTAATTGGTTTTGTTACTTCCTTTTTTGCCATTTTAATCACTCATCAATTATAAACTGATCTACTAGGTATTGCCGAACCCTCTTTTTCAATGTTCTCTCTGTAATCTTCTCACCTTCAGCAGAATCATGCATTATTTGTATTTCTCTTTGAATTTCAACAGGCAATTCGGCCCAAGCCACTGGAGGTTTCTTTGGTAGTAATCCTCTCAGATCTTTTGGATTTGCATGAGCGAAAATTTCTGCGAATCGTTCTTTAACCTTATCTTCAAAATATTTATCCGCCTCTCTTTCCACTTCGCCATAAGCTTTAATCAATTCTTCTTCAACAATTTGTCCTAAGTCTTCTAGAAAAACACCATCAGGTAAAAATCGGTGATACCAACCCCCATCTTCGTGGAGTGCATCCATGTGCGTTCGGTTGTAAACGTCAATCAGCGGAGTTTCATATTCTTCTTTTGCCATTAATTGTCCCTAAACTTTCAAAATGAGGCCTTATAAGATACTTAGCCTCAATAATTAAATGAAGTTTAGACTTCTTAACTTTCAGTTATATTATCAATATTCCAAGTTTCTAAAAATATAAGGACGTCATAATCCAGAGAGTCATCTTCTACTGGTAAAATTGCATTACTATCCTCATATATCACTTCAATAAAAATATATTCACCATCAATCTCTAATTGAAATCGAAAGTCTTCTTCACTATCTGCAGACATTGTAATATTTCCAGTCAGATTATTAATTTCGTGATAGTATAACCATTCATGTTCAAATGACGTTTGAGTGTCTGTATAGAGCTCATTTCCGTCACTACCATTGGTTATTCGTATGGACACAGTCGGTTCACTTTGATCGGCAATAGAAGGGCTCTCAAAATCAAACATAAAAGTAATACCGGTAATATTTTTTATTTCCTTCAAATCTACGCCAGCTGAATCTTGTATTACATCAAATGTCAAAGCTTGCCCTTCATCAAAAGAACCACTTCCGAGTAGTAATGGTTCTGCACTTTGTATATCAATTTGTGCAATATATGTCTTCATTCCATCAGAATGGTCAGAAGAATCTGGGGCGTAAACAAGATATGCAGCTTCAGCCGCACCAAATGGAATAATTATGGCTGCAGCTACGGCGCGGTATTGACTTCTCTTAGGCCAATTAAACCGGCCCAACGAAGAGAGATGAGGGGTTCTGAAATAATTTAATGAAAAATGAGTAATGAAAGCAGCTCCCATTCCCGGTACAGAGGGAAAGACCCCGTCAGCATCTCCAAATCCGAGCACAGTCCAAATTAAAACACCACTAAATGCAGCCGTCATCATTGCAATCGAATGAGTTGAATCTGGTTTGTATCCTAACCATCTAATAATCAGTAAAGGTACAAAAACACCACCCAGACCGTAAACGGCAAAAACAACGAGAAGAAAAACAGAGTCTCCCCCTGGAATATACAATCCACCGATTGAGATTAAAGTAGCAAATGCAGCAACGACGATTGTCACTTTTTTTGCAGTTTTGTGATCCTGTCTCCATTCGGGCCTTATATCATCAGTAATTGCAGCAGTGCATGCTAGAACCTGGCTATCTGCCGTAGACATTGTTGCTGCAAAAATAGATGCTAAAATCATCCCCACCCCAATACTTGGCATTGTTTCCATTGCCATCATTGGTAGCCCCAGTTCTGCATCAAAACTACTTTCTGTAAATAATACACGACTTGCTAAACCGATAATTAGCATTAGTATGATGAAAGGAGTTTGCCAAACAAAAAACCAAATCATTGCTTTTTTACGGTCTTCATCTGTACCAAGCGTCATAACTCTCGAAACGACTTGGGGTTGTCCTGCAACACTCAATCCCCCTAGAAAGAATGCAGTCGTCCAAAGAGTAAAACCAAACATCAAGTCAGGAGGTAAAAAATTAGTCAGAAGTGGGTCTTGTTCGTTTAATCCTATTTCAAGTCCACTAAACCCGCCGACTTCTTGAAGACTTATCCAACAAAGAATTGTTGAACCAACAAGCATAACGCAAGATTGAGCAGCATCAGTCCAAATAGAAGCACGTATTCCTCCAGCATAACAATAAGCTACAACTAAGACAAATCCAATAAGAATGCCAACAAGTTCAGACCACCCCATCATCACAAAGAGTGCTTTACCTCCCGAAGTGAGTTGAGCTGCAGCATAAATACTCAAAAATAAAACCGAAAGTATTCCTGCTAATTTTGCCTCTGGTGCACCAGCTTTATCAGCCACTAAGGACGATAAAGATCGTACGCCTCTTTCTCGACCTTCTTCTTGAATAAATTTGTATAGCCAAATCCAAGCCACAAATTGTCCTATAGTCGACATAAATGCTAGAAAAGCTACAGTGTAACCCATAGCATATGTAAATCCTATAAAACCAATAAACATGTAACCAGAATTCCAAGTACTTACAGCAGATAAGGCTGCTAAAGAAGGGCTCATTCCTCTTCCTGCTACAAGATAATCATCGGTAGTGTCTTTTTTGACTCTCATTGAGGCAAGGCCAACACCTGCAAAAATAGTCATGAAGAAAATAAATGAAAGTACAACAACAATATCCATTTTTTACCCAGTAATAAGTGGTAAGACATAGTAAATGGCTAAGAAGGTTCCGAGCAAAGCTTCACCCACGATACAACCCGTAGCAATCATATAGGTATTCAATAATTTCATAGTACGTTCTTTTTCACTTAATCCTTTTTTCTCGACTTCTACATCAAGGAAACGACTTTCCCAATAGTCTCTCAATCCTCCGCCAACAACCATTGGCAATGTTACGACCATAGGCAGATACATCCCCAATCCAAAAGCAGTCCCCATACCAGTTAACAATTCCATGAAAACACCGATTGCCACTCCAACAATTAGTAGACTCCAAGGGGTTTGCCCACCTAGCATAATTTGAGCAAAAGATGCGAAAGCATTTGCTTGTGGTGCATATAATATCAAATCTCCATTCGCTAGAGCTAAGGATAACAATCCAGCAAACAATGCGGCAACTATAGTACCCGGAATAATGCCAACCAACTCAGTTTTCATAATGTGCATAGGCCGGTTTCCAACATACAAACCTGGTTTGTAATCTCCGATAACAGTTCCAGACATAGAGATAGCCCCACCAAAAACAGTAGTCCCTACTAGCGCTAAAAGGGCAGTATCACTTTCACTCAAACCAATGGCTTTGAAAATTAAAATGAGCATTAAGAGAACAATAAAACTAGTGCCAGATACTGGTTCAATACTTGTTTCCCCCATAACTTTGACGGCAATAGCCCCTAAAGCAAAAGTCGTTAAACACAAGACTAAAGAAAAAATAAATGACGCAAAGAATCCAAATTGTGTAGCAAAGGTTAGCGTAATTCCAATCAATGATACAATCAATAGGATTGGTATGTGACTGATAGGCCATTCATACCACCCCTTACCTTTGATATAATCTTTTCTGGAAGAATCATCACTTTCACCGGTGAAAATATCAATTACATCGGAAGCCGTCGTTCTAAAAACGGGTGCCATTTTTAACAATCCAGTTATTCCACCTCCTAAAATTGCTCCGATAGCCATAGGTCTTGCAACATAACTGTATGACATTATGGAAGGGTAATCAAACTGCCGAACAGAATGAAAATTTCCATCCAGTGGATAATAAAATGGGAACCCCTCCCCTCCTGCAGTATATGCAAGGGGAGTTACAACAAACCATGTGAAGAAAGTACCAAGACTAACTAAAAGAGCTACGCGGAATCTCATAAACCATCCAATGGCACCCATCATAGGAGTTAATTCAAATCCTAACCAAGTGTAGTTAGTTAGTGGGTGGCTCATAGGGACCATCAAATCGACCCCATCATACCATTCAACACTTTTAGAGGCTGAAGCTAAAACAGATTCTTTAACTTCATTTCCTTCATAATCATAATTGCCAGTTCCTAAGATGGGCCAATCTCTTAAGAAAGTAAATAGCATAACTATGGCAGTTGAAATCCCCACAAGGCGAATAGAGTGCATAGCACCTTCCATACCTCCTTCTTTGGATGTTTCTCCAGCAATGTCCATTAATTTTATGTTAGCCTCAAAACCTGGAAGAGGCAGTGGATCTTCGACTAACCACACTCGTCTGAATATGATGAAATACAAACAACCTAGAAAACCCCCCAAAATAGAAGCAATCATAGCAACTCCTGCTAATGCCCAAGAATCAGGCAATAATAATGAGGAATCGATAAGATGGCTTCCGTCTGCCAATTCATATTTGGGAGAAATAGCTAGCAAATAGATTGCTGGATAAGTAAAAACAAATCCAGTACAAACCATAGATGCTCCAGTTGAAGCCGAGGCAGACAGATTAACTTCACCAGGAGACCACCTTAGAGCCATTGCCGATAGATAGGCTACATACCAAGAACCGGAAACAATCATTCCGACTTTCAATCCTACATATTGATTAATTATTGCAAACAGAATACCAATTACCAATCCTAGAAGCATTTGGTTCCATTTCCATTTAGTGGTTCCAAATCCGTCTCGTTTATTTTTTTCCTCTAAATATTCTTCTAGAACTTCAGTATTAAAATTTGCATACATCTCAGTATCAAAGTAATCCAAAGTACCTTTTTCAATAGCTTTCAAACCTTCAGGAGTGGGAGTTTGGCGATATGCTGAGGTGCGAACTTTACTCATTAGAGGCAAGTAAATGAATGACTGAGGGTATAATACATATTGTGTATAAAATTACAGTAGGAACCTTTAAAGAATGGTCACAAGTTCAAAAGTAGATGCAGATACTCTCGAGGAGCATACTTGCCGTCGCTTTTTTTACAGTAATTATGCTATCACAATCGGCCCAATCCGAAGAATCTGATGACTTTAATACTTTAGATTTATATTTTTATGGGGATTTAGATAATGGAGACGGTAATATTTCTACACGGATGCCAACTTCAGATACTGACACTCAGAGTGATTGCCCTCAAGAGGGGAATAGACTGTCTTGGCCAGGGCAAGATAGGCAATGGCAAAATGTGGGTTCCTGGGAAACTGAGATGCAAACTCCTGGTGAGATAGCAACTGGAGACTATACATTTACAATATGGGCAAATTCAACTCAAGGTACTGTTGAAGATGTTCAGTTCAGAATATCTATTTCTATTGGTGAAGGAAATGGGGCCGATGCCGTAGAAACATCACAGTCTAAGACAATTACCGATTCGAGCGAATCAGCAACCCGCTTCGACATCAATTTCGACATATCTAATGCTAGTTTTACTCCTGAGAATAATAATAATGAATTTACCATTGATTTAGAATATTCTGGAGGAGATTCAGGTGAAAATCCTTTAACAGGAGGCAGTTCAACAGAACAAATAGTAATTTTAACATCTAGTGTTGAACATCCTGCAGGAATAGGGAATCTTACAATAAATCATTATAGAGCTTGGTTTCCAGAGATAACTGTAGAAGACTTTTCAGAGCGTGTGTTTGTTAAAACACAAGTTCAAAGTGCATTTGGTTCTTCAGATATAAATTCAAATGATTGGACTTTGGGAGTATACGGGCTTTCATCAGGCAATCAGGGTTTAACGGCAGATTTCATTATGAAATCTATAGATAATGACACACATGAAGTTTCATTTTATTGGTATTATAATCAAGATTTAGCCATAAGCGACACATATCATTTTTTCATTCAAATAACTGATATCCAAGGGAATACATGGGAAGTCGAATCTAATGAAGATTTATACTTAGTTATCCATGGATATGAAATTGATAATTACATAGGTGCAGGAGATATTCAAATCAATAATCAAACTGGGATTTCTAAAATTCAGGCAGGAAATTCCTTTACAGTAGATATTACTGTATCTGCACAAGGCGATCCTTTAATTTCATATAATCCAATTCCAGTATCTGTAGTTTGGGTTTCGGGAACAAATGAGATTGTTTTGTATGAAACTGCAGTTTTTGCAAAACCTGGCGCATCTGCGACAATATCATACCGGCATACTTTTGAAGAAAATGGAGAATACCTAATCAAAGTTGTAATCGATAGAGGAAATCTAATTGTAGAATCAAATGAAAATAATAATATTGCTGAATATTTATTAATTGTAGATGAGCCTGAGAAAGAAGATATGCTCCAATCTATAATAGACAATGTCACTGGTGGCGGAACAACTTCCATTATATTATTAGTATCTGCAGTATCTATTCTGTTGGCTATTTTATTTGTTAAACGTAATAAGGCAGCTACTGACTTTGACTGGGAGGAAGACGATGAATTCTAAAAGCGATATACGCGGATATAAACCGGCTGATGAAACATTCTATGAGTATAAGGACGAAGAAGAAGCACCTCGCGGAACACATTATCAAAAAATAGATGATGAAGACATTGAAGCTTCAACTATTGGCCGTTATGCTAAAACTAAAGATTTCAAGCATTGGCCTTTCAAGGTAGGTAATGCAATGACCAATAATGTTCCAGATGGAGTTCAACATAAGGTAGATGATGGAGGCAGTGGAGGTTATGCTACAATGGATCAATTTATGAAAGAAGACAGCGCCAAAGAGCAAGCCTGGGTCGAAAGAGAAAATGAAAGTATTATGTCTCTTGCGATCAATAACTGGTTCGGTTTGAAAGGTTACATTACATCGTTTTTTCCAAAGAAATAATGAAGTATCAAGTCTCTCATGTTAACCTCTAAATGACTTACAGAGCACTCAATCTATATGATAAAATTAGAATATTTATCTTTGACTAGATTAACAGATTAGGATTGTTTTATTTTATTAACAATAAGGTCTGTTTTTTCTTTCAGCCAATCAAATTCATTCGAATCTTCCCATACTGGCTCTAGAGTGGCTAGAAAATCTTTGAATTCACTAGCCATTTCTAATTCCATCTTCTGTAATAGATACCAAAGCTTCATTTTCAGGTAAATGTGGAGAATCTACAAGGCGGCATACGCGCTTACCTGCCTTTCCTCTTCTTAGATATATTCTAAATTTTGAAGTGTGGCCCACAATATTACCACCAATTGGTTTGGTAGGATCTCCAAAAAAGGCAGCAGGGTTAGAAGATACTTGGTTAGTTACTACGACTGCGGCATTATGCAAGTCTCCAAATCGGGCCAATTCTTTCATGTGGGCGCTGATTTTACCCTGTCTATCTGACAGAGTTCCTCTTCCGATATATTCTGCACGGAATGCTCCAGTTAGTGAATCTACAGCTAACATTTTGATTGGACTTGTTTTAGCGATTTCATGTACTTTTTCAACCATCAACATCTGTTGGTGAGAATTATATGCACGCCCAACATGTATTTTGCTTAAAACTTCATCCGGATCTAAGTCAAGAGCTTTTGACATAGAAATTATTCTTTCTGGTCTGAATGTATTCTCCGTATCAATAATTGCGACATCGCCTCCTAATCCACCTTGTTCTATGGGCAAAGTAGCATTCACAGCTAACTGTAAAATGAATTGTGTTTTTCCAGAACCGTATTGTCCATAAAACTCTGTGATTGATTGCGTTTCCACACCCCCTCCCAACAATTCATCAAAGGTACTAGATGATGTTGTAAGTTTACCTACAGTGGCTCTTTTTTCCATCAATTCTACTCCTGTAAGGAAAGAACCAATATCTGCTGCTTTTCGAGCCTCTAGTATAAATTTAGCACATGATTCCTTTCCAATGCCTGTTGCGTCGGAAAGTGTTCCTGGCGCTTGCGTTCCTATTGCTTCTAGTGTATCATATCCTGCTTCTCTTAGTTTATCTGCGATAGCAGGGCCGACACCCGGAAGATCTTCTACAATTTTTATTTTTGCTTCACTCATTTTATGCCTCCTTATAGTGGTTAAATCTAGGTTGATAAATCAAGCCTTGATCTGTTAATGAATCAAGAATTTCGTCTAACATAGGTCCACTTACACCCTCCATTGAGATTGCAATACCTAGATCATCATAGTAAATTCCATCACCTTCATCCATTTTTCGAATCAAAGTCATAACTTTTGATTCATTATCATCCGTTTTCTTGGTTTCAGCTTTTTCTTCAGTTTTAGCTTCTGCCTCGGGTTTATCTTCCTTAGACACTTCCACTTCAGGAGTGGTTTCCTTAGTGCCTTCCGGTTCAGAGTTAGTTTCAACGCCCGTTCCTGCTGGTTTAAATTCACCTGTGAAATTACTTTCAGGCGATTCAATTTCTCCACCTGCTAAACGTGTTAAACAGTTATACAATAGGGCTTGATAATTTTCAAGAGCTACGTTTTCGTAAAATCCTTTTGAAAGTTTTATTCCATCTATTTCACGTTCATTAAGTTTAAGCTCTTCAAAGGCTTCTTCATCATCAGAAGCTTTGGTTGCTTTTATTCGAAGCATAAGCCCATCACAGGCTCTAATTGCCCAGTGATTTACTTCATTCATTGTTACTGCACGTATACTTTCAGGTTGAACACTTACATACGTTCTTTCACTGTCTTCAGGAGAACGCGCTCGAACTTTACCTACGCAAAGAACAGGGACGCCAATTTCAAGTTTTGATAAGGCTGCAGCCCCTTCAGGGTTGTATTGACCAGCTTGAAGATAGTAATAGTCGCCATTTGGATCTATTACTCTTGCAGTATAGAAAGGATCTTCTTCACTTCCTCTATTTTCAATTTGATCTAATACGCCAGCAATTAGAACTCGTGAAAGTTTTCCTCCAATTTCAGATATTAGGTATGTTGGTGAATACTCGCGGTCTTCTACATGTTTTTCAATTGATGATGATAGTTCTTGGGCTAGCACCAAAATCCCAGGTTCTCTTCTTTGAACCATTTAGCCCTCCAAAGCAGCTAAGAATTGGCGAGCAGCACTAGGAACGTCTATTTCGGTTGCAGGTTCACAACTCTTTGCAAAGAAAGATAATCCATATTCATCCGACCTTGCAAACCCTCTTAATTTCAAAGGTTTAAGGAGCAATGCATCTTCAATTTCCTCAAACAAAGCTTCAGGTCCGAAATTCTCTTTAACAAAGTCAAGACAGGAATCAATATCTCTTCCTAATACCTTTTCAGTTATTTCTCGATTTAAATATGCAGTACAAGATCCAGAACCGTCATCAAAAATCATTTTTATTCGAAGATCAGGTGTTGCATTCTTACGGTCATCTCCATTTTTAATTAATCGATTAGTTTCTTTGTCTCTAAATATTAATCCACTTCCCTCACGTATATTGAAAACATGTCCTTCCACAACTGCATCCGAAGCGCCATTGCGCTCATCTAGCTGAGATAAAGAGTACATAACTCCGTTTTCATATTCTTGTAGAGGTGGCAATGAGTCGTCTTCAATTTCAGTAAATTTGGTGTATTCTCCAAATTGTAAATCAGGTCCGTTAAATTCCTTTACATATCCGTTTTCAATTTTATATGTTTTTCCAGCAATGATATTATGGTCTTCCCAAGAAGTAAATCTGCAAGTTCCAGTACTATCTCCTACAGTTCCTCCAAAAATTGTTTTAGGTTCATTTTTTACGGTAATCTTTCGTGTTTCCACATCGATTACACGTAGTTTAACAGAGACATTACTCATTCCTGGTTTTAGATCTACTAACTTTAATTCTTGACCTGGTTTAGATGTATTACTTTTAACGACGCCTAAATCTAAACTTTCTAAGTCTTTATCTTCTATTTTCTTGATACTGCCTTCATTTATATTCAAAGTAATAATGTCATTCCAACTCTTTGAATATGCGTTTAAAACTTCTATAGTATCTCCACTCTCGAAGTCAAAATTCTCACTCCAATAGGAATATCTCATACGTGCAGTCGAATCGCCCACTTCACCTTCATAGAGCACTTTTTGAGCGCCTTCTTTTGTAGTAATTTCTTTCCTAAATACAGAAACAAGTTTAGCTTTAAATTGGAGATTACTTTCGCCAGATTTAATTTGATCTAATAATTTTTGGGCGTCTACTTGTAAAATATCTGGATTTCCATAATGTTTTCTTACAATAGATTCTTTGGCTGTTGCCAAATCAATTCCGTATTCATCTACGTATCTTTTTAATTCAGTTATGATTACGTTTCTTTCTAGCTTATCGCCGATTGCCTTAACAATATCGTCGACATGTGTTTCAAAATCCTCTTCGTTAGATTGCATTTTTGTTGTCTTCCTTGTTTCGATTCGCGGACAAATTCGAATCTATCCATTACTACTACTAAGGGTATTTATACTTTTGGGTTTTGTCCTTTTCCCCCTAAAAGGGTAAACTCCTATAATGGGTTTTTAGGGGACGGCGAAGCATTATAACGGACCCTCTCGTCGCAAAGATAAGTGATAATTTGAAAATAGATGAGCTAACGCCAAGAACTGGTCGCGTTAATATGCCGGTTAAAGTTTTGAGTTTAGAAGAGCCCCGTTCAATGGATAACGGTACTGTAATTTGTGAAGGTTTAGTCGGAGACGAAACAGGCACAGTAATCATGAGTTTTTGGAATGATGAATGTGAAACTGTAGAAAATGGAATGACTATTAATCTTAAAGATGCTAGAGCAAACTTAGTAAGAGGATTCATGCGCCTTAGTTTAGGTAAAAAAGGAAGCATGACTGTATCCGAAACTTCCTTAGAATCAATAAAAGAGAGTATAAATCTTTCAGATTTAGAATATGAAATGCCTAGATTTGGAAGAGATGGAGGAGGAGGCCGAGGTGGACCACGAGGTGGATCGCGAGGGCCGCCAAGTCGCTGGGGTATTCTAATGAAATTAAAGAGAGATACTGGAAATAAAAAATTCTTCAATCGAGACGAAATGTCTGAAGAACAAATCGAAGCCGCCATTAAGGAAATGGGAGGCGAGTAACTCTGGCAAGAAGAGGGAGACATCGGCGCCGAGGACCAACCAAAGCCCAACCCCCTCAACGAAAAGATAAGAAAGTTCAAAAAAGAAATAAACCAAAGGCAATGCTGAATGAAGGCCGCCGAACTGAACTATTGTATTTTATGCGAGAAATCGTCTTAGAAGCTGGTGTTTCTGAAAAGTTAGCTGAACCTTTTATGGCCTCCATAGCTGCAAAAGGCGCTAGAGAATCAGTAAGTAATGCCATGGAATTCTTAGATTCTAAAATTGAAGAAGGATTTATTTTAGAAGAAGCTAGAGATCCAATTAGAAAGGTAATGAAACGATTTACAAAAATACGTTGATATGGAACTTCCTAATCGAAGTAAATTATCCAAACATTGGGATTTAAATCCCGAAACAGTTTTTCTTAATCACGGTTCTTACGGCGCATGCCCTAAAGTAGTTCTTGATTATCAACATGAGTTAAGAAGTCAATTAGAAAAAGATCCAGTTCATTTCTTCGACGTCACTTCTAAGGAATTATGGGCTATAGCAATAGAAACACTTTCAAATTTTGTTAATGCAGATAAAGAAGGGATGATTTTTGTTGCAAATGCAACTTCTGGTGTTAATACAGTCTTACGTTCCCTAGATTTACAACCAGGTGATGAGATACTTGTTTCAGACCATACATATCAGGCATGCCGGAATACTGTAGATTTTGTTACCAAAAGAGCAGGCGCAAGAACTGTAGTTGCCCCTCTTCCTTTTCCTATAAAGAGTTCAGAACAAGTAATAGAAACCATTTTGAATTATACTACAGAAAATACTAGATTAGCACTAATAGACACAGTAACAAGTCCCACAGGTCTACGCCTCCCTTTTGAGAATATAACTAAAGAATTACAAAACAGAAATATTGATGTCTTACTTGATGCAGCCCATGGCCCAGGGATAGTAAATTTAAATTTTAAAAAGTTACAACCTGCTTACGCTACAGGTAATGCTCACAAATGGCTATGTTCGCCAAAAGGCGCAGCATTTCTTTATATTCGTGAAGATAAAAGAGAACAAATCCGCCCCCTTTCAATTAGTCATGGAGCTTCAGTTGAAGGAAATGTAGATGAAAAAATAAGATTAGAATTTGATTGGCCGGGCACTCAAGATATAACTCCGTGGTTATGTATTCCCAAAAGTATAGAATATATTGGAAGTTTACTGAACGGAGGATGGTCAGCAATAATGGCTCATAATAAGAAATTAGCAATTGAGGCACGCGATATTATCCATGAAGTTCTAGAAACTCCCAAATTATGCCCAGATTCAATGATTGTGGGATTATCTGCAGTAGCATTACCTGGAGCTGGAAGCATTACAAAGTCAGTATTAGCCCCAGATCCGCTCCATACTCTACTTTTTGAAAAATATAACATCCAAGTTCCAGTTTTTGGATGGCCACACCATAATAGAAGATATCTTCGAACAGCTTCTTATCTATATAATTCAATTGAAGAATATCATTATTTAGCTAATATATTAAAAGAAGAAATTTGACCGGACACTTTTAAAACTAGCTAATTTGCACAGGACATCTATGACTTTAGACGAAGACGAAATTGATGATTTGCCGGAAGACGAATCTGACGGCGACGAGTCTGAAGAAATAGAAGAATCTGAACAAGAAGATGAAATTGATCCAGATGCGCCATTGCGCCAACCAATTGTGGCCGTTTTAGGGCATGTAGATCATGGAAAAACATCGCTTCTAGATTATGTAAGGGGCACAACAGTCGTAAAACGAGAAGCGGGCTCTATAACACAACACATAGGTGCAACAGAAGTTCCTTATGACACCGTTTCTAAGATTTGCGGCCCTCTATTGAAGGATGGAACTACAACATTACCAGGTTTACTTTTCATAGATACGCCAGGCCACCATTCTTTTACAACATTAAGATCAAGAGGTGGAGCTTTAGCAGATCTAGCAATACTGGTAGTAGATATAACTGAAGGTTTCAAACCCCAGACTATTGAATCTATAAATATTTTAAAGCAACAGAAAACCCCATTTATTCTAGCATTAAATAAATTAGATAAAATATCAGGATGGAGATCAAAATCGGGTTCATTTTTAAAAAATAGTTCAATTCAAAGTAATTTAGCGAAACAAAATTTTCAAACACGAATGTATGAAATAATTGGAGCACTGGGTTCTCACGGTTTTGATTCAGCACTTTTTTCAGAAATTGAAGATTTCCAAAAAACAATTGCCTTAATTCCAACGTCAGTGAAAGAAACCGGTGAGGGAGTTCCTGAATTATTCATGATTCTTATGGGGCTTGCACAGAGATATCTACGAGGTAAATTATTATTGAATGATGGTTCTTCCGAGGGAACAGTCATAGAAATTAAAGAAGAAAAGGGGTTAGGCAAGACATTAGGTGTTATAATCTATAATGGAATTTTAAAATCATCAGATACGTTGATAATAGGGGCACATCCCGAATCAATTGTCACAAGAGTACGAAGTTTACTCCAACCTAAGCCTCTGGATGAGATAAGAGACCCGAGGCAGCAATTTGATAATGTAAAAGTGGTTAGTGCGGCAGCTGGGTTGAAAGTTGTAGCGCCCAACATCGAAGGCGTCGTTGCCGGAGCTCCATTTTACAGTGCCGAAACAGATGAAGAAATAGACGAAGCTTTAGACAAACTTACAGATTCCATGAAGTCAAATGTAAAGTGTACAGATGAAGGCGTAGTAATCAGAGCAGATGCTATTGGTTCGTTAGAAGCTTTAGCCTATGAATTGTCTGCAGCAGGCGTCCCGATTGTGAAAGCTTCAGTGGGTGACGTATCACGGAGAGATGTCGTAACGGCAGATCCTTCTGATGAAGAGTACAGAGTTATTTTAGCTTTCAATGTTAAGATACATCCTGATGCAAAGAATGAGTTGCATGAAACTGGAGTAACACTATTCGAATCGGATATTGTTTACAGACTTTTAGAAGATTATCAAGAGTGGAAAGAAAAAATTAAAGACAAACAAGCTCAACATTTGAGAGATGACTTCGCTCATCCAGGTAAGTTTGAAATATTAGAAGGCCACACTTTCAGAACCCGAGATCCTGCCGTTGTTGGAGTAAGAGTATTAGGCGGACGTATCGCACTCAATCAGGGTGTTCTGCGTAGTGATAATGTAGTAGTTGGCCATATTAAATCATTAAGATCAGGTGAACAAGTTCTTAAAGAAGCGATTCAAGGAGATGAAGTCGCCGTCGCAATTAATAATGTAACAGTTGGTAGACAGATCTCTGAGGGAGATGTGTTGTATATTGAAATGGATGAACGGGCTATTTTGAAAATTCGTGAAGCAGGAGTAAAACTAAGTCCTATTGAAGAAGATATAATTACCGACATGCAGAAAATTAAAAGAAAAGAGCAACCCTTCTGGGCTCGTTAGTATTAGTAGTCCTTTTGTCCATAATATCTAAACATTTTTTTACCAATGGGAATATTCTCTTGGAATTTTTTAACATCATCTGTATTCATTTCACCCATAGCCAATTTTAAAGACAAATATGGGGCACAATAGTTTTGATCATAAATATATGTAGAAACTCTAGGATTAATTTCCATCAAGACACCTCCCCTAGTAGAGACGTCAATACAATAATCCATAGGTAGATGCTCTAGTATTTTCTTAGTATATTCTATTGCTGAATTGTCGTCTATCATCTCAAAGCCCATGGCTAGCCCAGAAGCAAAATTCAATCGATGTTTAACCGAACATGTAAGTATTTCACCATTATTTAACACCGGGTTGATTTTTAATTCATCACCATCTAGATATTCCATTACCATTAGTGGAGGTATTTCTTTTTGTATTACTGTAGATTTAAGTTCATCCATTGAAATAAATTTTGCAAATGGACGTCCGTTAAACAAAATATCATACCTATTAGATTTTTCAGTTAACACTCTTACACCGCGAGCTCCCTTTCCTTCAGGTGGTTTGAAGACAATGTCTTTTTCAGGATATCCCAATTTAGTGGCAGCTTCTTCTAGTTCTTTCATTGTCTTGACTAAATAGAATTCAGGAACGTCAATTTTCCCTTCAAAGTGCTTATACATTTGATACTTATTTTCACAAATTGAAACCAATTCGTGTTTAGAGGCCAAAAGTTTGCAATGTTCTTTAATTTTATCTGCAGCTTTGGAAAGATGAAACATTTCCCAAGAAGTTTGCGGAAATACAATATCAATATTATTCTCTTTTACCAATTTAATAATCGAATCAACATAATTTGTTTCATATGCCCAAGGAACAACGGCAAATTCGTCACATAACCACCTGCCAATGGCTTGTTCATTTGCATTAGTTCCTAATATGAATATATTATCATCTTGTAATTTTAAATTTGAAATTAAGGCATGAGCGCCAGGGCATCCAACTCCCGTCAATAGAACTCTCACTCTATATCCTCACCCAATAACTCTTCGTAAACTTCAAGCATTTTCGTTTCCTGAAGTTCCCATGCATAATTCATTTTAAATGCTTTATATCCATTTTCGCCCATTTTTCTCCGAAGGTCTTTATCGTCAGCAAGTTTAGTCAAAGCTTTTGCCCAGTCTTCAGTAACGAGTCCACATTCATATCTTTCTACAATTCTTTGACGGGCTTCGTAAGGCCCCACAATTACGGGAACTTTGTATGCCATAGCATCGAGTAATTTTTTTGGTAAAGCATAATCTCGCATTCTTTCATCTACATAATGTCCAACCATTAAAACATCGCATGCTGCATAACATTCATCCATCATACTATATGGAAGTGGTCCAGTAAATTTGGCATTTGCACCTTTTTCTATAGCTAATTCTTCCAGTTCCGAAATCATATTCGTATATCCGGAATGTCCTTTTGGAGGTCCTCCAACAATCAATAAACTTAATGCATTGACTTTAGAGGCTGCATCTAAAATCTCTTCTAAAATGGGCCGTCTTAATCCACCAATATAGCCCGCTACAATCCCATCAAGACCGAATCTATCATGTGTCACTGGCTTATCTACAGTTTCTAATAATTCGGAGTTGTAAAGAACGGTCCCTCCTCCTAATCGTACCGCCAATTCATCTGAAACGGTTAAAACAGCATCCACTTTTCCAATGAGTCTTCTTTGCTTTCTTTCATAATACTTTCCAATAAACCAATTCTGCACAATCTCCATTTTTGGCCAATCTTCATGAGAATCAAAGATAACCTTTGCATCCGTAACCATTTTTACATTTAATGCGGCATCCAAAACTTCCAAATCGTGAGCATGTACAATATCTGGCCTATATTCCTCAACTTTAGTTTCAAGTTGTTTCATAGCTCTTCTAAAACTTCTTAATTTTGATAAAAAACCCCCTTTTAAATCTTCAAATATTCTAACTACTTTAATTCCATCTCTTTCATCTTCCCACTTTGTGCTATATTTATCCATACGTCGAGCCCAGCAGAATACAGTTACTTCAAATCCCGAATTAACAAGACTTATAGCTTCACGATAAACGCGCGTATCTTCGTTTGGTATCAGAAGATCATGTCCCAAAATCATTGCTATGCGTTTCATATTATTTGGTCTAACCTCACTTTAATTGTTTCAAACCCTTCGGCAAAATCACTCGCCAGTTGTATTCCTCTCATCTTAACAACAGACCTAAAGAACTTCTCATTAAAATAAGGATTGTGTTTTTGGCTGTCATAGCAGTCTAAGGCCAAAATCTTCTTTTTAACATGTCTTTCTTTAAGAGGTATAAAGCAATTAAGTGACACCGATAAATTATTCCAAGGCAATTCATAACCTAAGAGAGTACAATTTCGGAAGGCTCGCTTAGCTTCCTCAGTTACAACTCCATGGTCTTGATGTATATCAGTAGTTGTGGGTGTAAAAACAACGTCATATTGAATCGTTCTTGAATGATCATACAGGGCTTGTAAAATCTCCTGACGATCTCGAGGAAAAAAGCGAGTGTAAAAGTCTAGGATTTCATGTGTCACTCCCATAATTTTACTAGATTGAGCAGCTTCTTCAACAAGGTTTGGATATCTCTCAGCGACTGCGCTAAAATAAATAATGTGAACTGCCCACCCTTCTTCTACCATTTTAGCTATAGTTCCTCCACATCCTAATTCAGCATCATCTGTATGTGGGCTCAGAATAAGGGCTCGTTTTTTACGGATTTTTTCATTTTCAGAATTTACGGCGTTTCTCAAAGTTTCACTAATATTTTGGTTATTATTCTTGGCTCTAGCTTTTAGCATTTTCCAATCATCTACAAATTCTTCAGTAATTGTGAACAGATACTGCTCAGGTTTCTGACCTTTCTTCCAAACCATAGTTTATATATGTTTAGATATAGGGTTATATAACCTTTCCTTTGGTCTTTTGTGGAAGAGATAGTTATTACTAATTTCGAAGGCGTCTATGAGCCTGCTGAAGACTCTTGGTTAATCGCAAGACATATTCCAAAGCTCCAAGGAAATGTATTAGAAATTGGTAGCGGTACTGGTATTATTTCAATTCACTTAGCTAAAAAAGGATATCAAGTTACAGCAATAGATTTGAATCCCAAGGCTGTTGAGGCCACTAAGTTCAACGCTAGAAACAATAATGTAAATATTGAGGTTTTAGAAGGAAATATGTTTGATCCAGTTAAAAGTCGGAAATTTGATTTGATTGTTTCTAATCCCCCATATCTCCCCCCTACTGATGAATATAATGATCCTGAATTGGCATTAGCCGTAGAAGGGGGACCTACTGGTTCGGAATTTACAATAAGTCTTCTTACTCAAGCTAAAAAATATCTAAATCCCAATGGATCGATATACATGATATTGTCAAGCCGAATGAAAGAATTTGAAGTTGATTGGAAAAGAACCATTATTAGGCAAGAAAAATATTTTTTTGAAAGATTAAATTTGGTTCACTTTTTTTGATCCTCTTAGAGAAGATAATTTTAGCATCCTCATTAAAATTTGACCAAAAGGTAATGAAAGTGCAGAATACACTAAGATAGAATGCGGAAGAATCCATAAACGATCAGTTAAACTGTAATTAGGTTCCCATGGTAGAGACATAACTTTTAGATCCATTCTATCGACAAAATTATTTTCACCAAAACATAACCAGAAGATAATAGGCATAGCTATCAACATAGTAAACATCATGGGGCGCATTTGATTAGACATCATTTCACTTTGAAGAACCATTACTTGGGGTTGCATAGTCATTAATTTATTCAAACGAGCATTATTCCCGCTACGACGGGCTTCACTCATTTCTTTGTTGTAGGCAGCCATTTTGGCTTGGATTTCAGCTACTTTTTCCCAGTCAATCAACATGTGCCGAATAATTGTCGTTAGAGATATCATTAGGACTCCTGCAAATAGAAATGTAAGCACAGGATATTCATGTTCAAAACCGATTTGAGGTTCGAGAATACCTGCTGCAAAATTCCCCATTCCAACTCGCATTTCTGGATTTATTAAAATATAAACCATGAAAAGCATTGTCAGCAACATACCTCCCATGGCTGGAGGCTGTACTTCTTTTTCAGAATTATTTTCTTCACTCATTTACCCAAAACCTTCCTAAACTGCTCGACGGCAATCTCAATTTTATTATCATGATTTTCAACTATAGAAACAGTAGCTCCTACTATAGAAGCTGCAGTTACGGCATAATCACGGTTCACTTTTTGATGCATATCAATGTCATCAGCATCTCTTAATCTAGATGGGTCTTTAGATCTCCTTCCTGCAATTTCTTGTGCAGTGGCTTCTACTAGAACAATAATATTTGGTTTTAAGGCACGTATAGTCCATTCTGGCAATCCTTGCATGTATCCGGAAGGGGTAAGGATAGAAGCATGCGTATCAACAACTACATCTCCCATTTGAGAGATTCTTTCTCCAGCCTGTTTTTGTAATGTCTGCTGTTTTTCAATAGGTAGTTTTCTCATATCATCCCGATTGTTTACGCCTTCTCTTTGCGCTTCTTCAAACATAGTACTGCCAAAATTCACAATCTTATATCCATAATCTTGTGCTGCTTTCATAACTGTACTTTTACCTACGCCAGGCACACCAGTAACGATTACAACACCCATATCTATTTGCCCAATCGGTTGGGTTGTTTTAGGCTTTCTGGTAATTCAGTGAATTTTGCAGGACATCCCTTAGCCAGATGCCAAGCAGGAACATCTTTTGTTACAATAGAGCCTCCTGCAATGAATGAACCTTCACCAAGAGTTATTCCCGGCATCAGAGTTGCATTGGCCCCCACAGAAACATCATCTCTAATAGTTATTTTTTCTAATAAATATTCAGTTCTTATTGGAGTTTTATCATTCGTAAGTGTGGCATTTGGTCCTAGAAAAACACGATTGCCAATTTCAGTACCTGTAGGGATATAGACTCCAGTTTGAAAACTACAATTATCTCCAATCAAACAGTTATTATCAATGACTACGTTAGTACCAATTAAACAATTATTGCCAATAATAGTATTTTCTCTAATTAGAAAATTATGTCCAGTTCTAGTATGATTTCCAATTTTTGCAGTTGAATAGATCACTCCGGGCCGAATTTTGGAATTATTTCCAATTTCACATCCAATTATACTATCTGGATCAGTTTTCAATAAATCTAATTCAGTATTAGGTGGATAACCAATCAAAGCATCAGAATCAATAAAGCAGGATTTACCTATTTTAGAATTACCGAAAATTGGCATTACTCCTCGCCAAAGAAGCTTCGAAGAACTGGATGCATTTCCATCATTTGTTCTTTTCCGATCTGTTCATACATTCTAATCATAATTCCGACAGTAAGCAATACTCCAGTACCTGAAGATTGCCCCACAGTTCCAATCATATCTGCTCCTGCAGCTAAGAATCCCACCATTGCTCCACTGAATACAGTTACAGTAGGGATATAACGCTCTAAAACTTTTTCAACAATTCGAGGATCTCTACGGAAACCAGGTATTTGCATTCCTGAGCCTTGTATTTGTTTAGCTACATCGGCAGGACCCATGTTAGTTGTTTCAATCCAGAACTTAGCAAATACAATAGATCCCACAACCATAATTCCCATATAAACTACGATATGAGCTATAAGTTGCCAAGGTTCATGGTTGCCTAGATATTGTCCATATTTTTCAGGACTTACTAATGGAAGGAACCAATCTTGTAAACCCGCCAAACGATTGACATAGTACGCCAATCCCATAGTAGGCACGGGATTACTCCCATCAGTCACATCAAAAGCTCCAAGCCTCCAATTATGTCCAAATATAGGCCATGTAGACATCGTTGGATGAGACCAGAAAAGGAGTGCAAACATATTTACGTTTGCCAATAACGCCGCCATCAAAATAACCGGAATATTACTAGCATAAATTAAACGAATGGGGTACCTTCCTCTTGCACCTCTTACTTTTCCATGAGCTAAAGGCAATTCAATTCTTGAGGATTCAACATATACAACAATGAAGAAAACAACTAAAGTACCAAGTAATGCAACGAGAGGATTTGGAGGTGCCAATAACATGGCTTCATACCCGCCATTGCTCAAATCAGAAGTTGATGAATTTTTAAGATACCATAAAATCATTGGGAAAGTTCCAGAAGGCGTATCAGTTTGACTTCCAGGTGCCGGTTCCCAGTTTAAAGTTCCAGTGAATATGGCTTGTGAAACACCTGCTGCAATGAATAATGAAATACCAGAACCAATTCCCCATTTAGACACACTTTCATCCATTAGGAAAACTAAGTAGGATCCAATTGCTAATTGAGTAATAATAGTCATACGCGCCCAAGTAAGTCCAACATCACTAACTATGGCTGCACTAGGCTCAAGAAACCCAAAGACCTGCGGTACAGATTCTACTATAATCATTACGATAACAAGAACTTTTTGAGTTCCTTGATAGATCTCCTTGTCTTTTGGATTTTGTAAATTTAAATTTATAATTTTTGCACCTGTAAAAAGTTGCATAATAATACTTCCAGTAACAATAGGACCAATACCCAAATGCATCAAACTACCACTAGCTCCAGCTAGAATTGCTCGATATTGACTGAAAAGATCAATAGTATCTCCTCCAAGACCATATATTGCTACGTTGGTCATTGCAAAATAAACAATTAAGATAGTTAAAGTCCAAGTCATCTTAGTTCTAAAATGAACGTGACCATCTGGTTTTTTTATGGTAGGCATTCGGCCTATTATGGGTTTAAGTCCATGTAATTTAGATCCTTCTCCAGAGTAAGAAGCTCCCATGTATACTAACCAAGTTAGAACTACAAAACCAAGCCCCATCAATGTACCTGCTACCGTTTCAGGACTTTTCCAATTATACCAAAGGACAAAAAGAAGAATCATAAAAAGACAAGGAATAAGAGCTTGTCTTGGATTTCTAGGAATATCGTCTTCAGCCATTCAAAATCTCTCCACCAGCTGCCTCAATTTTTTCTACGGCTTTTGCAGAAGCTGCATTAATCGTAAGTTTATATGATTGTTTGGTAGAACCAGTACTGAGTAACTTATCATACCCCATACTTTTTAAATTAAGAGAAATTATTTTTCCTTTTTTTGTTGCGATACCGTCAGCAATCCATGAATCACACATTTCTTCTATAGTATGTAAATTTATTGAGGTATTTGCATGGACTACAGATTGCGGTCTTTTAAAACCATAAGCACCCCAAACACGTCCAACACGCTCATACATTATACGCTTAGTCTTGTGACATCCTGCATTCCCACGTCCACCTCTAAGTCCAGCACCTCGGCCTTTCTTGTGTCCTCTTCCACGGGTGCGACTTGGTTTCAATGCTTTACGCCTTGGCATATTGCATCCTCCTAATCAATAGATTAATTTTATCTCCTCGATAACCAAGAGCTCCACCTTCCTTAAAACTACGTTTTATTCCCTCATATCCTTTACGAGGTGGATGTAGTCTAAAGAGTGGTTTTAATGCCGGAACATCTCTCATCACAGTTTTCCCTTCGGTAAGGGATTTTGCTAGAGCCTTAATTGTTTTGAAAGAAGATTCTTTTAATTCAGTTTTAGTATAACTATTATTTCCACTAGTTTTACCCGAGCTTTCAAGCATTAATAGAGTAGTATCTGCATCGACTTCTCCCCAAGTTACGTAGTCTTTGATAATGTTCAACATGCCTTTGTAAACATCATTTTCAGGAACAATAACACAATGGTTTACGCGATTTAAGCGCATTATCTTCATGGTTTCTTTAATTTTAGGCTTAACATTTATTGCGCCTCTAACTCTAACGATTACCCAACTCATTCTTGCTTTACTCCTTTTATCATGTTATGAAAATCGTCCTGACCTGGCAGTAATTTGGTTGTGGTTGTCTTCTGGAGTGCATTAAACATTGCATTAGCAAAATTGTAGATGGTTTGAGTTTGACCTTTAGTAAACGACCAAGCATCTTCCACACCTGCCAATTTCAACATAATTTTTCCAACTTGATTAGTAACAAGACCGACACCCGGTGGTGCTGGTTTAAGTGTTATACGAGTTGAACCAGTTCTTCCAGATACCTCAAACGGTAGTGAGTTTGGAACTGCCGTTGAGCATTCCCATGAACCACTGCCCCTTCTAATCTCAATAATATTCATTTTTGCACGATCCAGTGCCTTTGTAATCGTAGGCCTTACTAATTTACCTGAAACACGCCCCAATCCAACAATTCCATTTCCATTCCCCACAATAGTAGTGACTGCAAACCTCACTCTTCTTCCAGAATCAGACATTCTTTGAACCATATGGATATCAATAACTTCTTCTAATAAATCAGGAACTAATAAATCAATAATTGGAGGTTCACGTAAAGGTAATTCAGTAGCCAACGCATCCTGAATAGTAGTAATTTCACCTGAAACAACCATCCTTCCTAATTCAGTTTTGGCAGTCCATTTAGAAATTCTTTCTTCAGCTGCACGCCTTCGTTGCTGAGCTGGAGATAGAGGAGGCCCTCTCTGTGGTCTTCCACCTTGTTGCGGTTTCCCGCCTTTCTGGGGTGGTTTTCCGCCTTTGTAGTTTGAGCTTCCACCTTGTTGCGGTTTTCCGCCTTTGTAGTTTGAGCTTCCACCTTTATAAGTTGATGTTTTAGGTTGTTCTTCGGGCATTATTTACTACCTCCAATCTTCTTGGATACTTTTTCAAATTCCGTAGTTGTTTTATCAGAAATATGGCTTCCATTAATTCGTTCATCCCCTGGGAATAATTTATCCGAATGAGGTATGTCCAATCCACCATCTACCAAACCTTTTAGAGCTGCAAAAGCTCTTCCCCCAGGAGTGGGAGTAGTTCGACCAATATCAAGAACTGCATTATTGATTCCAGCTTTTAGCGCTCTCTTGGCAGCTAACATTCCAGACAAGTAAGAAGCAGGTACGTTTGTTTTAGATCCCTTCCATCCCATTCCAGCAACATCTGAGGAGGTTGCTGAAGCGAGAACCTTATCGCCTTTAATTGAGAATTCAATAATTTGAACTGTAACTTTAGCATTACTAAAGCGGACAACTGCCCGTGGAATTCCGGATTTCAACAAGGCTAATCGTTTTCGATAATTAGTAATTCCCTTGTTTCTTCTTGAAAAGTGCATTCCTCGTGGCATTATTTCGAGCCTCCTAATTCTATTCCATCTATTTCCATATTATATCTTAAATGATTTCTTGAATTGTAGACGCCACCCTTGACACGACGATAATAAAGTCGATATTGAGTTGGATCAATAGTTCCACCAGTTCTCAAAGTTACCAATTCTTTCCTTAATGCACGTACACGGTTCATCCAAGCTTCTTTCTTAGGTGTACGAGCTCCGCCGGCTCCTTTTCTTGAACCATGACCTCGACGCCTTCCCTTAGCTTTTTGAATGGCCATAACTCTTGCTCGGCCTCTTGAAATTCCTTTTTTCTGATGCTTACGAATGAACTTTTGAACAATCAAAACACGAACGTCATCACGAGTAACTGCTTCAGAAATACGTTCTTGAACCTCAGGACGATCGTCAACCCACACTCGGTGAACGCCACATTTCAGTAAAGCTGCACCAACACGCTTTTGATAGGACAAATTCATAAATCCCTCCTGTTGAAAACACGTATTTTCATTTCATCTGCTTTTTTGATAATAAGCTCTCTCTTTTTGTCTCCGACTTTACTAGAAATGCGTATTGCCTGAGTTTTAGGATCAACATGGTCCACCTCTTTTAGGTTATGAATCATGACGTCTTCAAACCCAGAAGGATGCAACCCTCTAACACTTGCCGGCCCTCTAAATCCAGGTTGAACTACAGCAATTCGATATTTGAAATGACGTCTCATTTTGGAGTGTATACCTCTTGGGCGTCTCCATTTATCTCCAAGACGCTTATATCTGAACCAATTTTGGCGCTTAAAGGCAGGTCGTCTGTTAGACATCCGGTTGCGTTTTGATAATGCAACTTTCGTTTCCGCATCCAATACTGGCTTTTGCCTTGGTTTATATTCTTCATCACTCATTGAGCAACTCCTTTGGAAATAGTGTAAATTCCATCTTGGAAAACACGCGTATCTCGACCAGTAACAATCGTAGCTTTTTCTAAATTGCCAGCAGTTTGACCCACTTCCTCAATATCATTACCTTCAATGGTAACAATATCTCCTTTAACTTTGACTTTAGTATTACCAACAACAACCGAATTCCGAGTGTGTTTTTCACCTAAGAAATTATCAATAGCTACAATATTTCCCTTTACAACTACCTTCATAGGAAAGTGAGCAAATAAGATTTTCATTTCATATTTGAAGCCTTGGTTTACTCCTTTAATCATATTAGCAAGATGGGCTTTCCACGTACCTATCAAGGCCTTTTCCTTCTTTCTAAGCTTACTACCAATAATTTTTAGTTTATTATCTCCTTGTACTAATTTCATTGAAGGATGTTTAAAATGTCGGGTTAAATCGCCGCGAGGTCCTTTAATTTTAACGTCAGAACTACTACTATCTACTGAAACACCTTCAGGCACTTCCAAAACATGGGTTAATTCTTTGATAAGCATTAATAAACGTAAGCTAAAAGCTTCCCTCCAGTCGACGCTTCTTTGGCTTGGTCGTTATTCATTACACCAAATGGCGTTGTTAGTATTAGAAGTCCGAAATCTTTTGCAGGTAAATAACGGGCTTCATGCCTATCCATGTCTCTTAATTTAATTGAGAAACGTGGTTTGATAGCTCCACAGCCGTTAATTCTTCCGTTAAGTGAAATATCGAATACTCCACCCTTACCGTCATCTCGGAATTCGTAATTATTCAAGTAGCCTTTTTCAGTTAATAATGTCAGTACATCACCAATAAGGCGTGAAGCTGGAACTATAGCTGATTCTTTTCCAACATGGTCTGCATTTTTAATAAGAACAAGGGCATCTGATAATGGATCGTGTTTCATATTTTTTTACCTCAATCGTATTTTTTGAACCCTAGCTCTGGAGCTTTGTCCCTGAAGCATTGTCTGCACAAGTTCAGTCCATAACGGCGTACTAGTCCGCGCTTTCTATCACACAAAACGCAACCGACAATTCGGCCCCGGAAAACTTCGCGTACTTTGATTTTAACGTCATCTATTTTCATACTTTCAAAACCTCCAAAGCGAATTTCTTCTGCATGTATTCTTGGCATTCTTCTGCATTAATTCGGTGATTCTTGCCAACTCTCTTACTCCTGATCTTTCTTCTCGATACTCTAAAACCAGGTCTTTCAAAAGCGATTGCAATATCAAGTCCAAAAATCCCAATATCAGGATCATAGCTTTCATCTTTGTATCCTGTATAATCTGGAATTCCAAAGCTTAAGCCACCAGTTTTAGAAAAACAATAACCTGGTAAACGATTCTCACGAACCCATAATGATTCTTTGATAAATGTTAAGGCATGCTCTCCCCTCAATGTAACTTTACATCCAATTGGCATCCCCAATCGAATACCAAGATCACGGTTTGTAGACTTTGAAAGTGTACGGGTAGGTGTACATCCACTTAATTTTTTAAGAACAATTTCAGCCTTTGCAAGTCTTTGACCAGCTTCCCCAACTCCAATGTTCAGAACAACTTTAGCTATTCTTAATTCTCTCATAGGATTCATAGTTTAACCTCTGGAAGCGTAACTAGTGCTTTCTTATCGCCAACAACAAAGGAATATTCCTTAATAGTTTGATAATCCTCATACATAACCAAGTTTGGTTTTGTACTACGAGTTATTTCGATTCCTTTGATTTCAGAAATAGAACCAACGTGAGCTCCACCAATAATAAACGATTGAGCACCTTCTTTGAATTCTATTACCTTTTTTATCTTCATATCTGGTAATGAAAGTTGAAGCACATCTCCTGTCTTGACTTTCTTATCAGAAATCATATTAGTTCCATCATGTAGATTAAGTTGTACCTTTCCACCCTTTACAACAGTTTTATTCTCAACACGTAACAATTTCCACTGAGATTCAGCAGCTTTTATTTCTACAAATTGGATTCTACCGTGATCATCTATCATGGTTCGGTAGTGTTTTTTCATAGCAGGCAGAGAGATAACATCCATTAACCCGACTGGGTTTTTTGGCTTACGGACAACTCGTTGGTCGATCAAAACCGCTCCACTGTTTAGAATAAATTTTGCTTCTCGGTTATTATCACAAACATGCAAATAATCTCTTAATATGGTTGAAATAGGGATTGCACCTTCAAGTGAATGCTTGCCTGGCATAGGTCTGGTAGTCCAAACGTTTTGCTTTCTAGCAATACTCCATGATCGGGGTGCGACAAGCCTCTTTAGATGGTCACTACTCATTTTGATTCTCCTTTTAATCTATCAATAAGTTCAGATTTTTTCCCGCCAACAGGTAAGCCTTTTTCTTTAAGTGCGGCTTTCAAATCAGGAACTTTCATATCATCATAATTTATGTCTTCAGAGGTTTCCACTTCTTCAGTTTTATCACTCGATTCTTCTGTGGTTTCTTCTTCTACATCTTCTTCAGTTTCATCACTCGATTCTTCTGTGGTTTCTTTTTCAATAGGACCGACAGTTTCTTCTTCATATTTATCTTCAGCAGCTTCAAAGTCTGAAATAACCGCATCAGTCCATTCTACAGATTCATTAACACGAGTTAATAATTTTCTTCTATAAATATCAGACCAATCTGGATTAATTATAACTACATTAGACGGATCAATAGGTCGTTGAAGTTCAGTTCCATCGGATTTAAAATAAGTAAATCCTTCTACGTATATTTTACGGGCCTTTCTATCTACTTTAGCAACTCTTGTTGCCGATTTAGCCTTTCCTTCACCTCTGACGATTAAAACACGGTCGCCTTTTCGCACCGGCATAGATCTCGGATACTTAAATCCACGAGCTAATTGTTTTTCACGGAGACCCTTGTCTACTGGCGCCGACATTTCACGATGCCTACGGTGATAAGGTGCCGTATATCGGGCAAGTCTCTGTTTTCGTGGTTGAATTGAACTCATATTATACTCATACTATTGTGGTTGCTGCAGCAGCAATACGCGGCCATCTTTCAGCGGCTTCTCTAGATACAGGACCCTTAATCGAAGATCCTTTAGTTTCTCCTTGTTCATTAGTTAATACAGCTGCATTATCTTCGAACTGAACCATAGTTCCATCAGCTCTTCGGAAAGCTCTACGGCATCTTACAACAACGGCACGCACCAATTGTCTGCGCATTTCAGGATTACCCTTCTTCACAGAAGCTACAATCATGTCGCCTACTCCAGCAGAGGGAGATCTACGGTGAACACCTTTATAATTTAAAACAGTAACAATTTCAATAAGTTTTGCACCACTATTGTCCACACAGTTTAGTCTAGCTCCCTGTGGCAACCCTCTCATTTGACGTCCGGCAACAGCTCTCATTCATCTCTCCTTTCAATAACAACAAATGACTTTGTCTTTGATAATGGCCTACATTCCATAAGCGTCACATTATCACCTTCTGAAGCTCCCACACTAGCTGGGCTGTGTGCACTTATTTTTGAAGAACTACGCGCATATCGCTCGTATTTAGTATCATATTTCATTTTATTAATTTGCACAACAACAGTCCTCTGTGCTTTTGCTTTTACAACCTTTCCACGGAGTATTTGTCCACGAACTGATAAGCTTCCAAAGAAGGGGTCATTCACATCGCCATCCCATGGGTTTGCCGGTGCTTCAACATCCACACCTATATCTCTTGGTTTTTTGTCACTCATGCTTTTACCTTCTTAATTCTATCTTGTGGTCGGTATGCAATCTTATTTCCAATAAGTTCTCCACTCTCAAACATAAATTTTGCAGGACGTTTGCTAATCATTTTTCGCACTCCATTATTTTCAATAGTAATGGTTTCACGGCTTTCCCCGATAATTATACCTGAAACTCCACATAAACTTGGGTCACTGTGTTCTGAAACAGTTACATTTTCCCCAATAAATTCTATTCTTCCATCCATTACTGAACCTCCACTGGAAAGCCCATGTCTGCTAAAACTTCACTGACTTTTTTTGTATGATTGCCTTGAAGTTCAATAGCTCCACCTTTCGAAGTTCCACCAGTTGCACATTTAGTTTTCAATTGTTTGGCCAGATCACTAATGTCAACACCCTTCCCCATTCCATTAATTAGTGTAACTAATTTTCCATATCTGCGTTTTTCTATATGGACTTTAATAGATTGTTGTTCTCTAACAATCTCTTCCATAGCAAGAAGTTCTTTCGGAAGACCAGTCAAGGGATCAATATCTACCATTATTTTCCACTCCCTATTTCGATTTCTCTCATAATGGTTGTTAATCTTGCAATTTGCTTTTTTAAGGCTCTCATTCTACCTGGAGAGGTAGGTTGTCCACCCATGGAGGCAACACCCCTTTCATTCATTAATTCCGAGCGAAGCTCTCTCAATCTTACCTCACGTTCTTCAGGTTGCATTTCTCTGAGTTCGTCAGGTTTTTTAAGACTCATTTCTTAGCTTTCTCCTTTTTCTCAGGTACTTCTTTCTTCACATCTTTAGTTTCAGATTTTTCTTCCTTAGATTCCGGATTTTCAATAACTTCATCGACTTTTTTATCTTCAGAGTTCTCTTCCTTGACTTCAGTTTCAACAGTCTCGACTACTGGCTTGACAATGGTAATTTCAGCAGGTAATACAGCATCGGGTTTCATAATTGCAACTTTGACTCCAATAGTCCCAGGTTTGAGTTTAGCTTGAGCAATACCAACATCCATCAATTCTAGAGCCGGTTCACCACAGAATTTAATGTGTCCAGACAAGAATTTTTCAGTTCTATGTCTGAGACCTGTTAACTTACCAGCTATTGTAATTTGACAGCCTCTAGCTCCAGCATCCATTATTCGTTGTAACATAGAATTACCTGCTCTTCTGTAATTCCAGCCTCTTTCCAAAGCATTTGCTACTTTTGCAGCCATAATTAGAGGATTTAAGGCGAAACGTGTGACTTCACCAGCTTCAACTTGTAAATTTTCATATCCGAATTTTCGTTCTAATTCATCAGTTAATCTTTGTATATCGCTACCTTTTCTTCCAATTACTAAACCAGGACGTTCAGCAGCAATTCTAACGTGCGTACCTAAAGGTGTTCTTTGTATAGACAGTCCACCAAAACCAGCGCGTGTTGTTCTTTTTTGTACATGATCATGAACTTGTACTCTACGTACTCGTTCTTTGAGCATTTCTCTAACTATGGTCATTTAATTTCCTCCAATACAACTTCAACGTTTGCGCTTTCACGCATCTTTGGAGTTGCCCTGCCTCTAGCTCTTGGGAATCTACCTTCAAAAGAGACTCCACGAGATGTGGCAATATGAACAATTCTCCAATTTTCAATGTCAATATGAATTGCTTCTCCATTATTTTCTGCAGATTCAATTATCTTGAGAATGGCTGCAGCCGTTTTCACAGGATATCTTCCTGAAGACATTCCTTTACCTTTTCGATGTCCTACTTTACCGTCATGACGCTTGAATGGAACTGCTTGTTCCAAAACCATTACTCGTTCTAAGTAACTTTTAGCTTTTACAAGTTCCATACCCTTCAAAGCATGACAAACTTCTCTAGCTGCCTTAGGTGAAATATTAACTCCAACACCACGAGCCGCGGCGTGAATTTCAGGATTATATGGATACGAGAAACCTTTCATAACTTCACTTCAACGGCATAAATTTAGACGACTTGGTAGCACCGACTCCAGGTCCAGTATGTGTAGGGGATGTTCTTGTAGGAGCTAATTCTCCAAAGTACAATCCAATCATTTCGGGCATAATTTCTATGCTTACGAATTCTCTTCCGTTGTGTACGGCAAAAGTCCTTCCAACAAATTGAGGTACAATTATCATTTCACGACGGTGAGTACGGATAACTTTATCCGGTTTAGTATTCGAATCAGTAATTAATTTGGCTTGTTGTTGACTTAGACCACGTCTGAAAGTTCGTCTTTGTCTCGAAGGCACCATAGTCATAAAATCTTCGAAAGTGAGCTCTTTAAGCTTATCAATAGCCAATCCGCGGTAAGTAAATTCCTTCTTACGGCGTACTTGAATACCTGCCTTCCTCTTTCTCTCTCTCCTTCGTGCAGCCTTAGGCGTTGCCAGTCCTTTAGTTCTTCGTGCCATTAACGCTTGCCTCCAGTTCTCTTAGGTGCAATGTTACCAACTTTACGTCCAGGTGGAGCATTTCTGGAAACTGAGGATTGAACACCGACAGTTTGTTTTCGTCCACTACCGTGAGGGTGATCAACAGCATTCATAGCAACTCCTCTTACCTTTGGCCAAACCTTAGGTCGGGATCGAGTACGATAGAAATTCTTTCCAGCTTTTACAATAGGTTTTTCACCACGTCCAGAACCAGCTACGGAGCCAATGGTTGCTCGACACATGCGGTCTAATTTTTTCTGAGCTTTAGAAGGTAATCTGATAGTAGTAGTTTGTTTACCGTGCGAAATAACAATTGCAGCTTCACCAGCCGCTCTGGCCATTTTACCACCATCTCCTGGTTGCATTTCTACATTATAAACTTTAGTTCCTTCAGGTATTGAACCCACATATGATGTGTTTCCAATATCAATCTCAGCACCGTGACCTGCCGCAACATCTTGTCCTACGTGCATACCATCATGCGCTATCATAGTATAAATTCCATCTTGATCAGAAACTTTGGCAATAGGTGCAGTTCTACCTGGATCGTGCAGAAGTTCAGTAACTTTACCGTTTGAAGATTTAGATCTTGGATGTCTAGCATCTCCCTTGAAACGGTTATCTGGAGCTTTCCAACGGTGCCCTCGACCGCGTCTTCTAGGTATTATTCTCTTGCCCATATTATCACAGTATTCCTAATCTATTACTCAAGTCTTCAGCAGAGCTTCCTTCTGCCAATTTGACTATAGCAAGTTTACCTTCTTTGGTAATTCTCGTATTAACTTTGCTCACTTCAACTTGGAAAAGAGCTTTGATTGCTCCTTTTATATCATGTTTCGAAGCTGTTCGAGCAACATAGAATTCTAATTTATTTTGTTCAAGCATGTAAAGAGCTCTTTCTTTCGAACGGGGACTTAGGATAATTTTGTGTTCACTCATAATCGTTCCTCCAAAGCAGAGACTGCAGCTTCACTGAATACAACTAATCTTCCTGGATCTCCACCAGGTGCCAATAATTCAGTATTAAGATCTTTAGAAGTAGTAACATCTACTCCTGATAAATTACGGAAAGCATTTTCGGAGCCATTATTTTCAGAAAGCACTATAAGTATAGATTTTGGAGTTCTATATTTTCGACCTCGTCTCTTTCCTTTTCCTGGCCTTATGCCTTTTCCATTAACTGATCGATTAATATCATCAACCAATCCGAGCCCATCCAGTAAAGATATGGCTCTTTTTGTGATTGATTCACCGTCATGTTCATCAGATATATTCTCGATTTTATTATTTACAACATAGGGTAGCGTTACTTTTTCAGGTATAACGTGTCCTCTTGCACTTACATAATGTTCTTGTGTGGTTGCAGCTAGTGCAGAACGGAAAGCTTTTTTCCTTTCTTTAGCATTAATTTTTAATTCCCATTCTTTTTCAACTTTAGGAGGATGGGCTCTTCTTCCACCAACTGTATTTGGAGCTTCAGCCCCTCTTCCACCGCCTCCATTTTTACGTGGAGTACGTGCCATACCTCTGCCTTTACCAGGCCAAGATACAGAATGACGATAACCAGCTTCCTTTGCAGCTCCATAAGCCTGTCGACGGTTTGCTCTGCCGGCTCGAACAGCTCTACGTATTAAATCTAATCTAACAGGTTCTTCAAATGCAGGAGGCAAGGTTGCCGAGCTTTTCGAAGCTTTACCTTTCATTGTATAGACTGGAACTTTCATTCTAGACTCCCTGCTGGCTCTCTTGCGAGACCATTGTTATTTCTGGTGCTACAGTTGCATTAGCTGCAGAACCATGGAACCGTACAGCTTTTCTAAATCTAATTAGACGCTTGGTTGGGCCTGGCAAGGAACCGTGCAATAGTGCATAAGTTCCACGAACAAGTCCGTAATTTAGGAAACCACCTTTAGGATTAATTTCATCCGGGTTATCTCCAATTTTTAATAATCTTTTATTGTATTCAGTTCTTTGATGGTAGCCTGTTTGTCCAGCTTGTGGAACTGTAGAAACAACATAACCTGGGCTGAAAGGACCTAAGTTTCCAATCATTCTGCGGTGTTTTGAGTTTTTGTGAGTTAGTAATTTTACTCCCCAGCGTTTAACGTGACCTTGGAATCCATATCCTGTAGTTACGCCTATTGCATCTAACATTTCACCATCTACTGCAAAATCAGCCATTGTAAATTCTTTTCCTAACATATCCGTTGCAAAATTAATTTGAGCTTCAATATTTCCCCCACCGATTGCCATTTCCATAATTTCGGGTCTTTTCTTTGGTATTCCTGTAACCTTCTGAGGTTGAGTTCTAACTAATAATCGTATTTCTTCCAGATCATTTTCTTTCATAATTTTCCAAGAGGCTTCATTATTTTGATCTTTCGGTAATGGTAATTTACGTTCTAAATCAGCATCTACCTTTGGGTCCCATGCTTCGGTGAGTGTTCTTAAACCATAAGTATCTCTGATGTAACCACGCGCCCCAATAGCTTTCATTGCAGGTAATTCTACGACAGTTACAGGCATTCTGATTTCTTGTCCTGCAGTAACAGATTTCTTTCTGTAATCAATAGCCATAATATGGCTCATACCGACCTTATATCCTGCAAAGCCAAGAATTTTTGGTTCGTCACCATCAACAGCAGCCCAACTAGAAATATGCGGTGTTTCAGAGCGTGCTCTCTTGCGAGGGCTGAAGGCCATGGATCCGCGGTTTGGTTTGTTGTGCTTTGGCATTTTTGTTTACTCT
>Ga0209709_10000605_pt1 | contig 34087 bp, 34 predicted proteins | sample ArcticOcean_MG_C_2_FD_187435 | JGI IMG/M metagenome (GOLD analysis project Ga0209709, IMG submission 187435) | Marine microbial communities from western Arctic Ocean - ArcticOcean_MG_CB4_136 (SPAdes) (version 2) | ecosystem: Environmental > Aquatic > Marine > Oceanic | place: Arctic Ocean... | reverse complement strand
GTTCTTCCTATAGAGCCGTGGTAGACCACCACGTTGATAGGCTGGATGTGGAAGCGCAGTAATGCGTGTAGCTGACCAGTACTAATAGCTCAATTGGCTTGATTTATGCACTGAAAAAAATTTTTACAAAATAGAAAATATTGATATTTTTACCAAAATTCTAAGATAGAATTCATTTTATACTGCAAAATATTAACAGCAGTTATTTGAACATATGAAAATATTAGGGATAATCCCTGCAAGAGCAGGCTCAAAATCAATAAAAAATAAAAATATATCTAATTTAGGTGGAAAACCCTTGATTGCATATACGATTGAGGCTGTAAAAAAGTCAAATTTAATTAACTTCGTAGTAAGCTCAGACAGTAATAAAATTTTAGATATTTCTAAAAAGTATGGAGCTAAAAATCTCATATTAAGACCAAAAAAATATGCACAAGATAAAACAAGATCTGTTTTTTTGTTTAAATATTTAAGGAAGCAATTTGAAAAAAATTTCAAATTTGATGCAATAATGATTCTGCAGCCAACATCGCCTTTAAGAACGCATACCGATATTAATAGAGCGATTAAATTATTTAAAAACAATAAATGTGACTCCGTTATTAGTGTTGCTTCGGTGGGTGGAATGCATCCCGCAAGAATGAAATATCTGAACAAAAAAAAATATATTATTGATCCTGAATTTTCAGAAAAAAAGGAAGGACAAAATCGACAAGAGTTAAAAAAGATATATATAAAAAATGGAGCAATATATTTATTTAAAAAAGATAACTTAAATAAAAATTCTATTAAAGGAAAAAAATCACTAGCAATGATTATGCCACAACACTCTAGTATAAATATAGACACCAAGTACGATTTGGAGTTAGCAAAATATTTTATTAAAAAAAACTAAAAAATGAAAATAGATTTAACCAAAAAAAAAACATTAATTATTGCAGAAGTTGGTTTGGCTCATAACGGAAATTTAAAAACTGCATTTAGGTTTGTAAAAAGTGCAAAAAAAGCAGGAGCAGACATTATAAAATTTCAAACACATTATGCAGAATTCGAATCCACATATGACGAACCTTTTAGAGTCGCAATATCAAAAAAATATAAAAATAGATATGATTATTGGAAAAGTACAGAGTTTAAAAAAAATGAATGGGAAAAAATAATAAAATTTTGCAAAAAAAACAAAATTATATTTGCCACCTCGCCATTTTCAAGAGAAGCAGTAAGAATTATGAGATCGATAAATTGTAGAAATTGGAAAATCGGATCAGGTGAAATTTTATCCAATGAACTATTAAATGAGATTTTAAAAAAAAAAAATGACACTATAATAATTAGCTCAGGGCTATCAAGCTGGTCAGAAATTAATAATAGTTATAAATATTTAAATAGTAAAAATGCAAAATTTGCAATCCTTCAATGTACAACTGAATATCCCAGCAATATTAAGAAAGTAGGATTAAATATCATTGAAAAAATGAAAAAAACTTTTAACTGTCCTGTGGGACTATCCGATCATACTGGCTCAATTTTTCCATCAATTGCAGCCCTATCTTTAGGTGCAAAAATTATAGAGGTTCATGTTTGTTTATCAAAAAAAGCTAAAGGCCCAGACATTACATCATCATTAACATTTGATGAATTAGAAATGATATGTAAGGCTAGAGACTCAATTAGCATCATGAAAGAAAATGATGTTAATAAAAATAAGCTAAGCAGTATACAAAAAAAAAATAGAATAATTTTTTCTAAAAGCCTAGCCTTAAAAAAAGATTTAAAAATAGGCGAATTTATTAAGAAATCAAATATTACTTTAAAAAAGCCTGGAACTGGACTAAGTCAGAAGTTTGAGAGGTTTGTTATAAATAAAAAAGCAATTAAAAACTTATCATCAAAAAAAATATTAAGGAGAAGTGACTTTGAATAAAAAAATAAAAAAAATTTGTGTTGTTGTAAATAGTAGGGCAAACTATGGAAGGATAAAGAGTTTACTAACACATATAAATTCTAATAAAAAATTAAAATTGATTTTAGTAGTTGGAGCCTCAGCTACTTTATTTAGATTTGGTGAGGTCGATAAAGTAATTAAAAAAGATCAATTTAAGATTGATGAAAAATTATTTTCTATAGTTGAAGGTGACAATTTAATCACCATGTCAAAGTCAATTGGTCTGTCTATAATTGAACTATCTAATGTTATAGAAAAACAAAAACCAGATATGGTAATAGCTATTGCAGACCGATATGAAAATTTATCAGTTGCGATTGCTGGTAGTTATATGAATATACCAGTTGCTCATGTTCAAGGAGGTGAAACAACGGGTTCAATAGATGAAAAGGTAAGACACGCAATCACAAAACTATCAGATGCACATTTCGTTTCAACAAAAAGGTCTAAAAAATTTGTAATAAATATGGGTGAAATGAAGTCATGCGTATATCACACGGGATGTCCTTCTATAGATTTGGCGTTACTAAAAGATTACAGTCTTGAAAAAAACTTCTTTAATAAAAATGGAACGGGTGCAAATTTTTCATCATCTGAAAAATATATATTGGTGCTTCAGCATCCTGTTACAACAGAATATAAAAACGCTAATTTTCAAATAGATCAAACAATTGAAGCTGTTGAAAAATTTCATGCTAAAACAAAATATAAAGTTATTTGGCTATGGCCAAATATTGATGCTGGCTCTGATGTATTTTCTAAAAAAATAAGATTTTTAAAAGAAAAAAAAACAAATTATATCAGATTTGTAAAAAACTTTACCCCAGAAAATTACGTTAGAGTTTTAAAGAATTCTAGTTGTATTGTTGGAAATTCTTCATCAGGTATTAGAGAGGCATCATTCTTAGGAACTCCAACTGTAAATATAGGAACCAGACAATCTGACAGAGAAAGAGCACCTAATGTAATAGATGTTGGTTATAATTCTAATAAAATTTATAAATCTATTCTTAACCAAATTGATAAAAATTATAAAAGGTCGTTTATCTATGGAGATGGTAAGGCTGGAAAAAAAATTGCGGATATAATTTCAAAAACAGATTTTAAAACAACTAAAAAATTAAACTATCTTTAATAGTTTAATTAAGAATAGTATTTAAAAATGGAAATAGATTTAATTAAAAAAAAAAAAGCAACTATTGGAATATTTGGAATGGGATACATTGGGCTGCCAAGAGCAATCCAGTTTTTAAATTCAGGATTCAAAGTAGTTGGTTTCGATGTAGATAAAAAAAAAATAGAAAGTTTAAAAAAAGGTAAATCCTACTTAAGTAATATTAGTTTATCGAGTATAAAGAAAAGTTATTTACAAAATTTTTCTTACACAACAGATTTTACTAAGGTTAAAGATTTAGACGTAATAATATTCTGTTTGCCAACGCCATTAAAAAAAAATTTTACACCAGACTTAAGCTATATAGTAAATACAATTAAAAAAATTTATCCATACTTAAAAAAAAATCAAACTCTATCCTTAGAATCGACAACATATCCAGGTACAACAGAAGAAATTTTAGAAAAAATTATTAGTAAAAAATTTAAAATAGGGTCAAATTTTAATTTGATATATTCACCAGAAAGAGATGACCCAGGAAGTAAAGTAAAAAACTTTTATGTTCCACGCTTAATTAGCGGTAGAACTAAAAAATGTACAAAAATTGCAAAAGCACTTTATGGTCAAATCTTTAAGAAATTAATATTAATGAGTGATATGCGCTCAGCTGAAATTACCAAATTATTTGAAAATATATTCAGATCTGTAAACATAGGACTTGTGAATGAAATGAAAAAAATTTGCAGTAAAATGAACATAGATATTCATGAGATAATTAATGCTGCTGCTACCAAACCCTATGGTTTTTTTAAATTTTTACCTGGCCCTGGTCTAGGAGGCCACTGCATCCCAATCGATCCATTTTACTTATCCTGGAAAGCAAAAGAATTTAACATTGATACAAAATTTATAAAACTAGCAGGTGTAATAAACCGTTCAATGCCATCCTGGGTTATTAAAAAAATTTCAGATCATTATAAAAAAAATAAAAAAAATATAAATAATAAAAAGTTTTTAATTTTAGGCGTAGCTTATAAAAAAAATATTAATGATACCAGAGAGTCACCTTCATTTGAGATAATGAAAATTTTAAAAAAAAAATATAAAGCAAAAATTAGTTATCACGATCCATATGTTCCAAAAGTTTCTGGTTTAAGAAACCATGATATCTCTATGTCTAGTATAAAAATTAATTCTAAAATTATAAACAAGTTTGACGCAGTTATCATTGTTACAGATCATGATAAATTCAATTACGAACTGATTAGAAAAAATAGTAAATTATTAATAGATACTCGAGGAATTTATAATAAGAAATATGAAAATATAATTTCGGCTTAATTTAAAAAAATAACAATTAATTATAAAAAATTGTGATCAAATATATAAACATATTTAAAAAAAAAAATAATCTTAAATGTTCTAAAACTGCTTTAAAAGAGACAATATTAATCTGTGACAGAGGCAGACCAGCTCAAATATTTTTTAGCTCATTATTTGCTTATAATATTAATAAAAATAAAAAATATAATGTTTTTGTACTTTCTGATAAAAAAGTTAGCACTGAATATAATAAACATTTTTATAAAACATTTAATATAGATAGTTTTTATCTTCTTAATTTAAAAAATATAAACCTAATTCTATTAAAATCATTTTTTGAATCAATCTATCAATTGTTTAAAATAAATTTTGATAATTTTGATAATTTTGCTGAAAATTTTAAACATAAAAGTATCTACTGTGGTGATTTAGTCTGGGATACTTATATAAGGCATGATCACTCATTTTTGAATCCAACAATAAATTTAAAATTTTTTAAAATAATATTTATCACTATTTATAAAATAAATTTTTTAGATGATTTTATTAAAAAAAGAAATGTTAAAATAATTTTATCTAGTGCAAATAATTATTCTTCACTTTCAGGAATAAGCTTAAGAATTGGATTGAAATATAAGATTAAAACCTATTACCAAAAATTTCATAAAGTTGTAAAAATAAAAAGATTTAGCGATATAAGGAAAAGCCCATTCATATTATCAAAAAATGAGTTGTTAGATAAATATAAGTTTAAAGATAATTTTATATTTACTAAATATTTTGAAAATAGAATGAATGCCAAAAATCTTCCAAAAAGATCTACCAAAAATATCATTGATGTTATTTCTGCTTTTCAAAATAAGATTAATGATGAAAAATATTTTTTTAAAAAAATAAAAAAAAATAGAAATGATTTTAAAAACATATGTGTTTTTGCACCTCATGCCTTCAGCGATTGTAATCATGCTTATGGAAAATTAATTTATAGAGATTATTTTCAAAACTTTGTTGAAACATTAAAAATAATAAAAAATAATAAAGAAAATCTTTGGATAGTTAAACCTCATCCATCAAGCTATATTTTTAATGAAGTTGGAATTGTTGAAAAATATTTGAAAAAATTTACTCAAAATAATTTGGTTATTTGTCCTAGCAATATAAGTACAAAACTGATCTTAAGAATTGCAGATAAAATTGTTACAAGCAGAGGAACTATTGGTCTCGAATCAGCTTGTATTGGAAAAAAAGCAATAATTACAGGAAGCTCACCCTATTCTCATTTAGGATTGTCATTAAATCCTAAAAATAAAGAGATATATAAAAGAATGCTTAAGTCTACTAAAAAAGAAAAAAAATTAAATAACAACAAACAAATATTGGCAAAAAAATATTTATATTGGTTTGCCATGGATAGAGTTTATGACAAATTAAATTTTATTCAAATTGATCGAAATAAAAAAAATAGTTTTATGAAAAATTTGATCAAATTACAAAAAACGCCACAATTCACATCTAAAATTTTATCTTATATGAAATATCTAAATAAATTAGTTTAAATAGTAATGTTAAAATTATCTTTGTTCATTAATCTTAGGCAAAAATTATATCTCTCAATATTTTTTTTTAACCAACTAATTCTTTCATTAATTGAAATGTTGAGTTTAAGTTTGATTCCAATTTTCATTTTTTATTTACAAGATTTAAAAGCAGCAGAACTTAAGATACAAAATATAAATAGTTATCTAAACTTGGAAATTCTTACTTTGGATATCAACTTAATTATGAAATATGCTTTTTTTTTATTAATTATTTTATTTGTTATTAAAAATATTATCCTAATAGTTATAAGTTATTTTGAGCTACATATTATTAAAGACATAACTAGAGTTAACCTAAATAAACTTTATGTAAAGTACATTGATGAAAAATTTAATGTTCTAATCAAAAAAAATTATGCATCTTTTATGAGAAATTTACTTTCAGAAGTTGGTAAATCTACAGCTTATATAATTGCACACATAAATATCTTGAAGGAAATAATTATGCTAGTTGCGGTTTTTACTGTTCTATTACTTAACGATTTATCAATATCACTTTTTGTATTGGGTTTTTTTATTATAGTATCATTAGTAGTTATATTATTTCTTAAAGATAAACTTTTCAAAAAAGGCAGTGAAACCTTAGACGCTAAAAGTAGATTAATAGATAATATTTTCAATTCATTAAATGTAATCAAGGAAATGAAAATTTATAAGATGGAAAATTTTTTTATTAAGCAAATAGATAAAAATTTTAATCTTAAATTAAGAAATGATATGTATAAAACTTTCGTTACTAGACTACCTAGAAATATATTTGAACTATTATTATTAGTTCTTTTTATATCAATAGTAATTTTTACTTATCTGACTAAAGATAATTTATCATCTATTTTACCAATGATGGCAATGCTTGTGTTGGCTTCATTAAGAATCTTGCCAAGTTTTAGTATAATCATCCAATCTTATACTTCTTTAAGGTATTCAAGAGCTTCCTTTGACAATATTTCCCTAGAATTAAATGAGAAAATTAACGATGAACTAAGCATTATAAATAAATATCCTATTAAATATGATCAATTTGAGGAACTGAATTTTAGAAATTTGTCTTTTAAATATAAAGATGAATATATTTTCAAAAATTTAACTTTCGATATTAAAAAAAATAAAGTTACAGGTATTATTGGAAAAACTGGTTCTGGCAAATCAACATTATTGAACATTATTATTGGCTTATTAGATTTCCATGATGGTGAAATTTATCTTAATAATAACAAAAAAATAGACAAAAATTTTAAATTTGATTTTTCAATTGGCTATGTTCCACAAGATACCTTTTTGACTGATGGTACTATTGCAGAAAATATAGCAATAGGAATTAATAAAAATAAATTTGATTATGATCGAATAAATAAAGTGATTAATTTTTGTGAATTGAAAGATTTAGTCGATAGCCTTAGTTATGGTGTAGATAGTCAAATAGGTCAAAAAGGATCCTTTCTTTCAGGTGGGCAGAGACAAAGAATAAATATAGCAAGAGCACTATATAGAAATCCAGATCTATTAATTTTAGATGAGTCAACCAACGCACTTGATAACAAGACTAAAATTAAGTTGATGAAAAAAATAAAAGATCATAAATCAAAATTTACAGTTTTAATAGTTAGTCACGATAGTGATTTATTAGAATATTTTGATGAGATAATTGATTTAGATAAGAAATTTAATTAGTTTTTAAACTTTTCATAAATTTATTTTTTATTGATTTTAAATCCTTAGGTCTTGAAAGATTTTTAATTGTACCTTCTGAAATTATAACTTCTAAGAAGCTAGGCCCTTTAGATTGAAGAAATTTTTTAATAATAAAGTCAGCTTTCTCTATTTTATTTAATTTAAAATAATTTTTATATTTCAGGCTTTTAATCAAAAGCTTAAAGTTAATATTATTAACATTTGTTTTAAAACTACCAACCGATTCATGAGAATTATTATTTAGTAAAATATGCTTAAAATTATTGTTCCCATTAATACTATTGGCAAGAAGCGAACCAAGATGCATCAAAATAGATCCATCACCATCAAGACAGATAACTTTTTTTTTAGCAATATTTACTCCCAAAGCAACTGAGGAAGCATGACCCATACCACCCACCATATAAAAATCTTTACCTTTTTTTAAATTATGCAGGCTTCTAATTTGATGTAATTCCCTCGATGTGTAGCCTGTTGTTGAAATTAAATTATAATTCTTTGGAATCTTATTTAATAATTTTTGAATAAATAATGGTCTAGATATTAATTTTTTATTAATTTTTTTTTTAATCTGATTAGAGGACATTTCATTTTTTTTAACTAGAATAGCTATAGATTTATTATTTTTTATTGAACTTCCAATTTCTTTTTCAATTAATTTTAGATTTTTCCCATTATCCAATGAAATGCAGTTAATATCTAAAAGTTTTAGTAATTTTAGAGTTATATTTCCTTTTACTTTATGTTGAGGTTCATCCTTAATACCTGGCGCACCCCTCCATCCAATAATTAGAATTAGTGGTATTGAGTAAACTTTTTCATGTGCAATTGATATTAATGGATTTATTGCATTTCCTAACCCAGAGTTTTGAAGATAAACGCAAGGTATTTTTTTTGTAGCTAAATAATGACCTATAGCTGTTGAAACAGCAGTTCCTTCATTGCTAGATATTATGTGTTTGAGACCTCTTTTTTCTTCTATTAGTTTTATAAAGTCAGATAAAACACTATCTGGCACTCCTGAAAAAAATGTGATTTTTTTTTTAATAAGTAGATTTAATAATTTATTACCCAACATTACTTTTAAATAAGACTAATTATCTCATTAACTGAAGCTAAAGATTTTTCACTTTCAAATGCCCTTGAGTTTTTTAAAATACTTTCTGCTGTTTTCATCATTGCAGGATATGATGATCTTAGTAGATGGTTAGCATAAATTACTATTTTTATATTATTTTTTATCAAATCTTTTTCATATGTTTTAGAATAGGATGATGGTACAGCAATTATGGGTTTATAATACTTGCTTTTAAAAAATTTTCTTCCAAAATCAAAAATTTCATCAGGAACCTTTTCTTTACTATGAATCATTATAGCATCTGCCCCAGATTTAACATATTGTTCAGCTCTTTTTAAAGCGTCATCAATATTTTTTCCCAAAATAAAGCTCTCTATTCTGGCTATGATCATAAAGTCATTTGATATTTTTGTTTTTTTAGCTAGAGATAGTTTTTTACAAAAGTTTTTTATACTATCTTGCTTTACACCTTTTTGATTTTTAAAAAGTGAATTTTTCTTTAAACCAACTTTATCCTCAAGGATAATAGCTGAAGCTCCAACTCTTTCTAATGATTTAATTAAAAAAGGTAAGTGTTCTAATCTCCCACCATTGTCACCATCAAAAATAATTGGTTTCGATGTAACATCTAATATTTCACTTAAACCAGAAATTCTAGTTGAATAGTCAACCGATTGATTATCGGGCTTTCCCCTAAGAAGTGAATCTGTCAAGCTAGAGGACCATAATCCATCAAATTCTAAAACAGTTTCTTTTTTTTTAATTTTTAAGTTTTCTATTATTAGTCCAGCTAAAGCGCTGTGACATTCTAAAATTCTTACAAGACTTTTTGCATTTAAGAGTCTTTTTAATTTTGATTTTCTTGTATCTGGCGAAGTTCCAAGTTCTGAAATTTGATCTTTAATACTACTCTTTTTAATGTTCTGTGTGTACTTTGGTTCAATTAATTTACCAGACCATTTTTTAATTACTTTAATTACATTAGCTCTAGTTTTTTTTTGAATACCATTTTTCCAGTCATCACCATGGACCACATAATCTGGCTTAATTTTTAAAAGGTTTTCTGTATAGTCCAGACTGTTTTGAGGAATAACTTGTTTTACATACTTTATATTTTGAGCAACCAATCTTCTTTGATCATAATTAAAATGCGGTAGTTGTTTGTATTCTGCTATTCCTTTGTCAGTTAGTAATCCCATAACTACATCACCCAACCTATAGGCTGCTTTTAAAATATTAATATGTCCTTCATGAAGAATATCTATTGCAAATGCGCAATAAACTATTTTTTTTTGTTTTTTTTGGTTTTTAATTTTTATCATATTTTTTTGGTAACATTACAGGTATTTAACTTTTAAAATAGAAATAATTAACAAAGCTTTAATATATAAATAAATATAGTTTTTCAAATTAAAATTTGATAAGGCTATTTTTGATTAAAAAAATCATTATATAATGGAATTAATAAGAAAAAATAACTTAGTAGAATTTAAAAAAATCTTAAAAAAAGATAATTATTTAAAAGTTTTAGTGGTTAGTGGAAAAAATTCTTATAATAAATCTGGAGCTAAAAAAATCCTTAAAGAAATTTTAAAAAAAAAAAAAGTATATTTCTTTTTTAAAAAAAATAAATTACCTGAATTTGAAGAGTTAACTGGTTTAATAAAATTCATTAAAATCAAAAAACCTAATTTAATTATTTCAATTGGGGGAGGTGCTGTGATGGATTTAACAAAGATTGCAAACGTTTTTGTTGAGATTAAAAATTTAAAAAATAAAATAAAAAAACAAGAATATGTAATAAAAGAAAAATTTTGTGATTCAATTGCAATTCCAACGACAGCAGGTTCTGGTGCAGAAGTAACAACTAATGCGGTAATCTATGTTAATAAAATTAAATATAGTATAGAAAGTGAAAAAATTAAACCAACACATAGTATACTTATTCCAAGTTTAATTTTATCAAATACAAATAAAACTATATCGGCATCTTCTTTTGATGCATTGGCACAAGCTATAGAATCCATGATTTCAGTTAAGTCATCTAATGAAAGTGTACAATTTAGCAAAAAAGCAATTGGTTTATTTTTAGCTAATTACAGAAAATTTATTAATAATAGAAATATTATGAGTGCTTATAATATTTCACTTTCAGCGTATTATGCAGGTAAGGCGATCTCTTTAACAAAAACTACTGCACCACATGCTGTATCATATCCATTCACATCTTTTTTTAATGTTGATCATGGACATGCTGTTTCATTAACATTAAATGAGTTTTTAAGATTTAATTTTGAATTTAAAGATAAGTCTATAACAAGTTTTAATTTATTAAAAAGATATTTCGTTTTATTCAACTTATTTAAGGTTAAAAATATAAATGATTTGATAGATAAATTGGAAGAAATTAAAAATAATCTTAAGTTAAATGATAATTTTGACTTAATAAGTAAGAACTTTAAATCTAAAATTCCACTTATAGTAAGCAATGTTAATGTACAAAGATTAACAAATAACCCAATTAGAATAACTAGTTTAGATATATACAATTTATTAAATAATAAATTAAAATTTCAAAAAAAATAAAATATTAAAATTTTATTTTTATAAATTTATAATCTTAAATTTTATTTGAAGGATTAAAATTAGTTCCATGAATTACTGAACCAGAAATACTATATTTATCTTTTAAATTTTTTTTATAGTAATTTGTAGTTATTGGCATTCCATCTATAGTAATATGAAGTTTATGTTTACTGACATCTAAGGTATTTTCATATTTTAATGCATCACCAGCTAACTTTGTATGCTTTAGATCATTTCTATCTTCATAGATAAAATCATATTTTTTATCGGGTAAATCTTTAAAAAAACTCATTAAAGTATCTTGATAATTCTCTACATAAAGTGGACGATATACAAAATTAATTTTTTTAGACAAATGCTCTGGAATAAAAGATTTTAATTTATTTAAATACCATTCATTTTGATCAACAGCATAGAATTCAAATTTGTGTCCAGTTTCCTCTTCAAGTTTATTTAATGCAAAAATCATAGCATATGTTGAGTATCCTGTGCCCAACTCTAAAATACATTTTGGCCTATGATTGTTTATTTGATTCACTAGATTGTTAAGATCTAAATAATCTGGAGTTAAAAATATATCACTTTCAGGAAAACTAATATTATATTTTTTAACAAATTTTTGTTTCTGAATTTCCATCAATTTTGGCCTAATTTTATATAAAACAGGATTGGCAATAAATCTAAAAATAACTTTTGCCGTGTATATAAGACCTTCATTCTTAATATAAAAAAATATTTTTTTGGCTAAATTGATCATTGTTTATTAAACCCTCATTTATGAGTTTATCTTATAAATGATATAAAAATTTAAACTACCATTTTTTTATAACAAAAATACACATGGAAATTGATTTTTTGAAATATAAGAATAAATTAAACTGTAAAAAAATGCTTATAGTTGAATTTTTAGGAGCTCCCTATTCAGGAAAAACTTATATCAGAAATGATATTGAAAAATATTTATTAAAAAGTGATAAAAAATTTTATACATATAAAAAATTTTTATTATCTCATTATTCTAAAATAGATAATAATTTTTTTCATAAATTTATTTTTTTATTTCTAAATTATAAATATAAAGATGATATAAAAAAAAATAAAAAACTTAATAAAAATAAGCCACAATATAAAAACCATCTTTTAAGAAAATATTTAAATAATAGAGTGAAATTTATAAAATTTGAACTTTTTAAATCTTTTAAAAAAAATAATACAAAATTTGTAAAACTAATATTAAATTTTTTAAATAAAATTAAGATTAACCATAATAGAGAGCATGACCTTATGAGATGGTTTATAGATATTACAATTAGTTATGAACTTTATAAAAAAATTAAAATTAAAAATAGCCTAATATTAGATTGTGAAGGCTTTACCCATAGACTAAGTAGTTTTATGAACAAAAAATATGATGAAAGTTTTATTAATAAATATCTTAAATTTGCACCTGTACCAGATGTATTAATTTATATAAATGAAAACTCATCAAATTGTAAAAAAAGAATAATAAAAGACAATGTTACAGAAGATGTTAAAAAATACTCTGGTTCTGTGCAAAAATCCTCATTGATTTCTAAAAAAATCTTTAAAAAAATTAAAAATAGATGCCCAAATGTATTTGTAATAAATTCCAGGTCATATAATGCTTCTGTTAGAAAAAAAATATTAAAAAGTATTTTAATTAAAAATTAATATGAAAAAAAATAAAATTTTAATTACTGGAGCAGCAGGTTTTATAGGATTTGGCCTAGCAAGAAAATTATTAGAAAACATTAATAATACTATTATTGCTATAGATAATTATGATGATTATTATGATATAAAATTAAAAAAAAAAAGAATTAATCTTTTAAAAAAAAATAAGAACTTTTTATTTAAAAAAGTTGATTTGAATAATTTTAAAAACCTAAAAAAAGTTTTTTTAGTTCATAAGTTTACATCGATATATCATTTTGCTGCACAAGCAGGCGTAAGATACTCATTGCTCAAACCTAGAAAATATTTAGAAAGTAATATTAATGGGTTTTTTAATTTGCTAGAATGTTGTAGGGGCCTAAAACTAAAAAATTTCTTTTTTGCATCATCTAGTTCAATATATGGGGATCAAAAAAAATATCCACTAGATGAAAAAAGTCCAAGTATCCAAAAAAATATTTATTCTTTAAGTAAAATGATCAACGAAGAATTTGCAAGAATTTATTCTGAACTATATGGACTAAAACTTGTAGGTTTAAGATTTTTTACAGTTTATGGACCCTGGGGTAGACCAGATATGTTTTATTATAAATTTATGACTAATATCAAAAACAAATTACCTACGAGTTTATATAATAACGGCAATCATTACAGAGACTTCACATATATTAATGATGTTGTTGAAATTTTGATTAAACTATCTAAGGTTAAATTTAAAAAAAACTACGATGTATTAAACATCTGTTCTAGTAGATCTGAGAGTTTAATAAAATTTACTAAGTTAATAGAAAAATTTTATGATAAAAAAGCAATTATTAAAAATAAAAAAAGATTGAATCTTGAAGTTCTTAAGACACATGGAGATAATAAAAAGATTTTAAAACTAATTAACAAAAAAAAATTTATTAAAATAGAACAAGGACTAGAAGAAACAGTGAAATGGTTTAAGTCTTACAACAAAGTATAGATTATTATTTATGGATTTTGATAAATCATTAATCGCCACCCTGAATACCTTAGAAAAGAATAATAAAAATCCCTTTCAAGATGGTGGAAAGAGAATTAAGGAAACCTTTTTGAGCGAGGCTGAAAAACCAAAACCTTTAATAACATTAATTACAATTGTAAAAAATAGTGAAGAGCATCTTCAAGAAACATTTTCCAGTATATTCAATCAATCTAATACAAATTATGAATACATTGTTATAGACGGTAATTCATCCGATAGAAGTCTTGATATTATAAAGCAAAATGAAGATAATATAGACTACTGGGTTAGTGAAAAAGATAACGGGATTTATGATGCTTTCAATAAAGGATTATTGCTAGCTAAAGGAGATCTTATAGGCTTTGTTAATTCAGATGATATTTTAATGCCTGATGCATTAAAAATATTAGCTAAATACTATAATAATAATCCAGAAAAAGATTTCTTTTTTGGTGCTGTAAAAAAACATTGGGCAGTTTTGCATGGTTATAGACCTTGGAAAATTTATTGGAGTTGGGGTTTTTATTCGAGTCATTCAACAGGCTTTTATGTTAAAAAAGAAGTAGCAAAAATTAATGGGTTTTATAATCTTAAATATAAATACTCTTCTGATTATGATTATTTTTTTAGATTAATTGTAAAAAATAAATTTAGAGGTATTGGAACTAAAAAAAATGAATTATTTGGTGTATTTAGAAGGGGAGGTTTCTCTAGTAAAATTAAATTTTTTGATCATTTTATGGAAGAAATAAGAATAAGGTTGGATAATAAGCAAAATAGAATATTAGTTTTAATTATATTTATTTACAAATACATTAAAAATTTTAATAAAATAAAATAATTATAAAAATTTTTTAACAACATTTAAGTAGTTATTACAATTTTTAACAAAATCATATTTACTCAGACTGCTGTAACCACCATAAATTTTTTTATTAAGTAATTTTCTATTCGTATTAAAATATAAAATTTTTTGAGATAATAACTTATGATTACCCATAGGAATTAAAAATCCATATTTTCCATTATCTAAAATTTCTCTAGGTCCTGTTGGGCAGTTTGTTGAAATTATAAATTTTTTTAAAACTAACGACTCAAGTAAAACATTGGGCAAACCTTCAAATCTCGAGGTAAGAACAAATATATCAGACTTATTAATAAACTTATAAGGGTTGTTGGTAAACCCTAAAACTTTTACTTTTTTTTCTAACCCATTTGAAGAAATAAATTGTAAAATATTATTTTTATTTTTCCCATAACCAATTATTAAAAGTTGAGCATTTATTTTTTTACTTACAGTCAAAAATGCTCTCAGCAATGTTAGGTGATCTTTTTGATCTGTAAATCTAGCTATATTTATAATTTTTAAATTTTTCTTTTTGAAAAATTTAAAATTGATCTTTGAGGTACTTTTTTTTAAAATCTCTTTTTTATTAAGAGGGTTAAATATGACAATTGAATTTAAATCAAAATTTTTATCTAATTCTTTTTTAAAATCTTTACTATTAACAATTATTTCATCTGATAATTTTAAAATTTTTTTAAATATATAGTTCTTAATAAAATTTTTTGACCAACCAGAAGGTGAAGAGTTTGATCTTGAGATTACAGGTACATTAAAAATTTTACTTACAATTATACAATATAAATTTGCTTGAAATGAAAAAATTACTATTTTTCTATTATTTATAATTATTTGATAAATTAGCAACATTAAGCATGTAGCATATTTTATATATTTGCTTATTCTCAAATTAACTTTCTTAATTACAGATATAAACTCAATTTTATTATTAAAATTTTTAGAAAATTTTTTATCAAATGTTATTAAGCTAACATTTTTTAGATGTTGAGAAAAATAATTTGAAAGTATAAAAATGTTTTTTTCAACACCACCACCATCTATTGATGGCATAAACAAAACTAGTTTTTTTTTATTTTTCGCCATATTAATCTGACTAGGTTTCTTAATGAAAGTTTTCGAGTATGTATTTTTTTTTCTTTTTTTAAATCCTCAGATTTTATTTTCTTAATTATTGCTAAGCCTGAAGACTTATAAGTAAAACTTAAATCAAATAAAGTCTCATTAGAATTGAGAATATATAAAATTTCATTATATGTTTCCATATTATTAATTTCACAATAGAAATTATTTCTCTCTTTATTTTTCAGATATGGAATATGTGAAATATCATCAATCACAAAGTATCCACCAACTTTTAATAAATTATAATAGGCATAAATAATTTTTTTTACATGTGTAGCCTCATGTACGCTGTCTAGATATATAACATCAACTTTTTCTGGAATTTTCTTTTTAATGAAGTCAAAATTATCATCTCTTGTGTGTAAAAAAGTCCATCGCTTGTCCTGAATAAGATTTTCATAATTTATAGTATCTACTGATAAAAGATGGCCATTTTGTTTATCACATATGTCTAAAAATTTTTTAGTTGATATGCCCTTTCTAACACCAAATTCTACAATATACGGCTCTTTAAAATCTTTAATTAATGGAACTAAATATTTATCTAATTTATAATCGTATTCACTCATAGGTTTGTTTTAATTTATTAATTTTGAATTTTAAAAATGTGTATATACTATTGAATAATTATTATTACTAAAATATCAAAATAATTGAACTCAAAAACTAAAATATTTTACTGGTCACCTTATTTGGTTAATATAGCCACTCCGAAAGCGGTTATAAACTCTGCTTTGGCAATGAGTAATTATTCTACAAATTATGAATGTAGTATAATTAATTTCTTTGGCGAATTTGAAAAGTTTAAAAATAGTTTAAATGAAAAAAATATTCATTTTTGGGACCATTATAATCCCAAGTATCTAAAGTTACTCCCGAAGCATGGTAAATTGTATAGTCGTATTTCATTTTTAATCATATTTATTTCATCTTTTTTTCCATTAAAAAAATTATTAGAAAAAAATAGACCAGACTTTATAGTTATACATCTGATTACTTCGCTGCCCTTAATTCTCCTTATTTTGTTTAACTTTAAAACAAAATTTATATTAAGAATTTCTGGATACCCCCAAATGAATTTTGTAAGAAAATTTTTATGGAAATTAGCCTTTAAAAAAATTCATTTAATTACTTGTCCAACAAAATATACATGTGAATATTTAAAAAGTTTAAAATTAACAGATAATAAAAAAATTAAATTACTTTACGATCCAATAATTGAGGTAAATAAAATAAACAAAAAAAAAAGAATTAAAAAAAATATAGATATTAGAGATTATCAATATTTTATATCAATTGGAAGGCTAACCAAACAAAAAAATTTTCTATTTTTATGTAAAGTCTTTAAAAATGTTGTGTCTAATAATCCAAATTTAAGATTACTAATTGCAGGAGAAGGAGAAGATAAAAAAAAAATTAATAATTATATAAAAGATAATTCTTTAGAAAAAAATATAATTTTATTGGGTTATATAGAAAATATTTTTCCGATATTAATAAGGGCAAAAGCCCTCATACTTCCCTCATTATGGGAGGATCCAGGATTTGTTTTGATAGAGTCTGGTTTTTGTAAATTGCCAGTTATAACAAGTGATTGTCCCAATGGACCAAAAGAATTGGTAAAACATAATCAAAATGGATTTATATTTAGAAATAATGATGCTTATAGTTGTGAGGAACAAATATCTAATTTTTTAGAGCAAAAAAAAGATCTTAAGGAAATTCTTTATAACAACCTTAAAATGAGCAAAATGTTTTCACTTTATAATCATCAAAAAAGTTTTAAAGATATTATTAAGGGCGTGTAGTTCAGTGGTAGAACGCTACGTTGACATCGTAGAGGTCATAAGTTCAATTCTTATCACGCCCACCAATAAAAATTGATTTTAATATAATCTCAATATGATACTAAGCGTATGTGTTAATTAATTTCTCATTGTTTTTATTTTACTCATTACTTTCAGCGCTTGCTGTTTTAGGGTATGGATTTTTTTTTCAAAGAATTTATTTAGAAAAACAATTAAATGTAAATATTGGAATGGTAGGATTTTTAGGATTATTTTTTCTATCGATTATATCTACTACAACACACCTTATTATTAGTCATAATTCTTATCATAATCTTTTTTTACTATTTATAGGTTTGATTTTATTTTTTTACCTGGGGGAAAAAAAAAGTTTAAAGCTTTTTTTTTACTGTATAGTTTTACTTATATTAGGGTATTTTATATCAAAAACTAATGAAGATTTTTCCTATTATCATCTTCCAAATTCATTACAATTTTCAGAGAATAAACTTCAATTTGGTTTAGGGAACTTAAATCATGGATTTAAACACTACTCATCGTTATTTCAATTAAATTCTATATTCTATTATCCAAAAATAAAATTTTATCTCTTTAATTTAACAGATTTTTTATTTTTAATATTTGCAGCCTGTTTCTTGTTGAAAAAAATATTTTCTATTAAATCTATAAAATATAGTTTTATAAATACTTTTTATATTTTTTCCTTGATACTTATTTTAACAAAATTTTCGCGTATTGCAGAATATGGAACAGATATACCGGGTCAAATCCTAATATTAATAGCTATTTTAGTGTCCGCAAATTTATTATTTACAAAACAAAATAACATCGAATATTACAATAACTTTTTAGTTTTAGTTTTTTTGTTGATATTTTCGATTACGATTAAAATTTATTTTATAATATATTGTATTATTCCACTTTTTATTATTTTAAGAGGGAATAAAAAAATTCAGACATTTAAGAATCTTTTTAAATTTAAGAATATATTAGTTATAACAGTACCAATAATCCTGTTAATAATTATGAATTTATCATCTACTGGATGTTTTGTTTACCCTTTAGAAAAAACTTGTTTCCCTGAATATTTTGATTGGGGTCTTCCAAAAGAAACTGTTAAAATTTTAAATAGTCATTATGAACTATGGTCTAAAGGTGGGAGAACACCAAATTACATAGTTGAAAATCCTTCTAATTTTGTAGCTGGTATAAATTGGGTAAGCCATTGGATACAAGCGTACTTTTTTACAAAAGTTTCAGATTTTCTTTTAGTAATTTTTTCAATAATAATTGTATTTTCTTTATTATTTTTCAGTTCATTAAAAAAATTTAGTATAAAAAAGATACATGATTTTAATTTTTTTTATTTTCTGCTGCTAAGTATTTTTGCATATTGGTTTTTTAACTTTCCCACACTTAGGTACGGTGGCTATGTAATTGTAGCAACACTATTTTTTTTAGCATATTCATATTTTTTTACCCAAAATATTAATTATGGAGAGAAAAAAAATAAAAAAAAAATATTTTTTTTAATTGGCATATCTTTCTTAATATTTAACTACAAAAATATTTCTAGAATAGATAATGAATTTCAAAATGAGTATGTAGAGAATTTTAAAAATTTCCCTCTTTTTTACGTAAAAAAAACTAATTATAATGAAGTATTAATAAATCAACACAGATTATTTCTTCTTAAAAAAGGACAGTCTCATTGCTGGGCAACACCATCTACATGTATAAGAAGCTCAAATTTAATAATTAAAAAAAATAAAAATTATATATTTTATATTAATAATGAAAAATAATTTTCCTTTAGTAAGTATTATAATTCCCTATTATAAAAAAAGAAAATATTTTAAACAAACTTTGGATTCTATCAAAAAGCAAAGTTTTACAAATTATGAAATAATTTTAGTTTATGACGATCAAGACTTGCAAGAGAAAGTTTTTGTTTCATCCTTGTTAGCAAGATTTTCAAAATATAAATTAATTTTTAACAAAAAAAATTGTGGTGCTGCAAGCTCAAGAAATAAAGCACTTAAATATGCTAAGGGAAAATTTATTGCTTTTTTAGATGCTGATGATATTTGGAGTTCAAAAAAGTTAAAAATACAAGTAGACCATATGCTTAAGTATGATTCAGATTTATCCTATACTTCATATTATGTTATCAATAAAAATAGTAAAAAAATTGCCAAAAGAAAAATATCTAATAAAATTGATTATCCAAAACTTTTAAAATCTTGTGAAATTGGTCTTAGTTCTGTCATGGTGAAAAAAAAAATATTAAAAGGTGTAAAATTTTCAGATTTAAAAACCCAAGAAGATTACGCACTATGGCTAAAATTGCTTAGAATGAAATATAAATTCCTACCAATAAATAAATATTTGGTTTCTTGGAGAAAAACGGAAAACTCTTTATCCTCAAATATATGGAGAAAACTAATTGATTCATTTACTGTTTATTACAAATATGAAAAAAAAAATTTTATAAATTCAATTTATAGTGTAATAATCCTTTCAACTTCTAAACTACTTAAAATTAATTATGACTAAAAAAGCTTTAATAACTGGAATTACAGGGCAGGACGGATCTTATTTGGCAGAACTATTGCTAAATAAAAATTACATTGTTCACGGGATTAAAAGGAAGTCATCATCATTCAATACTCAAAGAATCGATCATATATATATCGATAGACATTTAAGTAAAAATTTTTTTCTACACTATGGTGATTTAGCAGATTCAAACAGTATTTTTAATATTATAAATAAGGTTAAGCCTGACGAAATATATAATTTAGGAGCACAAAGTCATGTTGGACACTCGTTCGAAATTCCAGAATACACATCCGAAGTCACAGGACTTGGAACATTAAGGATTTTGGAAGCAATCAGGTTTTTAAAATTAAAGAAAACAAAATTTTATCAAGCAAGTACATCAGAGCTATTTGGTGAAAAATTTGGAAAAAATATATTTAATGAAAAATCTACTTTTTATCCAAAATCACCTTATGGTGTTGCAAAGTTATACTCATATTGGATGACTAGGCTTTATCGAGATTCCTATAATATCTTTGCATCCAATGGTATTTTGTTCAATCACGAAAGCCCAAGAAGGGGAGAAACTTTTGTTACAAGAAAGATAACAATGTTTTTTGCTAAAAAGATGATGGGACACAAAGGAGCGCTTTATTTAGGTAATTTAAATTCTAAGAGAGATTGGGGTCATGCATTAGATTATACAAAAATGCAATGGAAAATTTTACAACAAAGTAAACCTGACGACTATGTAATTGCTACTGGAAAATCTTTTAGTGTAAAAGAATTTGTAAACATGTGTTGTAAATATTTAAAATTAAAAATTATTTGGACAGGAAAAGGAATTAATGAAAAAGCATATTTGGTTAAGAATAAAAAAAAAGAACTACTTATAAAAGTAGATAAAAAATATTTTAGACCATCAGATATTGAATATTTAAAGGGCGATTCTAGAAAAGCTTTAAGAGAATTAAAATTTAAATTTCAGTATACAATAAATGATTTGGTAAAAGACATGATAGATTCAGATATCGCTTTAGCTAAAAAAAATTTATTAATCAATGAACAAAAATAGTTCAATTTTTTTAGCAGGACATAAGGGCCTAGTTGGCAGTGAAGTTCTCAATATTCTTAAAAAAAATAATTACAAAAAAATTATAACTATAGATAAAAAAAAAATAGATTTAAGAGATTATAAAAAGCTTAATTCTTTTTTCAAAAAAAAAAAAATTGACTATATGATCATGGCAGCAGCGCGCGCAGGTGGAATACTTGCAAACTCAACCTATCAAAAAGATTTTTTTTACGAAAATATAGAAATTCAGAATAACCTGTTAAAATTAGCCGTAGAAAAAAAAATTAAAAGAACAATATTTCTAGGTTCGTCATGCATATATCCTAAGTTTTCAAAAAATCCAATTGTTGAGGAAAGTTTGTTGACTGGTATTTTAGAAAAAACAAACCAATGTTATTCAATAGCCAAAATTGCTGGAATTAAGTTATCAGAGGCTATTTATAAACAGGATGGGCTAGATATAATTTGTTTAATGCCAACCAATATTTTTGGAAAAAACGATAATTTTAATAAGTTTACGGGACATGTAATACCAGCAATGATTCAAAAATTTTATGAAGCAAAAAAAAATAAAAAAAAAGAAATCCAATTACTTGGATCTGGAAAACCGATAAGAGAATTTTTACACTCTATTGATTTAGCAGAAGCTATAATGCACATTTTAAATGTACCTAAAAAAAAGGTTAACAAAATATTTAAATCAGAGCTACCTATATTAAATGTGGGCAGCAATAATCGAGTAACAATTAAAAAGTTAGCATCAATTATTTCAAAAGCATTTAATTATGAGGGAAACATAATATTTGATCAAAACTTTCCTGATGGTACATATAAAAAAAATTTAGATTCTTCTAAGATTAAAAAATTAGGATGGAAGTCTAAAATTAAATTACAAGATGGAATTAAGGATATAATTGAAAATTTTCCTAGATGATTTTATTGAGTGTTAGCTTTAAACTACTTTTAATCATTACATTATTATTAATTATATCAAAAAAATTTATCATTTTTAATGATAATGATAAAGTTTTTGTTCATAAGAGTTTTGTTTATAAAACCAATAATGAGCAACAAAAAATTATAGGAGGTATTTTTTTAGGAATTAGTATTTACTTTTTTTTCCCAGATGATTTACAATTATTAAAAAATTATTCCTTAATATTTTTATTTATTGGGCTAATGTCTGATAGAAACATAATTGACCATCCATTACCAAGATTCATTCTACAATTTGTGTTTCTAATATCATTCATACTTATTGCAGATCTAAAAATAAATAGAATTAATCTAGATTTCTTTGACATCTTACTGTCTATCGATATTTTTAATATTTTTTTTACAGGTTTGTGTTTAATAATATTGATCAATGGGTCCAATTTTCTTGATGGTTTGAACTCTTTAGTTTCAGGGTATTTTTTGATAGTAAGTATTTGCATTTACCTTTTATGTAATAAGCTTAACAGTAACTTTGATATTCTTGGATTACAGATACTGATTATAGCTTTAATTATTTTTTTGTTTTGTAATATTTTGAATTTTGCAATTTTAGGTGATGGTGGTAGTTATTTACTTTCCTTTGTAGTCGGAGTTTTATTAATAAATTTTATTAGTCAAAATTCAGAAATTTCACCTTATTTTGCAGCACTAATGTTATGGTATCCTGCATTTGAAAATTTATTTAGTTTATTGAGAAGAAAATTAGTAGAGTCGAAGGATCCATCAAAACCAGACAGTAAACACTTGCACCAACTTATATACCTTTTTATTTCTCAAAAAAGAATAGTTAGAAAATCATTTTCTAATTCTTTTTCAGGGTTGAGCATTTTATTTTTTAATGGGGTTGTTTTTTTGGTGAGTATTAATTTCTATAATCAAAGTAAGGTTCTGATAGCATTTGTTGTGCTAAATATTTTTGCATATTTATCTCTATATATTTATTTAAATAAAAAATTATTTACGAATAAAAAATAATCTGATCATTTCTAAAAGAATTAAAAAACCATCTTTAAATTCATTTACTTTCTTTTCACCCGCTATTCTTTTTTTTTCTTTAGATGGAAACGATGTATATTTATAATTTTTAAAAATCATTTTTATAGGAAGTTCTACACAAAACCTAAAATCATTATTCTTTACCTTAATTTTCTTGAAAGATTTAGTTCTACCCATAATATAAGTATAAAGAATATCATTAATCCTTAGTGAAAAAAAAATTTTTGCCAGTGCGGTAAAAAAAAAGTTTCCTACTAGTGTTAAAATTGAGTCATCATCACTACCACCACCACGATCATACCTTGAGGCAAAAACAAAGTCAGTTTTTTTTACTATTTTGTACATTCTGTATAAATCTTTAGCTTCAAAAGAGCCATCAGCATTAAATATACAAAAATATTTAGTTTTGCATTTTTCAATTGCTTCAGTTAATGAATTCCCGTAGCCAATTTTTGATTGCTTATGAATATTAACTTTAAATTTTTTTATAGCATTGATCGTTAGTAGATCATCTTTTTTTAGCGAAACTGTGATTGCACATTTAAACTTAATTAGACTTTTTAAAACGACAGGCAATGATTCATGCTCATTTTTTGCTGGAATAATTATTGTAAGATCTTTCATATCAATTTTTTTATTTTTTTATAAACAAACCTTGTATATAAGTTCAATACTTAAATTAATTTATTTTAAATATATATATTAAAAATTATACTGCTTGTTAATACAAATTTAGATACCAGGCAAATTAATTTATATTAAAATCTTAATGGTAAAAATAATAAAAATAATAATCAGTTTTTTTGATTACTTTACAGAAAAAAAAATTTTTGACACTATTCACAAGTTATTAGGAAATGAAATTAATTTATTAATCGATATTGGTGCACACAAAGGACTATATTTCTTAGAGTTACAAAAAAAAATTAAAATTAACAAGATTATTGGATTTGAGCCTAATCCAGTAATTTATAAAATATTAGAAAAGAATATTTCTAAATATTCTGATAAAATTAAAATTTATAAACTAGCTACTGGAAGTAAAAACACAAATACTATTTTAAATGTAAATCTTGAGAGTTCATCTTCTTCTATAAACAGCCTAAATCACAATTCTAAATATTTTAAGAGAAAATTCAAAATACTAAATTTTTTTGGTAATCAAAAAATTATAACACCAACAAAAATTAACATTATCAAGCTAGATGATTTTATTTATGAAAATAAAATTAAATTAATTGATTTATTAAAAATTGATACAGAGGGTTTTGAGTATAATACCTTATTAGGCATATCAAAAAATTTGAATAAAATTAAATTAATTCATTTTGAACATCATTTTGACGATATGATAATTAAAAACTATAAATTTTCCAATATTCATAATTTATTGATTGAAAATGGATTTATTAAATTTTTTAAAATTAAAATGAAATTTCGAAAATCTTTTGAATATATTTATATTAATGAAAAATTATCAGACAATATGAAATGAAAAAAAAGTTAGCTTCAATTATTGTTACAAATTATAATAAAGAAAAATATTTAAAAAAAAGTGTCACAAGCTTAGTAAATCAATCCTATTCTAAAAAAGAAATTATTATATATGATGATTCATCAACTGATAACTCTATAAATATTATTCAAAAATTTAAATCAATTAAGCTTATTAAAAATAAGAATAAAAAAAAACCTTCAAAGCCACTTAATCAAATAAATGCAATTGTTAAAGCTTTTAACCAATCCAAAGGAGAATATATATTCCTTATGGATAGTGATGATTATTTTAAAAAAAAAAAAATTACATCAATAGTAAAAAAATTTGATAATAATGCTAAGATTCAATTTATTCAAGATACCCCATTATTTACAAGTAAGAAAAATTTATATAAAATTAAATTAAGACAAAAAAACTATTTTTCAATTTGGCCAAGATTTTATCCAACAAGTACAATTACCCTAAGAAGAAGTTTTTTTATTAGTTTTTTAAAATTTATTGAAATAAATAAATATCCAAACTTAGAAATCGACGCACGGATATGTATTTATGCATATTTAAAAAATCAATTCAATATTATTGAAAAAACATTTACTTTTTATAATAATGATCCACATGGTATAACTTCAAACTATGAAAAATATGGTTCTAATTGGTGGAAAAAAAGATATGAAGCATATACTTATATGTTTAGCCTAATGAAAAAATTAAAAATTAAAATTATAAAAGGACCTGATTTTTATCTAACAATTATAATTAATAAACTGCTTACTTACAAAAAATGAAAAAATTGATTATTATAACTGGTGGTGCAGGTTTCGTGGGCTCCAATTTGATTAAACTCCTTATCAACAAAACTACATTTAATATCATTAGTATCGATAATTATTCAACTGGTTCAAAAAAGAATCATTTAAAAAATAATCGAGTTAAATACATTAATTCACATACTAAAAATATTTCAAATGTATTAGTAAAGTATAAAAAAAAAATTCATTCACTTTTTCATTTTGGTGAATTTGCGAGAATTTATCAAAGTTTCAAGAAGATGAATGAATGTATTAGCTCAAATACAATTGGATCTCACGAAGTTTTCAATTTTTGTTTATCTAATAAGATTAAACTTATTTATTCTGCTACATCAGCAAGTATTGGTAATAAGGGTAATGACAAAAACTTGTCTCCTTATGCTTTTACTAAAGCAAAAAACTTAGAAATGCTTGAAAATTTAAAGCGATGGTATCAGTTTAAATTTGAAATAATTTATTTTTACAATGTTTATGGACCACAACAAATAAGCCAAGGTAGTATGGCTACTGTAATAGGTATATTTGAAGACCAATATAGAAATAAAAAACCACTAACAGTAGTGAAGCCTGGCACGCAATCTAGGCGCTTTACACATATAAATGATACAATAAATGTATGTTATCGAGCTTGGACAATAAATAAGTGTAGACATTACAGCATATCTAATAAAAAAAGCTATAGCATCCTTCAAGTAGCGAAAATGTTTAATTCTAAGATCAAGTTATTGCCCTCCAGAAGAGGCGAGAGATATGCTTCAGCTTTAACAAGCATGCATTTATCAAATAGAGTTTACAAGATATTTGGAAGCATTAATCTTAAAAATTACATAAGAAGTATTATTAAAAGCTCCTAAATAGACAATAATTCTTTGTTTACAATATCTTTTAATTAGGTATAACACTCACGCCGGTGATTATTGCGAAGGGGTAATACCCGATCCCATTCCGAACTCGGAAGTCAAGCCCTTCAGCGCCGATGGTACTTTGTCTTAAGGCACGGAAGAGTAGGACATTGCCGGCTATAAAAAAAAATTATGAAAATAAAAAGCTCGTTAAAATCATTAAAAAAAAGAGACCTTAATTCTAAGCTAGTTAGAAGAAGAGGTAGGGTTTATATAATTAATAAAACCAATCCGAAATTCAAAGCAAGACAAAAGTAATTTTTATGGATAACGAAAACCATAAAAGTACTTGGAATAATTTCACTAAATTTGTGTTGTGGGGAACTGTCGCGGTAATAGCAGTTTTAGTTCTAATGGCAATGTTCTTATTGTAGAGTTTTGATATGAGAATTGTTTCAGTTTCAGAAAATCATAAGATTGAAAAAAGAATTGCAATAACTCCAGATATTGCAAAGAAATATATAGCTCTAGGACTAGAGGTATTGCTACCTGAAAACTATGGTGAACACTTGGGTTTTAAAGATAATGAATATAAAGAGTTAGGTGTTGAAATTTCAAAAAATGAAGCTGATGTACTTAATAGTGCAGATATCATTGTTCAGTTAGGTTTACCATCTGATGATAACCTTTTACTTTTAAAAGAAAATCAAACTCTTGTGGGAGTATTAAATCCACATATAAATAAAGAAAAAATAGAAAATTTGTCTAAAAAAAATATTAATATTTTTTCTTTAGAAATGCTACCTAGAATAACTAGAGCTCAATCAATGGATATACTTTCATCTCAAGCAAACCTTGCTGGGTATAAAGCTGTAATTGAATCATTTGCAAAGTTTGAGAAAGCCATACCAATGATGATGACTGCAGCAGGAACAATTCCTGCGGCAAAAGTATTAGTCGTGGGTGCTGGTGTTGCTGGTCTTCAAGCCATTGCAACTGCAAAAAGAATGGGTGCTGTAGTGTTTGCAACAGATGTTAGAATGGCATCAAAAGAACAAGTCGAGAGTTTAGGTGGAAAATTTTTAACCGTAGAAGGCTCTGAAAATCTTGAAACAGAGGGCGGGTATGCAAAAGAGGCATCAGAAGAATTTAAGAAGAAACAAGAAGAACTGTTAGCAGAAACTTTAAAAAAAATTGATATTGTAATATGCACAGCTTTAATACCAGGTAAAAAAGCGCCACTAATTATTAAAGAGAATATGATAGCTAATATGAAGTCGGGTTCTATTATTTATGATTTAGCAGCTATTCAAGGGGGTAACGCAGCCTTTACAGAAGTAGACAAAATTGTGGTTAAAGAAGGTGTTAAGATTATGGGTGAAACGAATATTCTTAATAAGCTGCCCGTCTCAGCATCAAACTTGTATTCAAAAAATGTACTTAATTTTGTGACAAATTTATATGATAAGGAAAATAAAAAAATTAATATTAATTTAGAAGACGAAATAATTGAAAAAACATTAATTAAATAAACTTATGGAAATTGACCCCTTTATATTCAGATTAAGTATATTCATTTTATCCATTTTTATTGGATACTATGTTGTTTGGAGCGTTACTCCATCCCTACATACACCCCTGATGTCGGTTACAAATGCTATTTCATCAGTAATAATTGTTGGAGCTATTATTGCAGGATTAGCTGGAAATTCTGATAGTGAATTTACGATTTCAAATATTCTTGGTTTCCTTGCAATATCTCTGGCAGCTGTAAATATATTTGGTGGGTTTTTAGTGACACAACGAATGCTTCAAATGTATAAAAAGAAAAAGAAAGATAAATAATTATGTCAGTAAACTTATCAGCAATTTTTTACCTAATTTCTGGGGTATTATTTATATTGGCCTTAAGAGGTCTTTCATCACCCGAAACATCAAGACAAGGTAATTTTTTTGGAATTTTAGGTATGACAATTGCTATTACAGTTACCTTTTTGTCAGTAGGTAGTTTTTCTAGTGGGCTGATTTATGTATTAATTGTTTTATTAATAGGTGGGTTAATTGGTGCATTTATAGCCTACAAAATCCCAATGACTGCTATGCCAGAATTGGTTGCAGGGTTTCATAGTTTGGTGGGTTTGTCAGCCGTACTTGTTGCAGTTTCAGCCTTTCTAAATCCAGAAGCTTTTAGCCTTGGATCTCCAGGAAGTATAAAACTTGCAAGTTTAATTGAGATGTCAATTGGAGCAGCAGTTGGAGCAATAACTTTTTCAGGTTCAATTATTGCATTTTTAAAACTTCAGGGAATAATGTCTGGATCACCAATAACATTTAGAGGCCAACATTTACTTAATGCTCTACTATTGATTTCAATCTTAGTTTTAACTTACTTATTGTGTGCGACACAATTCTCTAATTTCTTTTGGATGCTGTTAGCAGTTTCGTTTTTGATAGGATTTTTACTGATTATTCCAATTGGTGGAGCAGATATGCCAGTAGTAATTTCCATGTTGAATTCATACTCTGGTTGGGCTGCAGCTGGCATTGGATTTACTTTAGAAAATAGTGCATTAATTATAACAGGAGCTCTTGTAGGTTCGTCTGGTGCAATCTTATCATACATAATGTGTAAAGGTATGAATCGTTCTTTCTTTAACGTGATTTTAGGAGGATTTGGAGCATCAGAACAATTATCATCTTCTGGGGACAAAGAGCATAGACCGGTTAAAAATGGCAATGCAGAAGATGCGGCCTTTTTAATGAAAAATGCATCATCAGTTATAATTGTTCCAGGCTATGGAATGGCAGTAGCTCAAGCACAGCACGCATTAAGAGAAATGGTGGATACACTTAAGAAGAATGACATTAAAGTTACTTATGCTATTCATCCTGTGGCAGGAAGAATGCCTGGTCATATGAATGTATTATTGGCTGAGGCCAACGTGCCTTATGATGAGGTTTTTGAATTAGAAGAAATTAACAATGATTTTGCTAATGCAGATGTTGCGTTTGTAATAGGTGCAAATGATGTAACAAATCCAGCAGCAAAAAATGATCCACAAAGTCCAATTTATGGAATGCCAGTTTTAGATGTTGAAAAATGTAAATCTGTTTTATTTGTAAAAAGAAGTTTATCTCCTGGGTATGCTGGTATTGATAATGATTTATTTTATAAAGAAAATACTTTAATGTTATTTGCGGATGCAAAAAAAATGACTGAGGATATAACTAAAAATATTTAAATTAATGAAAACTAAAATATTTTGCGATATTGCAGAATTAGATTTAATTAAAAAATTTAATAAAAAAAAGATTGTTAAAGGCTTTACGACTAACCCAAGCTTAATGAGAAAAGCAGGAGCGAAAGATTACAAATCTTATTCAAAAAAAATATTAAAAATTTGTATTAAAAAGCCTGTCTCATTAGAGGTGTTTGCTGATGAATATAAAGAAATGAAAAAGCAAGCGCTTCAAATTAATACTTGGGGAAGAAATGTTTATGTAAAAGTGCCAGTAACCAATTCTAAGGGTATTTTTATGGGTAAAATTATTAAAGAGCTTAATAATTTAGATATTAAACTTAATATCACTGCAATATATAGCGCCAAACAAACTGAGAAAATTCTTAAATTAATTAATAAAAAGACAAAAGTAATAATATCTATATTTGCTGGTAGAGCAGGGGATACCGGTAAAGACCCGGTTCCAGAATTTAAAAAGAGTATAGCAATGGCAAAAAAATTCAAGAATGTTGAAATACTTTGGGCTAGTGTTAGAGAGCCTTATAATTATTTACAAGCAAAGCAATTAGGCTGTCATATTATTACTGTCCCACCAGCAACTATTGAAAAAATAGAAAACTTTGGAAAAACTTTTGATCAACTAACCAAAGAAACAGTTAAAGCTTTTTTAATTGATAGTAAAAAATCAAGGTTTAAAATCTAGATAAGAAATTTAGAAAAACTAGGGAAACAATTTATCTCGCAGGCTTGTCTGCTTTTTTCTTATGCAGTTATATTGCTATATTTTTAAAAGGTTAAAATTGCTAAAGTAATTGAGTAAGTTTCTTGATTCGTGTATTATGCATGAATGGGTAAAGTAGCAAAAGACAAGTGGGATAAGGTAATCGAATATTTAACACACCCAGACCGTGATCCTCAGAAAGTATTAAACTTATTAAAAGGTTGTGATCAAGGTAAAGAATCTAATCATGATATTAATAGAGCATCTTATTCATTGAATATTATTGCGATAGTCACACAAAAGCAGCTTGATCCAGAAAATAAGGACAAGGCACTTACTCATATAATTAGACAATGGGTTAAATCAAAAGACTTCATACAATTTTATAATCTTATGAAAGAACAGGAAAATATTACTTGGGATAAAAATAAACTTGAAGATTACACAAAACAGTTAAAGGACCTTTGGTACAGTAAATCACAATCTAAAAATAAAGAATATTTTAAAAGAATAGACGGATTTAAAAAACTTGGAATGGGTTTTAATAAAAAAACTGGTGTAAATATTTTAGAAAAAGACAGAAAGGGAATAGAAGAATTAATACCGAAAGCGAAAATAATTGAGAAAACTTTTGATAAAATAAAAAAGAATGAACGACAGTCCCGTACAGTCGTCTCTTAACTACACCTCCTCTATTAATTCAATTTAATAAATCCTATCTACTAGAATAAAATCTCAATATCTGTGGCAGAGATTTTATGAAGAAACATTTAGGGATCATAGTTCTGAGTTTTATTTTAGGTATTATTTAACATTTAGAACTCATGGTTCAGGATTTGATAATCTTGGATCACGAAAAAACTTTTAGTGATTGTGGTCAATTTTTGACTCCGAGTGAGTCAATGGTGTAGTAAGATTATTTTCTGAACGTTGTTTAAATCAAAAAAGTGTTGTTGGGATTGGTTGCGGGGGACGGATTTGAACCGCCGACCTTCAGGTTATGAGCCTGACGAGCTACCAGACTGCTCCACCCCGCGGTATACTTAAATTCTGTTCTTAAGTTTATTAAGCTTTTTAACTCTTTTAATATTTTCTTGTAAAATTCTTTTTTTCTTTTCAGAGGGTTTTTCATAAACACTCTTTAGTTTTACCACCTTAAAAAATCCATCACGTTGAAGTTTTCTTTTAAGAACTCTTAGTGCCTGTTCAATATTGTTATCTTTAACTTCTATTTTCATAAATATTTCTAAAAGTGATTAATTATCACTATAAAATTTTGATGTCTATTAAATTTATTCATTATTTGAAACTTCTCTGGATTGCTTTGCTTTCTCTTTTTCTTTTTTCTCTCTTTTTATTCTTCTTTCAGCTTTTTCAATGGCTTCAACCAAATCTTTTTGTAGAAAAAGTCCTAAAGCAACAGGATCTTTCGGATTTAAATTATTATAATTCCAATAACTTTTATTCTTAATTGAAGTTACAGAGCCTTTAGTTACCCCAACTAATTTCGCTATTTGTGAATCTTTTAAAAGTGAATGGTGCTTAATCAGCCATAAAGCTGAATCTGGTTTATCCTGTCTTTTAGATAAGGGTATATATTTCTTAATTTTTTTATCTTCAGTCGATATTTCAATATCAGTATTTTTAATCTGTAGATCTCGATTTATATCTTTTGATGACTGTTCAATCTCTTCTCTTGTAAGCTGACCGGATATAATTGGGTTATATGCCATTATTCCTTTTGCAACTTCTCCATCAGCTATACCTTGAACTTCTACTTCATGCAAATTACAAAATTTTGCAATTTGTTTAAAAGTAAGTGTTGTATTCTCTACAAGCCAAACAGCAGTAGCCATAGGCATTAATGGTATGTTTGACATTTAATCCTTTTTTTCTGATCTGAAATTTTGAAATTTTTTATTAAATTTGCTGACACGACCTTTATCCATTAATTTTTGTTTTCCGCCTGTCCATGCAGCATGAGATTTTGGGTCAATTTCTAATTTTAAAACCTCACCTTCTTTCCCCCAAGTTGATCTTGTTTCAAATTGAGTTCCATCAGTCATCTCTACTTTAATTGTATGATAGTTTGGGTGTATGTCTTTTTTCATATCGAGACTTATAGCAAAAGAATTTTATAAAACAATTAAAAGTTCTTTAATTTTTCAAGCATTTTGTCATTAATTGCCATACTAGAGGCTCTTATTTGAATATTTTTATTTTGTGAAAGGTCTATTTCATTAATCATACCACCAGCCTCCTTTAAAATTATTATACCCGCAGCAATATCCCATAAATTAAGGTCATTTTGAAAATATCCATCATATCTACCAGCTGCAACATAGGCTATATCAAGTGCTGCGCTACCAGATTTTCTTAAAGGTAGATCAACTTCATTTTTTGACATCCCACCAGTAGCAAACAAGCAACTATTAATCTCTCTCTTTTTTGAAACTCTGATTCTCTGGTTATTAAAAAAAGCACCATTTTCTTTTTCAGCATAAAACATTTCATCTTTTATTGGGTCATAAATCAGTCCTGAAATAATTTCATCTCCTGATTTTAATGCAATTGATATTGCAAAATGAGGAACGCCATGTAAAAAATTTGTAGTACCATCAATAGGATCTATAATCCAAGTGTTATTTTTATCTTTATTTATTTCAGACCCATCCTCTTCACTGATAATAGAGTAGTAAGGTCTTGCTTTTTTTAATTCTTCTATAATTATTTTTTCAGCTTTTAGATCAGCATTCGACACAAAATCAGTTGGTCCTTTTATTGATACTTGAAGTTTTTCTATTTCTCCAAAATCTCTAATCAAAGCTCTTGATGCTTTTTCTGCAGCCTTTATCATAATATTGAGGTTGGCTGATATTGATTGCATAAGATTTATATTTTTTTAACGTATTCCATAGTTCTGGTATCAACTATAACCTTATCTCCACTATCAATAAAAGGAGGAACTTGAATATTTATTCCACTATCTAAAACTGCTGGCTTATAAGAAGAAGAAGCCGTTTGACCTTTGAGAGCTACATCAGTTGTTTCAATTGTACATGTAACTTGATTGGGCAGTTCTACCATTAATGGCTCATCGTTGTAAAAGCTTATGCTTACCTCTAAATTTTCTGTCAGTAATTTTCTTTTTTCTCCAATTATTTCTTTTTTTATATTAATTTGTTCATAAGATTTAGGATTCATAAAATGATAATCAGATTCATCATTATAAAGATAATTAAATTTTGTTTCATCTAGTGATGCTTTTTCTACTGATTCACTTGACCTAAATCTTTCATTTAATTTTGTATTTTTATTTAAACTTTTCATTTCAACTTGTGCAAAAGCACCACCTTTACCAGGCTTTACGTGTTGGGTTTTCAGAACTTGCCAAAGATCATTTTTGTATTCAATTAACATACCCACTCTAATTTCACTTGCGTATAATTTCATTTTAATTTTTTAATAGCTTCTAATGGTTTGTATTTTTTATTATTCCAAATGTAGCCTGAAATAGCTAAAAAGTTAGCTTTATTCAATAAAAGTTTTT
>Ga0209709_10000604_pt1 | contig 34137 bp, 39 predicted proteins | sample ArcticOcean_MG_C_2_FD_187435 | JGI IMG/M metagenome (GOLD analysis project Ga0209709, IMG submission 187435) | Marine microbial communities from western Arctic Ocean - ArcticOcean_MG_CB4_136 (SPAdes) (version 2) | ecosystem: Environmental > Aquatic > Marine > Oceanic | place: Arctic Ocean... | reverse complement strand
AGCGTTTTCAAATTAATGCACAGAACTGTGTGCACTGTAAAACCTGTGATATTAAAGAACCCAGTCAGAATATTAACTGGGTGGTACCCGAAGGCGCTGGCGGGCCCAACTACCCTAATATGTAACTAGCCCCGAAGTCATTTATATGGGCATTTAAAAGGCGGCTCTCATCTGACAGCCGCCTTTTTTATGTCCAATTACCCAGTAAAAACTGCTCGCCCATACTCTCAATTCTGAGAGCGCTATTATCCATTTGAAGGTCACTTTGAGCGCCGTCTTGGGCCCATTCGACAAGCTGATAGAATACCGATCGACTGAGTAAACCGGGTAGATTATCCCGCACAGTCACCAGAGGTATTGGCTCTTCAGAATCCGCACGGTACTCCATCCATAGTGGGTTGTCTAGCCCGACGACTACAACCTCGCCAGTCGACGTCGTCAGGCTGATGGCCTGATGTGACCCCCGATGAGCCCTGCTCGCCGCAATAATATAGAAAGGGGCAAAATCGACGTTGATTTGCCATTTTTCAACCGGGGTCACTAAGAAATAATTGTCGCCCTCGCGCTTGAGGATTGTTGAAAACAACTTAACCAGACGCGCACGCTTAATCTCCCCACCTTCGTGAATCCAACGCCCTTCTCTGTCGATAACGAGGTCCATATGGCCGCTTTTATCTGGGTTCCACAGGTTCACGGGTGGTAATCCATCAGTGGCGGTCTTTTGAGTGTCTAAGAGGTCTTTAAAAATATGATCTAAAGATGTCGGTGCCGAATCGTGCATTACAGGTTGGTTTTCTTAAAGTTAGTTTTTCCTGCGGGTCCCGGGCGGTACTGCCCAATATTACCCATGGTCACGCCGATGTTGGTAATAAACTCCATCAGCCCTGCGGTGTCGTGGCGGTAATTCCAACTTTTGTTGTACCACAGGTCGACGGCACCCTGAGCAAGGGCCCAGCAGGCCAAGTAATGAAAATGTGGTGGTACGTCCTCAAGTACACCGGCGCCGATCTGCTTGGTTAGCATCTGACTTAACGACGTTTCATTAGATCGTCTTATCCTGTGCAGTTCGTTAATCTGCTCAGTAATACTGGTATCCTCGACTAGACGATCTTCCAACTGCTGGACCAGTCGGTCAAGGTCCGGGCGGGCTAGACGGGCCTCGAAGTAAGACTTGGCTGCGGCACCCGCATCACCATTTTCGGCTTTTTTGATGCCTGAGGCTAAGCAGCTGGTAATGTTTCTTTCGTAGTCTAATATGATTCTAACTAGGATCTCATTCTTAGTCATAAAGTGCTTGTAGACGGTGCCCTTGCCGATACCCGCACCGTTAGCGATCTTTGATACAGTTACCCCATCAATGCTTGTTGCCAATAACAGATCCAGAGCTGCTTTAATAATTTTCTGCTCGCGACGAAGAAAAAGTTTCTTTTTCTGTCGAATACGGTCGGCGCTGGTTGTTTTGCTAGTCATGACATGTCCGTGTTTTTCTCTCTTAAAGGTACTATAGCTGAAGATCCCTATTACTGGCTCGAAGAAATTCTTGTTTCAGATCAGCAAACGTCTGCACTGCTGGAAACTGGGGAAACTCGTCAATGACGTTCTGCGGTGCATGAAACAGAATTCCGGCATCAGCTTCGGCAAGCATGGTTACGTCATTGTACGAATCTCCCGTCGCAATGGTTCTGTAGTACATACTTTTGAAGCCGACTATCGCTTGGCGTTTAGGGTTTGCTTGGCGCAGGTGATAGTCGATCACCATGCCCTTTTCGTCCGCCTCAAGACGGTGACAAAGCAGCGTCGGATAGCCAAGCTGCTTCATAAACGGGGCGGCGAACTCATAAAAGGTATCGGAGAGAATCACCACTTGAAACCTTTCTCGCAACCACTCAATAAACTCAATGGCCCCATCTAATGGCTTAAGTGTCGCTATGACTTCCTGTATCTCGAATAAACCGAGGCCATATTTACGCAGTAAATCAATCCGATAATTCATTAGCACATCATAATCAGGTTCATCCCGAGTTGTCCTATTGAGTTCTTTTATACCGGTCTTTTCAGCGAAAGCGATCCAGACTTCAGGAATAAGAACGCCTTCCAAATCCAAACATGCTATTTCCATGGGCTTTCCTCACTAATTATTTTGGTTGGCACTCTACTGAAAATCTCTGCGCTACGCAATTTAACAATGGTCAATGAATTGGTTATAAGATTATAGCTCTTTGATCGATCTATGAACGGGCCCTATTTGCTATACTCTCTCTCTAACTTCTAGGGCTTGCGGCCCAACCTTTAATTCAAAGAGACCAAGCAATGAGCAGCGCTTTAAATAAAGTCGACCTCTGTGATATCGACACAGAACTGTCCAGCCAGTCACCGCAAACAATTCTCCGTTACGCCTTGGAGAACCATAACAATATCGCCATTTCATTTAGTGGTGCAGAAGATGTGGTTCTTATTGATATGGCCTACAAGATTCGACCGGACATTCAGGTCTTCTCTTTGGATACAGGTCGCTTGCATGCGCAGACCTACCAATTTATTGAAGCGGTTCGCAAGCACTTCAATATTACTATCGACGTGGTCTATCCTGAAGCTGAGTCCGTTGCAACGCTGGTAAGAGACAAAGGCCTGTTTAGTTTTTACGAAGATGATCACAAAGAATGCTGTGGCATCCGTAAAATCTCCCCGCTGCGCAAACATTTACTGACCGTGGATGCCTGGATTACCGGCCAGCGCCGCGACCAGAGTCCGGGTACAAGGGCGCTGGTGCCTGTCATACAGGACGACAAGGCCTTTGCTCGACCCAACGACCAATTAACCAAGTTTAATCCTCTCGCTAACTGGGGATCTAACCAGGTCTGGGACTATATCCGCGAAAATAATGTGCCTTACAATACACTCCATGATGAAGGGTATATCAGTATTGGTTGCGAGCCCTGCACTCGCCCCACTGGCCCAGGACAGCACGAACGTGAAGGCCGCTGGTGGTGGGAAGAAGCCACTAAGAAGGAATGTGGCTTACACGCAGTCAATATAGACCAGTAACCGCGCAAGAGGTGCTGAGACCTAGTTGGCAGCAGGTTGCTATACAGCGTCGCGCTAGGTTCAGACGCTAGAGAATCGGCAGCTCTATGTTGGAAAAATACTCCATTTGAACTTCCTTGCTCGACAGTGCAATCACCTCATCGACCACCGTTCGCGTTAGATGTGGTGCAAACGCCTGAATAAAGTCGTACATATAACCCCTTATGTACGTACCCTTGCGAAAGCCTATACTGGTCACGCTCGATTGAAAAAGGTCACTGGCTTCAATGGCCACCAAATCTGAATCAGTCTCAGGATCGCAGGCCATGTGCGCCACAATCCCAATGCCCAAGCCAAGTCGTACATAGGTCTTGATAACGTCCGCATCGGTGGCGGTAAAGACGACTTTTGGCTCAAGTCCTTTTTCTTTAAACGCATCGTCCAGACGTGATCGACCAGTAAACCCAAACACATAGGTCACGATAGGATGCTCAGCGACGTCTTCCAAGGATATGGTATCGAGCTGTGCTAGCGGATGATCTTTTGGGACCAGGATACAGCGATTCCAGCGGTAGCAAGGCATCATAATTAGATCGCCGAATAGCTCTAGCGCCTCAGTGGCAATTGCAAAATCAACGGTGCCGTCCGCAGCCTTTTCCGAAATTTGAATTGGAGTGCCTTGATGCATATGCAGAGACACATCTGGGTACTTGCCAATAAACCCCTTGATTACCGATGGCAGGGCATAACGGGCCTGCGTGTGGGTCGTAGCAATCGATAGACTGCCGTGACTGGGGCTGTTGTGTTCATTTGTTAGCTGCTTAATGCTTTCCACCTGACGCAGAATATCGCCCGCTATTTTGAGGATTTCCTGTCCGGCTGGCGTGACTCTAGTGAGGTGCTTACCACTGCGCGAGAATATTTCTACACCCAGCTCATCCTCAAGTAATCTAATCTGTTTACTGATACCAGGTTGGGAGGTGTAAAGACGCTGCGCCGTCGCAGACACATTTAACCCGTGGCGGGCAACCTCCCAAATATACCGTAACTGCTGAAGCTTCATGTCGTGTCCCTCGATTTGAGAACCTAAACCGTTGCAAAATCAATATACTATAAAGCTATAAAAATAGACAAATTTATTCCTTCTTAGAATACGTCAAACTGGTTAAAATCTTACACTAAATTAGAGGACGCCAATAAGGGCGTATCAATAGACAGAGCGTATAACCCGATGGATGTTTTATTCTATATCGCCGCAGGCGCAGGCGTAGGGCTAGCCATCGGTTTGACCGGTGTCGGCGGAGGTTCGCTAATGACCCCTCTGCTGATACTGTTTGGCTTTCCATACAACGTGGCCATTGGCACAGATTTGCTGTATGCCTCGATTACCAAAGCGGGCGCTATGGTCACTCATGCAAGACGGAAAACGGTGCAATGGCGTACGGTCGGGTTACTAGCCGCAGGCAGCCTACCGGCCTCAATACTGACTGCGCAACTACTCAAGACGATCTTTGTCGACTCTACGGAATATCAAGGAATTCTCACTCGCAGCCTAGGCGTCATGCTGGTGCTCACGGCTACCGTTATTTTACTTAATGGGCGCCTCAGGGATAAGACCGAGCAGAGCGAAGGCGCTGTTGCGCTTTTCTTTCGTCTGCACACCGATCTAGTGATCTTTTTGGCGGGTTTGTTTTTAGGCGTGTTTGTGACATTGTCTTCTGTGGGTGCTGGCGCCTTTTGCGCCGCCATTCTGATGGTTCTCTATCCCCATATGCCTGCACTAAAGATCATCGGTACCGATATCTCCCACGCAGTGCCGCTAACGTTAGTCGCAGGACTGGGTCATTTGCTGCTGCTGGGTAACGTCGACTTTATGCTCTTGGGGTGTCTTTTGATTGGGTCTCTACCGGCCATTCAGATAGGCACTAAAATGGCAGCCAGAATACCCGGAAATATGCTGCAGACCCTGATCGCAACCATGCTGCTGATTATGGGCATCAAATTTGCCATTTTCTAGCGCCCAGAGCCGTTAGAGTAGGCCCTTACCAAAGCGCCCAAGAAACAAGGCTGCCAAAAATAGGTAGAAGAGGTAATAGAGAACTGAGTGGCGTGACTTTTTACTGCTCTGTTTTATCTGAGCATCAGCACGCTCTTTTAGACCTCGCTCGTCAATTTCGACCATCAAAAAATGCAATGCCTCAGCCTCAGGTTTGGCCTTGTACCGCTTGAGAATATCCTCGTCAGATAGCGCCTGAAATTTCTTAGATCGCACCAGATTAGCCATTAATGACTCTATTCAGTCTTTGGCAGTTCGTTGGCAACGCCATGAGGTACATGCCCCGTTGCCACGTACTCACTGGCTGAGGTGCAGTGCATCTGTTGATCGTCAAAGAACACATCAGCACCAAAGGATTTTAAGAAATCTCCCTTGCTCAGGCCGCCCAAAAATAGGCTCTCATCAATTCGCACACCCCATTCCCTTAGTGTACGCACTACTCGCTCATGGGAGGGGGCGGCTCTTGCCGTCACCAGTGCGGTACGAATCGGGCACTGGTCGATAGGAAACTCTGACTGCAGACCCTGCAATGCCAGTAAAAAGTTCTTAAACGGGCCCGGATCTAACGGAACCTGTGCAGAGGCTTTTTCATTTTGAGTGAACGCATCCAGCCCGCGTTCCTTGTAGATACGCTCGGACGCATCGGAGAAAAGTACCGCATCACCATCAAAGGCAAAGCGCAGCTCATCTGACTCATTGGCGCCCCCCTTTGAGGGCAGCAATGTCGCTGCGGCCATGCCGCTATCCAATGCACTGCGCACATCGAGCGCATTGGTTGAGAGAAACAGATGGCAGGCAAAGGCGGACACATAGCGATAGGGTGAATTACCCCCGGAAAAAGCCGCCCGAGATATATTCAGATTATGGTGGGCGATAGAGTTAAACACCCGCAACCCAGTATCAGCCGAGTTACGAGACAGCAGAATAACTTCAACTCTGGGATCACCACCGAGCTTATCGTTAATCCGCAGCAACTTAGTCACCAAAGGGAACGCTTCGCCAGGCTCTAAGAGATCGTCTTCATGCTTGCGCTGATAGTCTGCATACGCCTCAACACCCTCAGTTTCATAGATGCTGTGGCTCTCGCGCATATCAAACAACGCCGTGGAGGATATCGCTATAACCAATTTCGGTTCTGACTTGTTTTGGACTGATGCACCCATACTCTCTAATCCACTTTCTGTACTGCGACTTCTTCAGCTTCGATTTCCTCGGCAAAATAGTCACGTGTTAACTTGAACACCACGGGTGACAGAAATAACACCGCTATGAGGTTGGGGAACGCCATCATGCCATTGAGAATGTCGGCCAGTTTCCAAACAATACCACCTTCCATTTGCGTGCCAATATAGATGCCGACAACCCAGAGTACTCGGTAAGGCATAACCACTTTTGGACCAAATAGAAACTCCGCGCAGCGCTCACCGTAGTAACTCCATCCCAGCATAGTGGTAAAGGCAAACAGCACCAGAGATAGAGTAAATATAGTATCGCCGAAGGGAAGACTGGATGTGAATACACTACGAGTCATATTGGCACCCACTAGGTCGCCATTCCATGCACCAGACGCCACCAGAACAAGGCCGGTCATAGTACAGATAACAATGGTATCGATAAATGTCCCTAGCATGGCAATGGTGCCCTGCCGAACGGGACTATTAGTTTCAGCGGCCGCGTGTGCAATAGGCGCTGAGCCCAATCCCGATTCATTAGAGAAAATGCCGCGTGCTACACCGGCCCTAAGACCCGCAATCATCGCTGCACCGGCAAAACCACCCGTTGCCGCCATACCATTAAAGGCACTGTCCATAATCAAGGCTATAGAGCCTGGGATAGCCTCATAATGTGACGCTAAGATCCACACGGTAGAGATCACGTAGACAGCTGTCATAAACGGTACGAGTTTGCCCGCAACCGCGCCTATGCGCTTAATACCGCCGAGTAGCACCATACCCACCAAAACAGCCATAACAATGCCACTGTAGTGAGTTGGGATTGAATAATTCTGTGCCAGTACCTTTGAAACTTCGTGGGATTGCACGGTATTGGCTAGTCCAAAACCCGCTAGAGAGCCAAAGATGGCGAACAGTATGCCGAGGAATTTCCAATTATCGCCAAGTCCATTTTTGATGTAATACATTGGGCCACCCACCTTCTTGCCCTGCGCATCGGTTTCACGATAATTCACGGCCAGAACCGCTTCGGCGTACTTGGTGGCCATGCCCACTAGGGCCGTCAACCACATCCAGAATAGTGCGCCTGGGCCACCCAGTGAAATTGCTGTGGCAACGCCGGCAATATTACCCGTCCCCACAGTGGACGAGAGCGACGTCATCAGTGCGTTAAAGGGTGTAACTTCCCCTTCTCCACTGCTTTTACGGCCCTTAAGCAATTGCCGAAACGCATAGGGTATTTTACGGATTGTCATACCCTTCAGTCCAAGGGTTAAAAACAGGCCAGTACCTAACAACAGAGCCAAAAGTATAGGCCCCCAGACGATTTCATAGATGGTTAAGACAGCTTGTTCAAACATAGTTTCCTCTTATTATTTTAATAGCCTAGCTTTTGTTGTTGGGCGAATAGCCCAAAGAGACCACCGGTGTGGATAAATACAATATCAGACATAGCCGAATAACGACCCTGGCGGACATTTTCGACCATGCCATGGAAGGCTTTGGCGGTGTAAACCGGGTCTAAGATCACACCCTCCAATGCAGCCAGTTCTTTAAGCGTAGCAAACACTTCTGGGCCAGCGACACCATAATCCGGCCCAACATACTGATCATTAGTTTTAATGACCAGCGAGTCGGTGTCCATCTGGGGGAAAAATCGGTCTCGCCACTGGTTAATGTCGTCTCGCACTTTGCGGTCAAAGTAGGCCGTATTGTCACAGACCGCATATGCTTCGATCTCGACAGGCAGGTCATACAGTTCGCAGCCCACGATTAAACCTGCCTGAGTGCCACCAGACCCTGTTGCATGGACAACAATACTGGGGCTAATGTTTTCTCGGGCAAAGTCGGCTTTTAACTCTTCTGCCGCAGCGATATAGCCCCAGACCCCGGTGCCATTACTGCCGCCTGTGGGTATAGCATAGGGCTTGGCACCGTGCTGCTGGTAATGATTCTTCCAATGAGAAAAGAGTTCATCGAGCTTTCTGAATTCATGTTGGCTGTAATGTGTGATGGTCGCGCCGACAAGCTGATCCAGCAGAAGATTGCCTACGGGGGCGGGTTCGATATCCGACCGTAATAACAGATGCACCTTGAGCCCTAACTGAGCCCCCAATACTGCGACTGCGCGGCAGTGATTAGACTGCACACCTCCAGAGGTAATTAGCGTGTCACAGCCATTAGCCAAAGCCTCTGCGAGGAGAAACTCAAGCTTGCGCACTTTGTTACCCGAGGTTAGGCAACCCGTGAGGTCGTCGCGCTTTATCCAGATCCTTGGGCCCCCGAGCGCATCGGAAAGGCGCTCCAGTCTATGGAGCGGTGTTGGCGTTTGCGCTAGAGCCAGCCTGTCCGGGTAAGAAACCATGGGTGCAACCCTCAGCAAAAGGGCCCCAGCCCTCTTGCGCGCGCCACCTAATTAGATAGCTTTAATTGTGCCCTTGGGCAACACCGCGTGAACAGCGGACTTTTGGAATTTAAGTTCAAGGTTATTGCTGACCTCTAGGACTGCATAATCGCCATCCAACTTAGTGATTTTGCCGAGCATGCCACTGGTCATAACAACCTCATCACCCTTGCCTAGGCCGCCGACCAAATTGGTGTGCTCTTTTTGACGTTTGCGCTGAGGCCTTATAATCAAAAAATACATGAACACAAAAAGGCCGCCAAACATCAGCAGTGTAATCATGGGGTTGGGTTCGGCACCATTGGCAGACTGAGCATATGCATTCGAGATAAAGAACATCGAGTAATTTCCTATATAAAAAATAAAGTACGGTGATTATTAAAGGGTGATGTGTTTTTTGACAGACGCTAGCTCAAATTTTGTTTAATCCAATTCAGCGTGTCTTCATGATGAGTCTTGGTTTTGACCTTTTCCATGACATGGGCAATGTTGCCGTCTTTACCGATGATAAAGGTGGATCGCAGTACGCCCATAAATTCGCGACCCATAAATTTCTTCAGGTTCCAGGCCCCATAGCTGCCAATAATGGCATGATCTTCGTCAGACAGCAGTGTAAAGTTTAACTCCTGTTTGTCCTCAAATTTCACCAGACGATCGACAGAATCGGGACTGATCGCGATAACTTCTGTATCCAATGCCTCGAACTCTGCCAGAGAGTCACGAATACCGCAGGCCTGAACCGTACATCCAGGCGTCATTGCCTTTGGGTAAAAATAGACTACCACATGCTTTAGCCCATAAAACTGCTTGAGACTTACTTCCTTGCCCCGCTGGTTTAACAGCGTAAACGCCGGCGCAGTGCTTCCTATTTTAGCAAATGCCACAAACTTTTCCTTAACATGATTCATCGTTGACCGAAGAATCACTTTAACAAACTTTGCCAGACCAAGGTATAAAAAGCTGTCTGTTTGAGTGTTAAGGGCAATTTATTTTGGCTCAAACAAAAAAAAGACCACTCAGGGAACCCGAGCAGTCTTTTCCATCGACGCCCAACCAACCTCTAGGGCAGTAAATGCTGCACGGCGTCGCGTTCTTCTGTCAATTCTTGCTCAGTCGTCGTCATCTTGCCACGAGAGAAGTCATTGATCTCCAAGCCCTGCACAATTTCCCAGTCGCCGTCTTGACAGACGCAGGGGAAAGAGTAGATCAAGCCTTCCGTAATGCCGTAACTACCATCGCTATAGACGCCCATGCTGACCCAGTCACCTGCTGCTGTACCCATGGCCCAGCTGCGCATATGTGCTATGGCTGCATTGGCCGCCGAAGCTGCGCTAGAGGCACCACGAGCAGCAATAATCGCTGCACCGCGCTGCTGTACTGTCGGGATAAAATTCGCTTCATACCAATCCTGATCAATCATGTCGATGGCTGGCTTGCCATTGATTTTGGCTTCGTGAAGATCGGGATACTGTGTCGCTGAGTGATTGCCCCAGATAGTCATGTGAGTTACGTCATTAATAGTCGTGCCGGTCTTGTTGGCAATCTGGCTCATCGCGCGATTGTGGTCAAGACGCGTCATTGCAGTAAATTGACGTGGGTTAATAGCTGGTGCGTTACGGTGCGCGATCAAGGCGTTAGTATTCGCCGGATTGCCGACAACCAACACTTTGATGTCTTTAGAGGCATTGTCATTCAGAGCCTTACCCTGCGCAGAGAAGATTGCGGCATTGGCTTCCAGAAGGTCTTTTCTTTCCATGCCTGGGCCGCGAGGTCGGGCACCCACTAACAGTGCATAATCGGAATCCTTGAAGGCAACTGCCGCATCGTCGGTGCAAACCATGCCCGCAAGCAGTGGAAATGCGCAGTCTTCTAACTCCATCGCTACGCCTTTAAGCGCTTGAAGAGCTGGTGTAATTTCGAGCATCTGCAGAATAACTGGCTGGTTAGGGCCAAGCATTTCGCCCGAGGCAATACGAAATAACAGTGAATAACTAATTTGCCCTGCGGCTCCTGTAACGGTAACGCGAACGGGTGATGTCACAATATATCTCCGTAAAAGTGGGTGATGAATATGAATACAAAAGTTATCTGAACATTATAATGCGGTTCCAGAAAAATGCATCCATGGAACCACGAATAGATAGTATTGGTCAGCCGTATAAGGCCCCTAGTTGCAGAGACGGCTATAGGTCTCTAACATGCGATTATAGAGCTCATCCTTAAATGTCGCGGACCCAGTATCTAGCTGGGCGACTATCTCTACGAGATGCTCATTGTCTTCAATGCCGCCCCACTGCTTTTGATAACTGCCGTCTTGGTAGCCATGATCCTGACGAAAAAAGTTAAGAACATTCTTGCCTACATAGCCTATATAAAGCGTTTCAAAATCCATTTTGATACCATGCATTAACTTAACGAAACCGCCAACATCAAAATCCTTGGTTGCTAGAGTCTGCTCAGTAAAGTCTTCCAAATCAGCAGCAAAGTCGTCGCCTTGTTGCGGGTCGGCAAATGCCTCGCTGATCCGATCGGCGATTTCATCAACTGATTGACCCTTTAAGAGCAACAGGCTGAGGCCAAAGTGCCAAATATCGACTAATTCTAGAGCTATCTGGTCCACGTCCGGCGTCTGTTTCTTCCACCACTTCCAGCCGTAATGATCCAGTAACTCCGCGCATTCAACCCAAATGGCCCGGTACCATTCAAATTCCTGTTCCTGCCAGTCAGTGTGAACCTTGGTGTTCATTTCGCCCTGCAGCTGCAGCATCGTAGTTAATTGTTGTTTCATAATATTTCCTTGTTTTTAAGCTCTGACAAAGCCATTGTTAGCTTTTTCATTACCGATGCTGGTGTTCGGCCCATGGCCTGTCACCACGACAGCCTCGTCATCGAGGCTATAAATTCGCTCTTTGATTGACGTTATAATTTGATCATAATTCCCACCCGGAAGATCGGTGCGACCAATGCCACCCAAAAACAGTGTGTCACCGGCGATCAGAGTTTTATATTCTTCGAACCAAAAGCTAATCGAACCAGGCGTATGTCCCGGTGTATGGATAGCTACGCCGCCACAGCAGCTGAGGTCTTGATCGTCATGCATAAAATAGTCAGGTTCTGGCAAGGTTACCTTGGGCACCCCAAACCGAACACATTGCTCTTCGACCATGTCCCAGAGAAACTTGTCACCTTCATGAAGATAAATTGGTGCGCCCGTAGCGGCCTTGATTTCACCTGAGGCGAGAATGTGGTCAAGGTGCGCATGGGTGTGAATAATCGCCATGACAGTCAGGTGTAATTCTTTAAGTAACGCCAGAATATAGTCGGCATCACCACCTGGATCAATCACCAACGCCTTGCCTGAAATTCTTTCACCAATCACCGAACAGTTGCACTGTAGTGGGCCAACTGGAAAGGTTCTGATAATAAATTGCGACGCCGGCGTCTCGAGTTCGGTCATAGGTGTTTTCCCTTTAAGGTTGTGCATTACTGCTGGCTGGGTATTTTAAACAGTCGATGAAAATTTTGCGTAGTAATTTCGGCCAGTGCTTGCAGACTAATCTGGTGTAAATCGGCGACACATTGGGCAACTTCACGGACATATTGCGGCTCATTTTGCTTGCCGCGGTGCGGTACTGGGGCCAACCAAGGTGAGTCGGTCTCAATCAGAAGGCGGTCCAGTGGTACCTTTTTAACTACCTCACGCAGATCAGTCGCGCTATTAAAGGTCACAATCCCAGAAAAGGAAATATAGAACCCCAGCGCAATGGCCGCCTCTGCCATCTCCCAAGTCTCAGTAAAGCAGTGCATGACACCACCGGCATTAAGCGGATAGTCGCGCAGTAAAGCAATGGTTTCGTCCCGTGCGTCGCGGGTATGAATGATAATAGGCTTGCCAGATTGCTGCGCTGCCAACAAATGGTTAATAAAGCTTTCGCGCTGCCATTGGAATGTTTCTGCGCTGTAAAAATTATCCAGTCCGGTCTCACCAATAGCGACGACACCGTCAGCCTGCGCCAAAGATACAAGCTGCTGGACAGAGGGAACCGGCTGATCAATCTTTTGCAGGGGATGGACACCAACAGAAGAATAGACATGACTGTATTGCGCAGTGAGCGAAACCAGCGCCTCTGAGGTTGCCAGATCCACGGCAACACTCAAGAACTGCGTAATACCCTTAGCCCATGCATCAGCCAATACTGCGTCGAGACCGCCCTCTCGCTCGGCTAAATCTAAATGATCGAGATGACAATGTGAATCTACCAGCATAGTCTGTTTCTTATTTTGGTTTTTAAATAACATCGTTTCGTGCAGCTGGTGCCATGCCAGCGGTTAAAACGAGTCCCTATAATAATCACTGAAGCGTTGCACCCTGCTCCTATTGCTGTCGACAACCCTATCGTCTCTAGCCATTGCGACGCCAAACCTGCAACCAATCCATAAACAATTCTTCCCACATCAGCTGCGGATTGAGGTTATGCCCCGACAGAACCCAGCCTCGAGCTTTAACAAGCTTGTCAGAAAATCCAAACAGTGCCGAGTTGGGGCTATTTTGTAACTCTCCAGTGGCGAGGCGATGTAGATAGTCCATAAACCACCCCAGCATCAAGTCGCTACTTTGCGTTTGACATTGCTGCGCCGCATCGAGGGCAGACATGTCTCCCTGACGTAACTTGTCGACCAGATTTTCAAACTGATTGCGCGCCTCAAGACTATCACTTTGCAGATACTCTAAGGCCAGAAGCGGCCTGCCAGCGGCCAGTTGCAAGGTGCTTGCGGACTGCTCTTGATTGTTCGTGATCTCAGTCAGCCATTGGCTCGCCACCTGTCTGTCGGGTAGAGCAAGATTTTGCTTTTGGCACCTGCTGCGAATGGTTGCGGAAACCAAACTCGGGCGATCGGTGACCAGCATCAGTAATGTCTTACCACGGGGCTCCTCAAGACTCTTGAGTAATGCATTAGAAGCGCTGATATTCATCGCCTCAGCAGGCGTAATAATCGCCACTTTCCAGCCGCCCTGTTGCGAGGTTTTTCCCAGTAGGATGCAGAGTGACCGCACTGAATCGATCTTTATATATTTGCCAGGCTCCTCAGGTTCCAGCACGCTGAGATCCGGATGATTCCCCGCTAACATCAACAGACAGCTCTTACAGGAACCGCACGCATATCGACTCATATCTGCAGTGCACAGTAGCCGCTGCGCCAGCGCCACGGCTAACCGTCGCTTGCCTATGCCTGCGGGTCCATTAAACATGAGTGCATGCCCTAATCGGCCCTGCTCTATCAATTGATTAAAACCATTCCACTGTTGCTTATGCCAGGGATAAGGCAAGCTCAATGTTTTTGGTAAATCAGACATCAGATGACGCAAAGAAAGCCTGTAACACACAAGCAATCTGTGACTGCACCAAATCTAGCGGCTGTGAAGCGTCAATCAGTTTGCAGCGATCTGGATCTTGCTCAGCTATGCCAAGATAACCGCGACGCACCCGCTCGAAGAATTCTACCTGTTCCAATTCAAAACGGTCGGGATCACTACGTGCACTGGCTCTTTTCAGACCAACCTGGACTGGAATATCTAAAATTAACGTCAGATCAGGCCTCAAGCTGCCCTGCACGAGTATTTCCAGCTTGGCGATTAAATCACTACTCATGTCGCGTCCTGCGCCCTGATAGGCAAAGGTGGCATCGGTAAAGCGATCACAAAGAATCCAATTGCCATCGACAAGCGCGGGCTCGATGACCTGATTAATGTGCTGAGCGCGACCGGCAAACATCAATAATAGCTCTGCGGTACTACAAACCTCCTCGGCCCTGGGTGCTAGTAATAGCTCCCGTACCTCTTCGGCCAGAGGCGTTCCTCCTGGCTCACGAGTGCTGATATAGGGTAAATTCTTAGCCTCTAACCAGGATTTTATAAAAGCCATATTGGTGGTTTTCCCAACGCCCTCGGTGCCTTCAATGGTAATAAATTTACCGCGCATCTGAATCTCTAATTGTGGATTTCTTATGCGGCGAAGAACGGTAGTTCGCGGCGCGTCGTTTAATCTGGTATTCCTTAACCGCCTCAATGTGCTCCTCAAGGCTATCAGAGAAATAATGGCTACCATCACCCCGCGCCACAAAATAGAGGCTCGACCCGGGTAGTGGATGCATAGCGGCGTTAACGGCGGCAGCACTGGGCATCGCTATAGGCGTTGGCGGCAGCCCCTTTATCATATAGGTATTATAGGGTGAAAATTGCTTTAGATGGCGACGCCGAAGATTGCCTCGGTAAGCCTCACCGAGCCCATAGATTACGGTGGGATCAGTCTGCAACCGCATACGATTTTGTAACCGTCGAATAAAGACGCCTGCTATCTCTGCCCGCTCAGACCCAATGCCAGTCTCTTTCTCAATGATAGACGCCATAATAAGCGCTTCATAGGGGCTGGCATAAGGCAGGTCAGAATCACGATCTTGCCACTCGCTGTCGAGTAACTTACGCATTTGCCTATGGGCCTGCAGCAGAATATCGAATGCCGAATCAGACGCACTGTAGCTGTAGGTGTCAGGGAAAAACCAACCCTCTGGATGATCTAACTCAGCACCCGCCGCCAGTAGCATAGATGACACATCTATAATGCCAATATCAGAAAACTGTTCGACCTCGGCTAGATGATTCAACCACTGCTTAAATGACCAACCCTCGGGAAAAGTGATTTTGTGGAGAATAACATCGCCGCTATTAAGCTTAGCCAACAGCGTTTTAATGTTGTCAGTGGGTAGGATACGATAACTACCCGACTGAATTGACGCGCGCCCTTCCAATCTCCCGTATAGCGTGAGCAGGCGAGGATGGGACAAAATTTGTTCGGCAAAAAGTTGGCGGTTAACACTGCTCAAATTGCTGCCTTTATCAACAGTCCAGACACGTGAAACCTCTGAGCCAAGGTTAACCGGTGCCTCCAAGCGCTGCTGTACAAATATAAAAAGCAAGCCGCCCGCCATAGTCAACAGAAGGACGCAGAAAACGGCCAGTCGTGTAGGTGATTTCATCATTTGAAACAGGGGTAGTTATCAGTCAGCACCAATTGAACCATTTTTGTCCGACTCCCGATAGCCAAAGGCTTAAGATTATTATCCTCCAACAGCCCTATTACCGGTGTAATGCCACGCACTGAGTTGCAAACAAACAACGCCTCGCACTGGGAGATCAGGTCTGCCCTAATCTCGGTTATCGTCACAGGGATCGCCAGAGAAGGGAATATTTCATCTAACAGTAGGCCGCGCATGACGCCAGACACGCCGGCTGATTGTAAACTGGGTGTTATCCAACCGAGACTGGTTGAATAGAGAAATATGTTTGCACAGGTGGTTTCAACCAAACAGTCATTTTGATCAAACATCAGGCCGTCAGCGTAGGTGTCATCGGCCCATTCACTGCGTGCTAATACCTGATCAAGTCGATTCAAATGCTTGATGCCGGCCAGTCTCGGATTGAGCGGCAGGCGGTAATGGCACTGCCGTAGGTTGATGCCCTGCTGTGCTGGGTGATTTCCATTGAGATTGAAGTGCAGGGCAATAACACGTGGAAGGACTATTGCGGGGGTTTTATATCCGGCCGCGCCCGAGCCTGCAGTCACGATCAGTTTAATGACACCACTGGTAATATGTTGCTGGACTAGGCTCTGCTTTATATTACTGATCGTTGCATCAACCATCGCTAGATCCAGGTCAATGCCAAGTTTTGAGGCATCATTAACCAAGCGCTCAAGATGTCTATCTAGCAGAGGAATTAAACCCTCATGCAGACACATGGTCTCAAAGAGGCCGTGACCGTAGGCTAGGCCTCGATCCAACAGGTCATCATTGGATACCGAGACACCATTGATACTGACGATAATACTGTTATTTTCCATGGCACCACTAAACAAAACGTTCACCCATAAAAAAACCGCTCCACTGGAGCGGTTTTTTACAAAAAACTAATCATTAGCCCTTAGTCGTGATGTAACTAATAGCATCTTGAACTGTGGCGATCTTTTCTGCTTCTTCATCGGGAATTTCAGCGTCGAATTCCTCCTCTAAAGCCATGATCAGCTCAACGGTGTCCAGCGAGTCCGCACCGAGATCTTCAACAAAAGATGAAGTAACATTGACGTCTTCTTCTTTCACACCTAGTTGCTCTGCAACCATTTTTATAACACGCTTTTCGATGTTACTCATCTTAGGTTCACTCCTTTCCCCTGAAGGGGGTCTTAAATTAAATTTGCTATTGTAACCAAAAAAGCATCGTAAGCCACAATTATGTCTTAGGGCCGGCATTTTACCCTACAAATTAAAAAATGCCAGTACCCTTTTCAGGTAACGCAAATAAGCTTACTAATCAGTAGGTTATGCCATGTACATACCGCCATTAACATGGATGGTTTCCCCTGTGATGTAACCCGCGGCATCGCTTATCAGAAAACTGACCACTGCGGCTACCTCCTTAGGTTCTCCCAATCGTGCCAAGGGTATCTGAGTAAGCATAGTCTCTTTGCTGGCATCAGGTAGATCTTTAGTCATATCGGTATCAATAAACCCTGGGGCGACCGTATTTACGGTAATAGATCTTGAACCCAGCTCTTTAGCCAGCGCTCTCGCGAATCCCTCAACGCCAGCTTTACTGGCCGAATAGTTACTCTGGCCACCATTGCCCATGGAACCCACTACAGAACTAATATTAACAATGCGACCCCAGCGAGCCTTTGTCATGGGACGAACACAGGCCTTAGTCAAACGAAAAACCGAGGTTAAATTGGTATTTAGTACATCCATCCAGTCATCATCTTTCATGCGCAACAACAAATTGTCTTTGGTGATCCCGGCATTGTTGATCAGTATAGTCGGCGCCCCAAACTCTTCAATAATCTCTTTTAGGACGGTATCAATTGAGTCAAGCTCTGTCACATTCAGCATCATGCCTCGCCCAGTAATGTTTTGCTCAGCCAGGCGCTTACCTATCGCTTCAGCACCAGACTCCGTGGTAGCGGTACCAACGACAATATGGCCAGCAACGCCCAATGCTTCTGCTATAGCGGCGCCAATACCACGACTGGCTCCGGTCACCAGAGCAATCTTTCGTTCGACCGACATGCTTTTCTCCTGTTATTTGAGGGACTTTAGATTACTTGAGACAACCTATAATGCCGTTAGTGCGTTTTCAAGACTGGCCACATCATCTGTGGCATAGGACGTTAGCTCGCTATCTATACGCTTGCTCAGGCCATTTAAAACCCGTCCAGGGCCGCATTCAATAAGTATCTCTGCGCCCTTAGCCTTTAACTCCTTAACGCAGTCTACCCACATCACGGGCTTGTAAATCTGGTCTAGCACAAGCGCCTTAATAACCTCAGGATTACTCTCGGCCTGAGCGTGAACGTTATGAATCACCGGAATCTGTGGCGGACTAAATACTGTGCTGTTAACAAGGTCTGCGAGTTTTTCAGCCGCGGGTTGCATAAGGGAGGTATGAAATGGCGCACTCACCGGGAGCGCCAAAGCGCGTTTCGCCCCCGACGCCTTGCAAAGCTCAATCGCGCGTTCCACCGCTAGAGCCGACCCAGCAATCACAATCTGCCCCGGCGCGTTAAAATTCACTGCGTCAACAACGTCACCTTGTCTGGCATTATCGCAGGCGTCTAAAACAGCTTGATCATCCAAACCCAAAATAGCCGCCATTGCACCGACACCCATGGGCACCGCTTCTTGCATGAAAGCTCCGCGGGCGCGGACGATTTTGAGGGCATTGGCAAACGCAAGAACATTCGAGCAGACCAGCGCGGACCATTCACCAAGACTATGCCCTGCCAGCTGCGACGGCGTAGGCCCAGATTTCTCCTGCCACAGGCGCCAGATAGCCACACTGCTTGCGACTAGTATCGGCTGCGTACGCTCAGTCAGGTTTATAGTCTCCTGGTCGCCGGTCTGAACCAGCTCCCAAAGATCATAACCCAGAGCCTCTGAAGCCTCCCGGAACGTCTCTAAAACTATAGTATTTTCGGATGCCAGCCCTGACAGCATACCAATTTTTTGCGACCCCTGGCCGGGGAACACAAAGGCTAAATTTTTATTCATAGGGCACCTTTTTTTTATCACTGACCAACTTCTGTTTAAGTATAGGTAACAAAAGCGATGGAAGTTTATGTTTTGCAGCCTCGATCGTGACGTCCAAGGCTTGAGTAAAGCCCGCCTCGGTTGCCCCGCCGTGACTTTTTACCACCACGCCATTGAGCCCGAGCAAATAAGCGCCGTTATAGCTGGATGGGTCCAATTTAAATTGAAGTCGGCTAAAGGGTCCACGTAGCAGCATCGCCGCAAACCGGGTTAACCAGCTAGTGGCGAATAACTCTTTGGCCATGACTTTAATCAGCCTAGCAACGCCTTCGCTCGCTTTTAGAGCAACATTTCCAGAAAATCCGTCACAGACCACCACATCGGCATCCCCATTAAAGATACCATCGCCTTCGACAAACCCCTGATAATTAAGCAGCGGTTCGTTGGCTAGCAGCCTCTCAGTGAGGCCCAGAGCTCGACCGCCCTTATTCTGCTCTGCGCCAACATTGAGTAAGCGCACTGTCGGCTCATCGATGCCCTCTAAGGCCGTTACCGTCAAAGAACCAAGTAGTGCAAACTGAGCTAACTGCTTTGGCGAACAGTCGAGATTAGCCCCAAGATCAAGAACGTAAGAACGCCCCCGAGCGGTGGGAAATGTACCGCAAATTGCCGGGCGAGCGATGCCAGGAAGAGTTTTTAGATGGGCCATGCCTAAAGCCATAAGTGCGCCAGTGTTACCAGAACTGACGCAGGCCATCGCCTCTCCATCGGCCACAGCTTTGATAGCGAGACTCATGGATGACGTCTGTTTATGCCGCAGCACTGATGAGGGCTTATCTTCATCAAGCACAGCAAGGTCGCAGTGCCGCACCTCAATACGATTAAGCACCAACAAATCTTTGCAGCCACGGAGCTCGGCAACCAGTCTAGGCCGGTCACCGAAAAGTAGCGCAGACGCAACTGGGTTCTTACGAAGCGAAGCTAGTAACGCGGCCACAGTGACACTTGGGCCAACATCACCACCCATAGCATCAACGGCAATTCTAAGAGAACTTGCAAAAGTGATGAATCAATTACTCGGCGTTAGTCTCAAGGACTTTGACACCACGATAAAAACCATCAGCAGTCACATGGTGACGCTGGTGTTTTTCGCCGCTAGTTGCATCGACAGACAGTGTTGTTGCCGTCAATGCGTCATGTGAACGACGCATGCCGCGCTTTGATCGGGTCTTGCGACTTTTCTGAACAGCCATAGGTTACTCCTAAGCATTAAATAGTAGCAGTCAGTTACTTCTTCAACTGCAGTAAAACATTAAACGGATTGTCTCTGACAATCTCGTCACCCGCGGCACCTTCCACTTCATTCACAAAAGTATCCCCAGTACATTCACCAACATTGTGGTAATTGACTAGGGGTAGCGCCAATAAAATCTCATCCTCAAGTAACTCACTGAGGTTAGCCATCTTGTCAACAACGAGCCAGGGCTCATAATTACTAGCCACTCTATTGAGATGGTCCTCAGACCAAATCACTTGAACAGCAAACTCCGCCTGCAAATTCACTACAAGCGGGTCGAGACAGCGCTGACAAACCACCTCTACCTCTACCACAATATTCCCACGCGCAACTTTTGCCCTGGATTCATCAAGTTCAAACTGCATCGAAGCTTTTAATGGACCCCGAATCGCGCTCACAGATGACCCTAGCCTTGTCAAATCACCAACGTTAACCGCCCCCTCCAAGAGAATCCCCTGAAGAGCAAGTTTGCGCGGATCAATGTAGTTTGGCAGTGCCATAAGTCAAAGTGGTACTCAGCTAGGCGCGCATGATAGGGTCAAGACCATGATCTGTCAAAGAAAATTGCGTAAAATACACGCATTGTCAGCACAATCAATAGCCTGCTAAAGAAGTGCTGACGGGTTACTATAACGCCAACCTACAAATTTGGCTCAACCATTCATTACAAGGGCATCCTCGATAACATGCAGTCACTTATACTCGCCTCATCCTCACCGTATAAAAAGATGCTTCTCGAACGCTTACATATCCCCTTTAGCTGCTATTCGCCTGATATCGATGAAGCGCCAAGAATGGCTGAAAGCCCAGCGGCGTTAGCTGAACGACTATCGCAGGAGAAAGCCCTAACGGTTGCTAAGCGGTTCCCGGGTACGCTAGTTATTGGCGCCGACCAGGTCGAAGACTTGGATGGAACGATTCTGGGTAAGCCGGGCAGCCATGTGGAGGCGATCAAGCAGCTCTCTGCACAGTCTGGCCGCACCATGCTGTTTCATTGTGGTTTGACAGTTATGCGGCTGGATTCTGCAGGTCATATTGAGCAGAACAGCCGTGTTAATACTACCGAGGTGAGCTTTAGGACCCTAAGCTTGCAGCAGATTGAAAACTACCTGCGCCTCGACCAGCCGTATGACTGCGCGGGTAGCTTTAAAGCTGAGGCGCTAGGCATTAGTCTTTTTACCGCCGTACAGAGCAATGATCCGAGCGCACTAATCGGCCTTCCTTTAATTGATTGCTGCTCAATGCTAGCCGATTTTGGCATGAAAATACCGTAGAATAGATATTATATTTAACCCCTAACTTATTGATTAAACATAATTAATTATACTTTCTATCTGATCGATACAGGCTATAGGGCCAAAGATCTTCAAGCGCCTAGCTTCATGGGCTCCGTAACTCACCGCTATTCTGGGGACGCCAGCATTAACCGCCATTTGCATATCAAACTCAGTATCGCCGACCATTACTGCGTCCTCAGGCTCGATCTGCAACTGCTCGAGCAGCTCTTCAATCATTAATGGGTCCGGCTTTGATCGGGTCTCATCAGCGCAGCGAGAGGCGTCAAAAAAGCACCTTAAACCAGAATCTGCCAACTCCCGATTGAGCCCCGCACGACTCTTCCCGGTGGCCACCGCCATCAAATAGCCGGCCTCCCGCAAGTGCTGCAGCGTACTTATCACCCCGGGGAAAAAATCATTAGAGCCAGACGCATGACTGCGATAATAGCGAGCGAAGGTAGCCCCGAACTGAGTCGCAAGCGCAGGCTCAACCGTTGGAAATAGCCGGTTAATAGCTTCACCAAGGCCTAAACCGATAATGTCCTTGGCTTCATCAAATGTTGGTACCCGCAAGCTATGGTCTTTGGCGGCCGATTGAATAGACAGGGCAATACGCATTACCGAGTCAGACAGAGTGCCGTCCCAATCAAAGATGAGTAGCTTTGATCTCATAGGTTTTTTAGCACGGACTGAAGGTCTTGCGGCAAGTCAGCCTCTACATCGACCCAATCACCTGAAAGAGGATGCCTAAAGCGCAGATTGCTAGCATGTAAAAATAGTCGCTTAAGGCCTGCCTCTTTGAGGCTCTCATTAAATTGGCTATTACCATATTTGGGATCACCTGCAACCGGTTGGCCAGAAAACTGGCAGTGCACCCGAATCTGATGCGTTCTACCGGTCTCAAGAGTAACCTCTAATAATGTTGCCGCCTTAAAACGCTCAACCACTTTAAAGTGGGTAACAGAAGCCTTGCCCGTCACGTCAACTCGAACCATGCGCTCCCCAGAGGTAAGCTGATTCTTCAAAAGGGGCGCATTTATAGTCCGCTTACCCTTCGGCCAAGATCCTTTTACCAGTGACTGATAACGCTTTTCAACCTGATTACGTTGCATTGCCTGCTGCAATTCAAGCAGTACTGCGCGCTTTTTGGCCAGCATCAAGCAGCCGGAGGTTTCGCGATCCAGGCGGTGCACGAGTTCAAGGAACCGTGCTTCCGGTCGCTCAGCTCGCAGCGCTTCAATTGCACCCAGAGAAATGCCACTTCCGCCGTGCACGGCAAGACCTGAAGGTTTATTAATAATCAGCATCCCCTCGTCCTCAAACAAAATATTGTCCTGCAGATAGCGCCTAAGCTGATGGCCAACCACGGGCGCATCACCCTGCTTAGCTACACGGATGGGGGCAATTCTGATAATATCGCCTTCTTTAACTCGGGTATCTGGTTTGACGCGACCTTTGTTGATCCGGACCTCGCCTTTACGCAACAGATTGTAAATACGCGACTTAGGAACACCCTTAAGGTGTCTAATCAGAAAATTGTCTAATCTCTGACCGGCATGCTCTTCGCCGACTTCAACATAGGTAACTTTATTAAACTCTGATGGAGGCTGTGATTCTGACAAGGTTAGTCAACTGAGGTAGTTTAGAGCGCGCCATTGTAACCACCTGCCACAGATTCACCCAACTAAATTTGTAGTCTCTTAGGTTTGTTGGTATATTGCCCCGCGCGTTCCCTTAGGCACCAGTCACAATAACAGTGGCGCCCTTCGGTAGAACCGGACCCAGTCAGTAAAGTGGGTAAAGAATACAGGGTGTCTGCGAAACAAAAGTAACAGATACCTATCAACAGCTGAGTGAGCTCAGCGAGTGAAAGACAAGATTAGAAATAGGTTTTGGTTGTTAGCCTCTGCCGCAAGCCAAGGTGTAAAAGTGTCATAAGACCCCTTGTCGAAGCGTTGAGTTACGGTTGCTAGCACGGTAAAAACAAAAGAATTTAGTGATGCCGCTGTAAGCGTCAAAACCCCGAGGCATTAAATGGGGGGCGTAGAGTAGACTTAAGTCAGAGTATTACCCAGTCCTATAGGCTGGGAACTTTGATGTAAACATACAAACAGTGGTTAAGTTAGACGCTACATATACACCGACATTAGGAAAAGCAACACCTTAGAGATCTTCATAGCGGTGTTTAATAGCCTTAAATGGTGTCGAAGCCCGCTTGATTTTTAGGGTTACATCCCTCCAAATCAGATCCGGACAAAGCGTTTCTTTTGTTGTAACTTCCCTTTCTATCCCTTCTTGCCTTTTCGCTGCCGCTCATTCAACACAACGAGTAAAGGTGAATTATGAAACGTATGTTAATCAACGCATCGCATACCGAAGAGATGCGAGTAGCAATGGTCGATGGCCAACGGCTATATGACCTGGATATTGAAAACCGCACAAGAGAACAAACCAAGTCAAACATTTACAAAGGTAAAATCACCCGCGTAGAGCCCAGCTTAGAAGCTGCGTTTGTCGATTATGGTGGAGACCGTCATGGATTTTTGCCTCTAAAAGAAATCTCACGTGAATACTTCAAAAAGGGCGCTTCATCTGAAAGTGGCCGCGTTCGCATTCAAGATGCTCTCAAAGAAGGGCAAGAAGTGCTGGTACAGGTAGAAAAGGAAGAGCGTGGATCCAAGGGCGCTGCACTGACTACCTTCATTAGCCTAGCTGGACGTTATCTGGTCCTTATGCCCAACAATCCTCGTGCTGGCGGTATCTCTCGCCGTATTGAAGGGGATGAGCGCATGGAACTGCGAGAAGCAATGCGCGGCATGGAAATACCCGATGGTATGGGCGCCATTGTTAGAACCGCGGGCATCGGTCGCGCAACCGAAGAACTGCAATGGGATTTAGATTACCTGGTGCAGCTATGGAGAAATATTACCCAAGAAGCTCATGGTGCTAAGGCTCCCCATTTCCTATTCCAGGAAAGTAACGTCATCGTGCGTGCTATTCGTGACTATCTTCGTCAAGATGTTGGTGAAGTTATTGTTGATAGTGAAGAGGCCTATGCATTAGCAGCAGCGTTTATCAATACAGTGATGCCAGATTTCACCAGCAAGGTGAAGTTTTATCAGGATGAAATTCCACTTTTTAATCGTTACCAGATTGAAAATCAAATCGAGACAGCCTTCTGTCGCGAAGTTAGCCTGCCCTCAGGTGGCTCCATCGTTATCGACATCACTGAAGCCATGGTTTCAATTGATATCAACTCGGCACGGGCCACCAAAGGTGGTGATATCGAGGAAACCGCCTTCAACACAAACAAAGAAGCTGCGGAAGAAGTTGCTCGCCAGTTGCGTCTTCGTGATGTTGGCGGCCTGATTGTTATCGACTTTATTGACATGTTAAACATCCGTCACCAGAAAGAAGTCGAAAACAAAATGCGTGACGCGCTGGTTGTTGATCGCGCCAGGGTTCAGGTAGGACGGATTTCACGCTTTGGACTTCTAGAAATGTCGCGCCAGCGTCTGCGCCCTTCTCTTGAAGAAACCATGTCAAAAATCTGTCCTCGCTGTAAAGGCCAGGGCACTATTCGTGGCACTCGTTCGCTGGCATTGTCTATTCTGCGTCTGGTTGAAGAAGAGGCACAAAAAGAATTTAGTCGCGAAATTCGAGCGATTGTTCCGGTTCCCGTCGCTACATTCCTGCTTAACGAGAAACGCAAAGAAATAACCGACATAGAAAAGCGCAATAAAATTCAGCTGACTGTTCTGCCGAATACGGAAATGGAAACGCCTCACTTTGAGGTGGTTCGTATCCGCTCGCAGGACGACGACTCAACAGATTTCAGCTACAAATTAGCACATGAACTTAGTAAGCCTGTCACAGAGATCGTGAGTGACGAACCCAACAACATCAAGTCACTGCCTCAACCTGCCGTTAAAGCGATTGTACCCTCCACGCCAGCGCCGATCATAGTCAAGCCTGAGCCCGTCGCGGTTGAGTCACCCAGCTTGGTGAAGCGACTTTGGAACAGCCTGTTTGGCGGTGCCAGCGCTCCTGAAGAGGTCCCGAAGCCTAAAAGCCGTGGCGATCAAAATAGAAGCCGCGGCGGTCAAAACAACCGTGGTCGGTCAAATAACCGAGGCAGATCCAATAATCGCGATGATTCGCGTAACGAATCTGGTAATGAGCCGCGCAATAATTCTCGCAACAATACCCGCAACGACGGTCGCCAGAATAATGGGCAAAAGCCAGAGGGGCGAGGTAATGGAAATAATCGCAATCGTGATCGAGACCAGACTAAGAAGCCGAGTTCAGATAACACTGCCGTAACTCAAACCGGGCAAAAGCCTGCAGCAGCTCCAGTAGAGGCCAATGGTAACAAAGCGTCACAGGGTGATCAACTGCAGCGTCGCCCAGACGAAAAACGTCGTGGTCCACGTCGCCGTCGCCAACGTCAGGACGTGCCTCAAGAAATGCTTGATCAAACAGCTACTATCGAAGGCACGGTCACAACAGAGAATATCCCAGCACCCTCACGGACGCCTGAGACTGCTCTAGCGCCTGTAGCAGCTGCAACGGCCTCACCAGAAACCACGGCTGAGGTAAAAGCTGAGAAGCCAGCCCGCCGACCGCGCAAGCCAGCAGCGGCAAGTAAGCCCAAAGCAGAAAGTGCCACGCCTACTGAGACAAGTGTTGACGCACCTACCACAGAGCCGCGGACAACCGAAGAGCCTGCAGCAGAAATAAAAGCCAAGAAGCCAGCTCGACCAAGGCGCAAGCCCGCGCCGAAGGCTAATGAGACAGAACAGGACGCACCGGCAGCCGCCGCAGAGGACCCGCGCGCGATTAATGACCCCCGTAAAAAGCCCAAAACAGCCGCCAAGGTTAAAATAGTCACAGAGCAACCGACAGCGGAAAAGAGTGCTGAGACAGCCCCAAGTAAACCAATGGCCGCAAGAACACCAAAAAAAGCACCGCGCGCGTCAAATGATCCACGTAAGCGACGTAAGGCCGAGAATGCGCCAACTGAGACTGGCGCAAAGGACGCCCCAGTATCCCCTGAAAATAACGAAAGCGCTTAAAAATGAACAAAGGCGTAATTGTTACTTGTCAGTGAAAGAAGGCGCTGTATAATCAGCGCCTTCAAACGGTGGGATGGCAGAGCGGTTGAATGCACCAGTCTTGAAAACTGGCATAGGTTAATAGCCTATCTAGGGTTCGAATCCCTATCCCACCGCCATATAGATTAATTAAACCTCTGTTTTTACAGGGGTTTTTTTATTCCCATAATATTTACCCATTAACCTACCCACTATAAGGGTGTGGCTAGACTGATAATTCGTAATCCCTAGAAAAAAACCCCAATTCTCAGATACGCCGACCCTACCCCGGGGGTACCCAACCTTTTGTCAGAAGGGACTCCTGCTCTACCCTAGTATTACTAATACGCTTGAATGGATTAGATTTTATGTATACTTTACTCACACTCGACTGTTGGGTCTAAATTTTACTTTTAAAGGATGTATCTTTACGAATAAGAGGTTAAGGGTCGATAAACAAGCTTTTGTTCCTACAATTTCAAGCCGTGTTTATCTATTCACAGCCGAGATGACGTGGGAGGTTTTGTGAGATATAAATATAAAGAAGTTATACGATACAAAAGGATATTGGGCAACGACGGTGATTTTTGGATTCAAACACTGCGCCCTATCGAGTTTTGCATAGCATACTGGACACGTGAAACTTTTTATCATAGGAAAATTGTAGATAACTTTAAAAGCACCATAGCTCTTGCCCGAGAGCAACAAAATTCTGAATATGGATTTCACCAACGGCTCTGGCAAAATTACTTTAAAAGCTATGTGGTCTCACAAAGACAAGCCGCCTCATTTTTTTCTATATTTATAGAACCTTGTGGAGATTTTATTCATGCTTTTTCAGAGTTCGATGAAAAATGGGCTCCAATGGTCATTGATGCACAGTCTCAGAGCGACATAGCAAACTGGGAGACGCTGGACGAGGAATTAACTACAATTTTTTGCCAGTACAGAAACCAAAATTACTGGCCTGAAGAAACAGATTGGAAATGGTTCTTTAGTCAATACCTGACTTTTTTGACCAAAAACGCGACATCCGATCAAATCCAGCAAACGATGGAAATTTTCCGTTCAGATTTTGTGCAAATGCGAGAATCTATGAAGTCATCAGGCTGGGAGATTGACTACCCTTTTGATGTTTGGGACGGTGAAACCCTCATATTCAAGATAAAAGTATGGTGGTATGCACGCCAAATTTTTAAAAAGATAAGAAAATCACTTATGTTTTAAGCAAATTGCCAGATATAGAGAGCATATCTCAGCTGAGTATTTTACGGAGCAGATCTAGTCAATAATACTGATCGATAAAACTAGAAATGGTAAGGATGCATTTGGCAATATAGAGCTCTGACGTACTGACGAAAGGCCCTAATTATGAGGTGATTGACGAACAATTATTAGATCAGTGTAATAAGTGATTTTAAATAGTCAGCAAGACTAGATAACCAATTCTAAGCCGACGGCTTTCTCTATATCAATTGTATGTTCACGGAATTTATTCATATAGGACAGCTGGGCGACAGTAAATCGGGGGTAATCTTTTTGTCGTTTAAAAAGAAGTATATCCTTGGCGCGCTGTGCTACAGAGCGTATTTCCCATAATTGAGATTCTTCGGCGTCGGTTAATTCATCACTCCTACCAATTTCACTTAAAAAAGAAATGATCCCATACGTATTGATTATCGCCTCAAGCGCAATAATCTTAGATTTTTTTAGACCATTTAATGTCTCCCAATTTTTCCCATGCCGGGCATCCATATAAATGTTTTGCTGATCATTACCGCATGTAGTCGACTGGTATTGGCGCCACAAACTCTCAGCAAGATCCCCCTCTTGATCAGTGTATGAAACCCTCGCTACCGGCGTGAATAGTACGATATCTCCAACCAAAATATCATTTTGATACAACGCCTCGCTTTGAATCTCATAGCTTTGCGAGTGACTTTCATGGTAATCATTATGATAGTAAGTCTCTTGCCAGCCATTTTTTTTGCCACCCCTAAAGGTCACATGGCCGCTTACATGCCCATCCTCAAAATACGTCTTTGACTCATAAGGAATATGCGCTAAAACTAACATAAGTGGGGGAATCATTAAGAGAGATAAGAACAATTTCATAAAATATTTCCTATGCTTTAGAGAAAACTATTCGCGTTCTTAATTGAGCATTTTCGACGAACGTCTTAACGGCGACAAATGTTTCGGTCATTGCGCGCTTTCCAGTATCCATCCTGAAACGCCGATGACAGCCGCCCTTCATCTACCGAGTCATCATATGCCGACGGCATCGGGTCGTTCCTGACCCCATGTTTGCCGCACGCATCAGCTATGCCCAAATCGTATCCTACGTAGTAGGCTTCGTCCTCTGTTATCTCCTCAGCACAACCAACCATTAGAAAAATTGTACACACTAGGCATATTTTGGCTCTCATAGAATATTCTCCAGATAGCTAATGCCCATACATACACAGCTTTTGTTTTACCTTACCACCCCTAGATTATCTTCTCCAGCACATTCAGTTCTGCCATCTTTGCTGGCCTTGCGGCACGGATAGCTCTTGTTTCACCTCCATGCACAGTCTTTGCTATACCGCAGCGCTTTCGGCCTTCTTTTGTCTTAGGACCTGTTGATTTACCACCATGGAACCTGCATACACGCATTCCCCTAACAGATGGCGCGCCACACTGTCGTTTGGTACGTTTAGATAAGGCTTGGCATCGGCTACACCGAATCCTCCCAGATGCTAGGGTCATAAATGGTTCCCTGTCAGAGGGTACCCCCATTCACCAGACCGGACTCCTTGAATCCTCTATATGGCGAAAATACCTTTTAGCGCTATCGCAGTGTAATTAAATCCCATTGGGCCTGAGCTAAGAATCTAATGGGTAAGACGCTTGTACCAACGCCAGAGCTAACGAACACCTGTCGTTGCCCATCTATATACAATCCACAGTGAGCACGCTTAGGCGCGTCGCTAGGGACGTATAGCGGGCCTAACAAAGGTAACCTTATCTGACCGCAGTGCGTATGACCCGCAAGGACGAGCCCGGAAACACCCGAATGAAATGCCCCAGCTGGGTCGTGCGTTAAACTCACCTTTATTCTCCCATCACATGCGCTTGGATAGTCAACGTACTCAAACTGACCCGTGAAGGCATCACTAAAGCCACGCACGCACAAAGAAAGCTGGGCCAGCTCCATAACGTCGTTCTCTAGAACCTGTATCCCAGCGTTATGAAATGCCTTTGCCCATAAGTGCGGCTCAGACCATTCCTCGTGATTACCTAATACTGCAATAACTGGAATATTGTCGGTAGCGCCTAAGATAGCTGCGACCTCTTCTCGATGTCGACTAAAGTCCGTCGCCGCTCCTCCATTGTTAACGTAGTCGCCAGCTAGCATTATGACATCGGGTGATGTCTGCAGAACCTCTTGCCATAGCATAGCGATATCTTTAAGAGACTGGCTGTCTGCTCCAATATGCAGATCACTTAACAAAGCAATTTTAAGTTCAAACTCCGACGCCGTATTGCCCGCTAAACTAATCTCAATTTCATTAATTTCAGGCGTTAAATTCTCCAACACAGTAATGATCAGGAATCCTAAAACAACCGCACAAGCAACTTTAATAGAATGTGAACTCAAATGAACACTGCCTCTTTTTAAGTTTCTGTTATAGCGATACATAATAGCTAATACCTCTGGCCCAGTACTAAAAATTAATTCGCTCCCTTAACTCAGACCAAGAGACTACTTTATTGGATGCCGGCAGAAAAACATACTTGACAAAAGAAATCAAAATACCGTAATAATAAAAAGAGACACCTTTATGGCTAACGTTCGATGGAGTTGATATGTGGTTTAAATCTCTAGATCAGAAACAATTTATATTATATGCCCAGCAGTCTGCGCGTTTAAACACTGCTTATTGGCTTGCTGTGCTGACCAGCCATAAATGCGAAGAGGAGGAAGCTACTCCAATCGTTCGAGCTGAGATTGAAGGATTTAAGCGACAAATTGCATTAATGCTGAAGCACATACGCAAAGATATTCGTAACCAACGAGGCCTACCGCTGGTCCTTATAAAGCACGAGTTAACTTACATCGCTTTGTTCTGTCGGCAATATACAAAAAATACCAACCGGCGCTTATTATTCTCTAAGCTTGGTATACCAATGGCTGGTGATGATCTCATTCTTGATAAAGAAACTACATATATTAGAGAGCGCTCAAACATCGTTGATGAAGATGACTTACTAGGGCAATGGGATCGTGCCATTTATCTCACCTATGAGTCGATAAGCTTAAAAGAGCAGTCCCTGTTTGGGCGTCGAAGAGCGATCGCACAAAGAATTGATGCTGCTCAATCGCTTATGGAACCGGGGCCAATGGCTATAACAGAGTACTGTCGAACATATACAGGCCATTTAGGGTTAGATCCCTTTCGGGCGAGTGAATTATTAGATCGGTTATCCTTGGACATCACCAATATGTACGCAATGGGATTAGAGTTAGTCACCTTTAGTCGCGCGCTTCTACTAAGACGACAGAGAGTTATTGCTTCGGTCATCGATCGCGGTGGTCTTGAAGAATATGTAGAGACCATGACGCAAACATCAGCGGATATACAAAAACGCCTTATTGCGGCAAACCTTGCACGCACCGACACAATACGACGGGCCATTGATATGCACGTTGTGGACTAATCGAGAAAACATTGAACTAAGGAGGCTCCTATTGAAGACTAAAGCTTTGTCTCCAGAGGATTATAGGAATGCTATTTACCTTGATTTTGAAGGCGAGGGGGAAAAGAGAGATGGCACAATCCCTAGGCCACATATGGCGGGATTTTTCAAACCAAATCTGAAAGGCAAAGGCGGGAAATATAGTAGTGTATTTTTCATGGAAAGCTGGAAACCCGTATTTAACAGATTTAGACACGCCGCTCAATTAATTGACTTCTCTGATTATTTTGAAATACTTGCTGATGAGTTGATTGCTCATGATCAATACCTCGTCTGTTGGTCAATTCATGAATCAATGATTCTCGAGCGTTATCTTCCGAGCCTACGTCTTTGCATTAGTCTACTGAGGAGACCCAAACTGCCGTAAATGGATATATCCATCGTTCCTCCTCTAACACCCAGAATAGTCCCTCCTGGACAGAAATCTCAGGCCACCTAACCAAGGGCGTTTTTTCTGAATGATCCCGATAGTTGCTGTACTGAGGCCAGGCACAAGGAACCTTTACCAACACCTGATCATCTTCCCTATAGAGAGTTCCTCCATTAAACGTTAATGCAACTCTTGCTTCAGACTCCCCAAGATTATAGTGCCTAGGATTCCAAGTGATCCGTTTAGGCTTGGTGTAACCAGCTATGGCCTGTTTAACAACTGTTGACTCCATGAAGAAGTCATCTTCAAAGATAATCTCTTTGTCTTCTGATGATGGAAATAGCATGTACCACATCTCTGCCGAAATCTCAGGATACAGCGGATAACCAGCAACCATCATAGCCAGATATCCCGTATAGATTTCTATCTTGTTAAACCACGAAAACTCACTAAGGTCCATTGGCCTTGTTGCTAGATGGTCAAATCGCTTGACGCCACCGACTAACAGAACTAGTAAGACTAAAAAAACTATCACTATTTTTTTTAACATATATGCGCCATAAATTATGGTTCTAGTTTCGACAGGCAATACGCCATGCTACTTCTAATGTGGGCAATAAAAGGTCAATCAATAAGTCATTTGTCACTAATCGATGTCCTATAATTTCTCTTCCTTCAGCTCTATTAGCACAGAGATATTAGCGAACTGCTGAGCACGTCTTGATTGAGAGAGCCTACCATATTCAATCGCTCGCCCTAGCCTTTCCTACTCATAATAGTGTCTTCGTAATTTAATCATTATCGTCTGCCGTGGTGTCAGTGCTCTATCGTCATTTCTCAATACTAGTTCTATATGTGGATCGATTACATTTGATATCATGCTGGATATACCTCACAGATGTGCGGTCTTATGAACGCCTTTTTAACATAACGGGTTTTAAATAAAGCTGCCAACTATTGTTTTAGATTGACAAATATCTCACCTATCTACTGAACCTGTTTCCCGTAATAGAGGAGCTAAAGAACCTCTAGAAGAAGAACGACAAGTAACCTTTATAACCTAGCCCCGCAGGTTAACTATACTAAGGCAAATCCACCTTCACCTTAGTCTTCACACCGTCCAGATGAGCTTGCCAAGTCTCAAGCATGACTTCTCTAGGCTACAATTCTTTATAGCGGAGCTGGGACTGCTAACTGCTGCTGTTTCTGCAGTAGTTCCTGCGTAGATACAATTTAGCTGATTTTGGAGAAGAAAAGACTCTTTACTCGAGATGTAAATATATCTTGCTTTATGTTGGGTAGTTTAAGTAGTCTGTCTCAACATTATTATTTGAGCAAGGTGGACCACCATGGTTAAGGTAATATTAGGCATAGTTCTTGTAATGTTGTTTTCGAATATAGGGTTTGCTCAAACTGTAATTCCAGCGAAATCGGGAGTGACTTATAGCACTATCGGTAACATCACAACTGGGTCTGATGGTACTTTTTATAGCACTATCGGTAATATCACAACTGGGTCTGATGGTACTTCTTATAGCACTATCGGTAACATCACAACTGGGTCTGATGGCACTTCCTCTACCACTATAGGTAACATCACAACTGGGTCTGATGGCAGTTCCTCTACCACTATCGGTAACATCACAACTAGGTCTGATGGCAGTTCGTGCACTACGATTGGTAGTATTGTGTCTTGTAACTGATTAGATCATGCCTACATTGTTAACAAGAACGGGGACAGAAAACCTTAGCAAGTTGCAAAAGCTGGTTCCCTTTCTTGATTCTAATTAGATTCTGGTAATGTATCAGGCGCTAGTTCAGCGTTCACACACGTGGCAACGGTGTGCCAGCTAATTTTATCAGTGCTTACGTGTGGTGGTCGGTGGCCAAGACTCAAGCGGATACTGATGCAGCGGGAAACCTTGAGACGCTAAAACCAAAAATGACTAAACACCGGATAGCAAATGGTCAGGCGCTAGCAGCTCGACGCTACGAGTCTGGCTACAAAGACTGTGATTAATCATACAGTGACTGCGGAGCAACATAAAACAGCTAATCTAAAGGGATACATCGATGGAAATGAGCAAATTATTTAGAGGGTTAATAGTACTGCAAGTCCTAATCATACCTGCATTTGTTCTGATTGGTTCAGTTGATCCTATGTATGCAGAAGCACCAATAAACAGTCTTGATATCGCGGCTTTTATCTGGTTTATACTTGTGCTTATAAGTTGGGTTTTATTATTTAGATTTAAGCCTCTAGGACGACCTTTGTATACGGCTGCGGTGCTTATAGGTATTCCAGTAAGTTTAGCCTTTCCTGCGTCTTCCATTCCTATTGGGAGTGCAGAGCTCTGGTTGGAATGGTTTGCGGGAGCATTAGATGGAGCAATGTTGGCGATGCTTTACTTAACGAGCCTTAAAGAGAGATTTAAAAAAGAACAATGAAAAACCTACTCCTAGCCCTACTATTATTTAGCACTGCTTTGCTAACCCTACAATCTGCTAATGCATCTGACTTTGATGATACGAAGGTTCTGGCGGAGCAGGGGGATGCATGGCGGCAGTTCAGGCTAGGCTGGATGTATGACAATGGTAAAGGCGTGCCAGAGAATGATGCTGAG
>Ga0209709_10000602_pt1 | contig 34260 bp, 33 predicted proteins | sample ArcticOcean_MG_C_2_FD_187435 | JGI IMG/M metagenome (GOLD analysis project Ga0209709, IMG submission 187435) | Marine microbial communities from western Arctic Ocean - ArcticOcean_MG_CB4_136 (SPAdes) (version 2) | ecosystem: Environmental > Aquatic > Marine > Oceanic | place: Arctic Ocean... | reverse complement strand
CCGTTAGAATTCGACTTGCCATCATATAATATCCAACAATCTCTGTTGAAAAATAAACCGAAAGCATAAAAACAGGTAATTGCATGGAAAAGGTATTCACCAAAGCCATGGGCGTATTAATCATGGGGAATTTTCGAAATGAAAAGGCAGCAGCAGACATGGATGACAAACTTATATTTGATAATGAAAGGTTAGATTGAATAATCATTAAAAATGATATCACCATATTCCCGATAATGAAACTAAAGATTAATTTTTCAAAACTTGGTGAATAGAGTCCCATAATAATAGCAGATGCTTGTACTAAAGACACTTGCATAACCCTGTATTTGGCCATTTTCCCAAATGCTTTGTTTCTCATAAAAACATAATTCATGAGTTCATACAGGCCAAGGCTAAATACGGCAGGAGCGATCCAATGTACGGATGCAATCAAGTGTTCTGCGTTATAAAGTGATAGAACTTCCTTACCAAATCCAGTTAATAAAAAGTACAGGATTCCAGTAAATCCTGCCAGAACCAGGATTGAAACAAAGAACAAATTATCGGACCTTGCTTTATCCTCTGGCAAGGTAAGCGTCATTTCATATTTCAAACATGAGATCACACCAAAGATGGTTATCAGTGAAAAGAGTAATTGAAAATGCCCAAAATCTTCTACCGAATAGATTCGTGCTAAAACCGGTAAAGATAAAAAATTTATAATACTGGCCAAAGCTGTCCCAGAAATGAGTTTAGCTACATTTCTGTTAAATTCACTTTTGAAAATAACATTTCGAATTTGGTTTATCATGCAGAGTCAGACCAAAAACCATATCGTTTGCCAATTGGTGTCCATTTTTTTAATAACGCGATTTCACCCGCTGACCAAGTATCCCACTTCCCCACCTGACCTTGTTTTTGATTATTGACAGGTTTTTTAATCATAGACTCAATTTGATCTCTGTCTAATTCTGGATGATTAAGGAAATTACAAATAGCTTGAAATTTTTCAGGATCTGTAAACAAGTCATTGGCATAAACCGTTAATACTCTATCCAAACCTAAAGAAACCTTTTTTTCTTCTATAAACGCATTTGTTTCGTTCCATAGCCAAGCAATCTTTTCCATCTGGGTAATGTCTTTCCATTCAGATGAAACAGCGTTTTGTTCATTTGGTGTCAACCGTCCATCATCATTTTCATTTCCGGTATAATAATTTCGGCGAAGACCACTTCTGACAAATGCACCCGGATGCCTGATTATATGAATAAATTTTGCTTTGGGGAAAATTTCTGCAATTGCATCCATAAAAAATGTTATCCTGTTATTTGTTTCGATAAACCGTTGCTCTTGGAGGTATGCATTTTTTAATAGGAAATACCGTGCGTTTAAAAAAGCCATTTTTTTGGCATCAATTTGTCCTGGTCCCAATTTATATGCAAGTTTGGACCCTAGAAACATTCTAGGATGCGGTTCATGAAAGATTGAACCCATGTTTGCTTTTTTCATAAGCCTGACCAATAATTCACTCCCAGCTCTCCCTGTAGAAACAACAAATACTGGTTCCATTTCTTGAAATATTTTTTCAGGCAAAGATGAAAAATCAGATACATTCTTTTTTATCTTATACCGCTGATTTTGAAAATAAGCTTTTACATCTCGAAAAGAAATTTCCGATAGATTTTTATTTTTCTTACGCATTTATCTCATCAAATACTTGGGCTAAGGAAGCAGTCAAATTCTTACGTTCAAATTTAGATGTACTTTCCTGATCCAGACTTTGGTTTATTGTCAAATTATTGAAATCAAATTTTTCATTGATCTCAAATATATTTTGGTACCCGAGTTCTTTAGTTAATAACGCTGCTTCTGATCTTTTATTTCCAATTAATATGATCTCAGATTGGCACTTAAAATATTCGAATATTTTTCCTGGAATGATACCTTTATTCTTATCTTGATTGGGAACCACCAGAAATATAAAATCGCTGTCCACTAAAATTTGAATAGCCTTTTGATGAGGCTGATAGGAAAGAATAGATACATATTTCTGTATGTTTAATCGTTGAATTGTGTCAAGAATATTCGGGTGAACAGACCCCACCAGTTGAATTGTGATCTTTCGCCCACTGGATGAATCATTATGATCTTTTACTGATTCGAATAATCCCAAGGGATTCTGTGACATAGATAATGACCCGGTATGACTTATCACAATTTGATCTCGGCTTTTCCTTTCTTTTAGCTTCCTGGAAAAATCATCCTGATCGAAACCATTGTAGATCACTGTAGATTTTGATTTGATAGGTAATCTGTCATTTAATAAAGATTCAAAACCAGTACTTACAGTAATAAGCCCGTTACAATCGTTTAATACTTTTTTCTCTAGCAAACCATCAATCCATGTTGTCAGGCTATTCCTGGGATTTTCCAAATAATAAAATCGATCTGTCCAAGGGTCTCTAAAATCAGCGACCCATTTTACATGGGATACTTTTGCCAATTTTCGTCCAATCAAATGGACTGAATGAGGGGGCCCTGAAGAAAAAATCAAATCAAAGTTTTCATTGTCTAACAGTTCCTTCCCCTTCTTTACTGCACCTGAATACCATCCAATTCTGCCATCAGGGATAACCAAATTGTAACGTATCCAACGGGCAAATTTTGTGAATAGGGTATCATCCTTACTTTTACTGAGTTGGTGTGTTGGAATTGAATTATTTCCAGTGATCCAATTAAAAATCGAATAAAATGAAAACGCATCCGATAAATGAGTTTCCATATCAATTGATTCTGATAATAATGTTTCATCTCGAGCAGGATATTCACCATCCTTCACAGTTAGGATAACAGGTTGCCATCCATATTTCGGAAGATATTTGCAAAATTTTAACACTCGTTGCACCCCGGGGCCGCCACTGGGTGGCCAATAATATGTTATAATTAAAACTTTTTTCATTAAGCGTAGTATCGTTTTTTAAACCCGGTCCACGAACCCTGGTTTAAAATATATCGTTTTATAAAATTTAGAATAAAGCCTAATCCATACCCAATGATCTGAGCAGGAATCACAACCAATAAATAGGGGAATATTCTCAAATCATTTTTTTTGGCCGCTCCAAATAAAGATAATAATCCCAATGGAATAATAATAAATAAGAATAATTGGTCTAATGGAAAATCGAGGTAAATCGCGGTTCCCACAATGCTAAATCCAACCAAGGTAGCCAATGAAGGTAAAAAATGGATTAGTTCCAACATGGATTGATCAATTTTTCCTAAATTAATACGGGCTACTCCCCAGTTAAATACTTGTTTAAAAAACTGTTTTATGGATGTTCTTCGACGGTGATAAACCACAGCATTGATTAGGAATTTTATCCTTGCACCCGATTTTCTGATTCGATTGCTTAATTCAATATCTTGTCCATGGCGCAGGTCCCCAAACCCACCCACTTTCTCATATACTGATCTTTTTATTCCCATATTATGTGTACGAGGGAAAAACTTGGCCATCATTTTTTCGCTGTGTCCACGCATTCCCCCAGTGGTAATAAAAGAGGTCATGGCAAAATCAATAGCTTTTTGTAAAGTCGTGAAATCATCCTTTGCACCATCTGGACCACCGCAGGCATCAAATGAATCATTTAAGTATTCTTCATAAATCGTTTTGATCCAATCGGGGTGAGCTTCACAATCGGAATCAATAAACAAGATCAATTCACCCTCACTGTTTTCTAGACCATGGTTTCTGGCTGCACCGGGACCCTGGTTTTCCTGGGTGATAAATTTGATTGGGAAGTTTGATTCTGTCTGCCAGTGTTTTACAGTCTCACTGGTTGAATCTGTTGAGCCATCATCAGACACAATAAACTCAAATAGTTTAAGATCAACAGATTGTTCCTGAAGTGAATTATATAAGTATTTGAGTTCATCAACACGATTGTAGGAAGGCGTGATAATGCTGATGATCGGTGGAAGCCCAGCCATGTTAGAAAGTTAATCTCTTGAAATGAATCGGCGGATTCGGTTTTCTTGTCCTTGTGTGGATCTGGTCATTAATTCTCCCAATAAGCCGATGGAGAAAAATTGAATCCCAATGATAATGAACATTATACCAAACATAAGTAATGCCATGTGCTTAGAAAAGGGTTCTCCCAAAGCATATTTGAAATACAGAACAAAACATTCGACAATAAATCCAACTTTTAGAAATCCGATCCCAAACATGCCAAACAGGTGTAGTGGCTGTTGTGTATAGCGATTTAAAAATAAAATCGTAATCAAATCAAAAAATCCATGAAACATTCGGGATCCACCATACTTGGTTTCACCAAATTGTCTTGCACGATGATTTACCACAATTTCAGTGATTTTGAATTTTTGTTGTCCTGCCAGTGCGGGGATGTAACGATGGCGACCTCCATAAACTTCTATCGATTTTACCACAGCTTGCTTATATCCTTTTAATCCACAATTGAAATCGTGGATCTTCACACCCGTCATCAATCTTGTTACAAAATTAAATACTTTAGATGGGAGAGTTTTATTTAGGGGATCATGGCGCGTTTTTTTCCATCCAGAAACAAGATCCCAACCATCAGATAATTTTGATATTAGGTTAGGAATTTCTGCAGGATCATCCTGAAGATCAGCATCCATGGTAATAATATATTCGCCAGTAGCAACTTTAAAGCCCTCTGACAAAGCGGCAGCTTTCCCATAATTCCGATAGAATTGGAGCAATTTAAAATTGGAATTCTTTGTACAGAGATCCGCTATCCATTCCGTTGAACCGTCGGAAGACCCATCATCAATAAATATAACTTCCCATGCAGAATATGTGGATAGACTATACTCCAATTCCCTTACTAATTCCGGTAAGGATTCTTTTTCATTCAAAACGGGAATAACAACTGATACATTCATTTTTAAATTTGTAATAATTTCCATACTTTTTTCAAATTGAGATGTGTTTGAGTTCGAGTTCGTCCATTAATTCGAATTTTTACAGACTGAAATGAATTGTCATCAATAAACGTTGCACCAACAAGAGCATTGGATTCATTGTCCAAATCGTTCTTTTCAAAATTAAGGTGAATACTTTGCTCATCACTCATTCCTGCATTATTAAATTTCTTTTCATAATCCGGTTGGACACCCCATAAAATTTCAGTTATATGTTCTGGCTCCACAACTTGTAAAAATGGAAAAAACTCAAGGATCTGAGCATAGGTATATTGTTTATGATCAATCAAATTTCGAGCAGTTACATTTTGTGGGGTTAACCACATGAGTAATGCCTTTCTACCCAATGGATCTTTGAATTGCAAAAAAGAACTGTCATGCTGTGATATAAATGTAAAGGTCAACGCACCGTGAATAGTACCTTGTGAATTAATTTTCCCTTTTCCGGTACAGGAAATATATTCTTCCAGAAGATCATGATAGGTTCTTTGAGTTACTGGGAGTAAAAATTGTGTGCCTGAACCAGCACATCCTGCAAAAATAAGCCAACAAAAAATAATGTAACGAAACATTCAATCCTGTTTTTCTACTTGGTGGATTTTCGGGATAGTTTCTTTGGATTTGGCTTTTACCACTTCCTCCAAATGTTCCTTGATGGTTTTATTTTCTGAGTCTATACTTAAGGATTGTCGTATAAAATCCACGGCCTCTTCATAACGATTCATTTTGAAATAGATCCATCCGATCGTATCTAAATATGGCGCTGATTTTGGCGCTAATCGAATCGCATTCATTGCAAGTTCAAGGGCAAATTCCACATCCTCCCCTCTTTCAATTAAACTATAGGCATAATTATTGAATGCTTGGGCATCGGTGCTGTCTGTTGAAATTAATTCCATATATAATTTATCCGATCTATCCCATTCACTGGTGGTATCATAGATGAGTGCGAGATTATGTTTTGTATTTCTCGATTCCGGAAAAATAGCTAACGCTTGAGTAAGATGAATTTCAGCATTCACATAATCTTTGAATTGGTAGTATGCTGTCCCTAGGAGATATTGCATGGTGAAATCCTGAGAAAATCGATCTAAATGTGGGCTTAATGCTAAAATCGCTTCTTCAGGCTTCTTTCCACTCAAGGCCATGACAGCATTATTAATAAATCCACGTGGATCATCAGGGAAATGATCAATAATAAGTTGGTTATATAAAATAGCTTTTTCATTCTCTTCTTTGTCTAATAAAAGAGAAACGATACGATGTAACACATTCACATTCAGGCTGTCCATTTCAAACGCATCAAACATAACATTCAAAGCCTTTTCAGGATCTTTTAATTCTTCATATAGGGCACTTTTCTGTATCAGTAATTCTGTGGTTGTTCCTTGAATATTTTCGATCCGACGGATCATGTCCAAGGCCACATCAAATTTGCGACTGAATAAGGTAAGATCCCGAATCGTTTCAAGAAATTTAATATTGTCAGGATCATCTTCTAATAATAATCCGCATATTTCCTCAGCCCGGTCAAAACTGCTGGACGTTAGAGCAATTTGAAGTGCCTGTTCCAATCCGTTGATCGACATGGAATTGATTTGATACCCTTCAATATAATAATCAATTGCCAAATCCCAATTTTTTTGGAGCCTTGCAAGATCAGCCAGAGTGAATAAATAATCCAGATTGTCAGGATCAAGTATTTTTAATTCTTTAAAGACTAATTCCGCATCGATGAATTTATTTTGGGCGAGATAAAGTTGCCCCAGCATCTCCCGAGCTTCTAAATCTTTTGGGTCAAGGTCCAAAGCGATCATTAAATGATCTTCAGCTCGTTTTCCTTTTCCCAAGCGGCGATAAGCATCTGCTATTGATATATGAATGGTTGCTGCATTGGGGTCTAAATCAATCGCATCTTGAAACTCCAAGACAGCTAAAGCATAATTGCCCTGATTCATTAAGAATTCACCCTGCATAAAATGATGCAAGGCTATTTCTTTTTCTTGTTCGGTATTCGCTGATAAAAAAGCGAAACAGGTCAAAATAAGAAGAAATTTGTTAATCATTTTAAGTGGGTGCAATTGTTGCATCATCATTATTATGAATTTTAATCTGATTTCCACCTAATTGTTTCGCATCATACATGGCTTTATCAGCAAGGTCAATCAGATCTTTCATATTTTCTGAATGGGTTGGATATAAAGACATACCTGCCGATATAGTCATCCGAATACTCTCACCATTCATAGAATAAGGATAATCGGCAATATTATCTACAATCCTTTGAGAAACAACCAAGGCCATTTCAGGCGTAGTATTAATTAAAATTATGGCAAATTCTTCACCACCATAACGAGCAACTACATCAACGGTACGAACATTTTCCGACATTATTTTGGCTACGGTTTGAATCACATAATCCCCATAAGGATGCCCCAATGTATCATTGACCCGTTTAAATTTATCAAGATCAAATATAAGGGTAGCCATATGGTGCTGAAAACGTTTTGCCCGTTGAATCTCTTCCGAAAATCGTTCTTTATAAGTTTGATGATTTAAGAGTTTAGAAAGACCGTCATGAGTAGCATTTTGGTAAATTTTTTCGTATTCAATAAGCCAATTCAATGATGCACCCATCACCCGTCCAATTAATGTAAGGTTTTGTTCATCTGCTTTGGTATAGGGCTGGCCTGTTATTCGTTCAATGAAGAGAGAGCCGCGACTTTCTCCATAAGCTATGATGGGGACACCCAATACAGATTGAAAATCAGTTGGTGCTTCATTTGAATTAAACCTGGCAACATTTTCATGTGATTCTTTCCAATTTTGTGAAAGAACGACTTTTTCGCTCACGGTTGGTAATCCATGAAGGGTACCATGGCTGGGGAATTCAGTACCTTCAACAAACTCATCTTTAACCCCATCTACCAATTTAATTATAGAATTCAATTCTATTTCACTTTTTAAGGAAATAGTTAATCTATCATAATAGAAGAATGTCCGAATTAGATACTTGAAATGGTCTAGCACCTGTGATTCATCTGATTTAAAATTAAGTTCAGAAAGAATTTCAATGATTCGTGATTTATTTTCTTCTCCCATGATATGTTTTTCTAGAGATTCTAGGCTTCCTAATCCATGGGAGATGAATTTTCCCATTGCCTGCAAGACTGATTTATCTTTATCCGTCATATCAGAAAAATGATCGATTCTTGTTAAAACAAATCCGGCGATGGAGCCATGAAGGGAAATTGGACTTCCGATGACACATTCACTTCCTCGCCATGGTTTATCATCGAATAATTCATTCCAACCATCTTTATCATCCTTTTGATAAACTGTGTTAGTATTTTTAAGGATAGAAGAAATAATTGAATTATTTGAGGGAATTGAATCTAGAAAGTCATCTGTGTGTGAAGCTTGTAAAGAAAAAATACCCGCTTCAGGATCAATCATATAAATTGCCGAATCAAATTTTGGGTTTATGGCCTTTACAGTTGATAAAACTATTTTTTTCAAATTTTCATAGAGGTGATTGGTTGTCTTTAATTCTGTTTGATAGGTGGTGGATTCATCCGATTGCGTTACCTCTGCAGCTTGGGATGGAGAGGATGTTAATGATCCTAAAAGTTGACTGTATATCATCAAGATTACAATGATACCAAGCAATATTGAATATCTCAGTATCTCGGAAAATTTGGATAAAGATTCAGGGAGAAATAAAAAGATAAATAGTACAAAGCAAAAGGCAGCGAGTGCCCTGGTAAAAGTTGGTAGATTGTTTATTGTTGACATTATACAAAAATCCCCGTCTTTAAAATTAACAAGTTTAGACGGGGATTAAAACCAGTTTGGTGATGAACTCAAAAATTAATCATTCACAAAATGCATCTGCTTTGAGAAATCTTTTTTAGATTTTATTTTATTATTTTCTAAGGTTGAATCTGCATCTACATCTGCCAAATCAGGAGTGCGATTTTTCACATTTTGTAAAGGTGGGTTTGAAAGACTTGGAACAGAATCTTCTGCATAAAATTGAGTTTGTGATGGGATGCCACCATCTGCCGGCGAAACCAACTGCATCGACACAAAAACAAAAGCAATCACTAATCCAGTCATTAGAGATGCATATATAGGTGTAAATCCAAAAATAGTGCGCTGAGAAGTTATTGGAATATCAAGACGAGTATGATCTGATTGAATCCGGGCCAAAAGACGATCATTGAAATCAGGAGAGACTATCACCTTGGGTATGGTTTTCATTTGCGCCATGTTCGTTCGGATGGATTCAACAAGTCCTCTTGCATCCGGATTTTCTTCGAGATAGGTTTCGAATTCTTTCCGCTTGGAAAGGGATAATTCATTTTCGATGTATTCCGAAATTAAATCTTCAAATTGGTAACGATTCATCAATATTATTACTCCTGTTTTATCTTAAGTCTTTTAGATCGACCTGCAATTGCAAGCGCGCCCTGTTAATTCTTGATTTGACTGTCCCCAATGGAACATTAACAATACTACTGATGTCGTCATAAGAAAGTTCCTGAATATCCCTTAAAATGATCACTGTTTTAAAATGTTCCGGTAATGCATGAATGGCAGCCTGGATTCGTTTTTCTGCGAATTCACTTTGTACTTCCTGACCTATTTCCGGTTGAATTGCAGGTAAGTCATAGTCCCGTTCATCTCGAGTCATCTGGCTCAATAGAGTAGTTTTACGTCTCTTTCTTTTTCTTAATTCCGTGTTGGCAAGATTTCGAGCAATGGTATAGATCCATGTGGAAAATTTAGCGATCTCACGATAATAATGTTTTTTCACATACAATTTCAGCATGGTGTCTTGCACCACATCTTCTGATTGTTCCCTATCACCAAGAAATTGGAAAACAAAATTGATCAATCGATCTCGAAATCGATTCACTAGTTCGATATACGCATTTTCATCACCAGCTTGGAACCGAGCGATCAATTGTTCATCTGTGTAAACAAAAGGTGCTTTTTGTTTATCCAATGACATGTCCGATAAATTGAATGAGTTCTGTTTCATCATTACTGTAACTTGTTTTTTGCCTTTTATCAATATTTGCTAATTCATTTAAAGCACATTCCAATTTTTCCTGTGAAAATCCACGAGCATACTGTGGAATTTGCTTCTTTACCGATGGCGGTATTGGCATATAACCACGCGGTTCCCCTAAAGTTCCATTATTCATTTTAGCAAAAAGCATTTCCTGAAAAAGAGTTGTGAGTGGATAAATAAGTGAAATCATGGTATCATTTGATGTGATGATGGTCTTTCCCAGTGCCATGGCTTTATCGTAGTTTTTTCCTCCCAAAGCTTGCAGGAATTCCCATCGCTGCCGGTCCCGTTTCCAACCGGAAAACATATCAATATCTTCCGAATTAATGGTATCTCTAGCTCCAGTCCAAAGGCACACTTTTTCGATCTCATTATTCAGGTGTGCCACTGAATCACCGGCCATTTCTACCATAACATTCACTACACTGGAATGAGCCATTTTTCCCCGTTCCTTAAAAAAGAAATTTGCCCATTTTTTCAAATCCTGAGCATATGGCGTTTGAACGTCAATAATACTGATGATTTTTTCAATTTGAGTTAAATATTTGGATTTGGCCATCCAATCATCATTAATCAGTACCAAAATATGATTTTCCATAGGGGATTTACAATATTGTATTAAATCATCAATTGGTTTCCCCTTCAACTGCTGAGGGTTTCTTAAAACAAATAGTTTTTTACTTGAAAAAAGGTCACTCATTGTGAGACGATCCATTATCTCCTTCCCTTTCATATCATCTGGAAGCATAAGCGTTTGATCCTTATCTGAATCACCAAAAAAAGTTTCTGATACTTTTTGAATAAAAAAAGTTTGAAGGAATTGGTCATTTCCTTTTAAAAAATAGACTGGGTGAATATTCCCAATCTTCAAGTCATTGATAGCGTCTTTAACTTTCATTTTGGGTCCTTAAACTGACAAAATAAACTGCAATAAATGCAAAGACAAAGCTTGTGAGTCTTTCAGTAACCAAAGCTTTTAGCTCAGGAATGTTTGCCCAGATGATCGTGGTGAGGAATCCCACCAATAAACCGGCGATGATGCCCTTGCGCGTAGTCTTTTTCCACCAGAGCGCCATAACCAAAGCAGGGCCAAATGCTGAGCCTAATCCACTCCAAGCATAACTGACCACGCCAAAGATCTTTTTGCCTTGAATTTCCGAAAATATGGCAATTCCGTACGCTGCCAAACCAAGAACAACAATCATAATCCTACTCAATTTTACCAATGCTTCCTGAGAAAGATCTTTCCCAAGATATTGATGATAAAAATCTTCCGTTACGGCGGAAGTTGACACCAATAACTGTGAGTCTGCCGTAGACATCATGGCTGCAACAGCGCCGGAAATGAAAAGTCCTGCAAGAACAGGATGTAGGAGACTTTTGGCTAAAAGCGGCATGGATTGTTCTGGATCCATAGTAAGAAAGGATTCCGGGCCAAAATAGGCCAATGCTACAAGCCCCACTAAAAATGCACCTGTTATTCCCGGCAACGCCCAAGCAATGGCGATTTTACGCGCAACTTTCACATCTTTTGAACTTCGAATTGCCATATATCGAATTACCAGATGTGGTTGACCAAGATATCCTAATCCCCAACTTAATCCACCCAATGCAGTTATGAGTGCCGCAAAACCATCTTTACCGCCAAAAAAAGAACCATTATTATTATTAAAAACCGAATTCGCAACCGCTAAACTGTCAGAAATGGTTATTCCGGATTCTGATAATTCAATATATCCGGCAATAGGCAAGATGACCAAAGTCCCGATCATGAGAATTCCCTGGAGAAGGTCCGTCCATGCGACAGCGTAGAACCCTCCCATGAGTGTATAAATAATGATGATGGCTGCGCCGATAGAAATCCCGGTAATGGGGTCTAAATCAAAAAGTGAATTTAGTACCTTGCCGGAAGCATGAAATTGTGCCGAGACGTAAAACAGAAAGAAAAATGCGATGATGAAAGAAGAAAACAGGCGGATGATATTGGAGCTATCATTGAATTTTCGGTGTAGGTATTCCGGGATAGTGAGGGCATCATATTTTTCCGTTTCTTCCCGAAGCCGTTCAGCGATCAAAAACCAAGATGCGATTATACCAAGAATAATTCCAATTACAGCCCAGGATTCGCTTAATCCAATGGTTATAGCAGCTCCGGGCAGTGCCAATAAAAGCCAAGCTGATTCACCGGAAGCCCGTTCAGAAAAAGCAGTAACCCATGGACCTAGTTTCCGTCCGGCCAGTAAATAATCTTCCTGGGTTTTATTAAATTTGAATGTCCAAACGCCAACACCCAGTAAAAATGCCAAGTAAAGAATAAAGATAATGCCAATCATATCCATATCAAACCACCAAAGTTATGAGTCCTACGACAAGGCAATATATCCCGAAATAATGAAATTTCCCCTGCTCCAACCAACCAAGGAGCCATTTAAGCGCCACCACGCCTACCGCGAAAGAACTGGTCAGCCCTGCCAAAGCAACCGGGATGGGCATTTGAAATCCACCGCTTACATCCAATGCAGTTAAAAGCCCCGCACCACCGATAGCAGGAATTGCCAATAGAAAAGAAAACCGCGCCGCTTCTTTTGCAGATAAACCTAAAAATAGTGCGGCGCTGATAGTCATACCACTTCGGGATACACCGGGAATAATAGCCATAGCCTGGGCACAGCCAATCAAGATGCATGTTAAAAAAGAATGGTCTTTATCCTGACGATTTGCAAAAGATGATCCAAATAGAACAACTCCGGTAAAAATGAGTGCGCCCCCAACAGCCGTTACATTTTCAAACAGGGAATCAATTAGATCTTTAAACCCCAGCCCAATACCAGCTGCAGGCAAAGTCCCGATTAGAATGTACATAATAAATATTTGTGTCTTTTTTGAAGCAAGCGATAATATTAAGGATTTTATGTCATCAAAAAAGATCACAAGCACACTGGCAAGTGTTCCAAGATGAACAAGAATTTCAAATTCGTTTCCTGGTTGTTCAATACCCAGAATTGCCTGACCCAAGACCAAGTGTCCGGAACTGCTGATTGGTAAAAATTCAGTAAATCCCTGGATAATGCCCAGGATAGTTGCTTCAAGTATGGTCATAAGATAAAATAAAGTGGTGGGAATTTAGACGAGTGAAACGGAATCGGGTATTGGTAACTGTAAATTAGTAACGTGTTAATAATTAATTTGTAATTGTGTTCCAGATTATTAGCAGTATCCCAATAATCCAATCATTCGTCCAGCTTTTTTTCCGTTTCGACGATATGAATGATATTTTTCTGCATCACAATAAGTGCATTCGGTTAAAGTTGTTATTCTCTCACGTTTAAATCCATTTTGAACTAATTGGTGCAATGCCAATTTCTGGAGGTCAATCCGATACTTTCCAGCCCATTTCTTTTCAATAAAATTTGAATCGAATTGATTGATCACATCATCACTTACTTCAAAACAACATTTTTGAATTGACGGACCAATCAAAATATCAAAATTAGATAAAGATATTCCCTTTTCTTCTATCTGCTTTGCGGATTGTAGTAAAATTCCATTAACCAATCCTCGCCAACCAGCATGAACCAAACCAAATACCGGATCCAACTGATGAACAAAATAAACGGGCATACAATCCGCTACCTGGATAGAACAAACTAAATTTGGATCTGAAGAAAAAATACCATCTGTATCTAAAATTCGACCCGCTTCCATTGAAAATAATATATTTGTGGAATGTGTCTGTTTAGGAATGATAAGAGAATCAGAATTAAACCCAGTTTGATGCGCTAGATCTTTTCGCCCTTCTAAACCATCAGCATTGAAGGATTTATAAGAGAAAATAGCCTTAATATTTTGATTAGAAAAATGGTGGGAATAATCCACCCAGTCTTTGTGAATCATTCAGATGTATGACTATAAATAGTGCCATCATACACACCGATATTTTTCAATTTATTTTGGGTGTATTCCAACACTTGGGCAGAACCATTTTCATTTCTATTGGCACCGATAAATTGGATCGATGTCTGTTCGCCATGAAATCCACTATGTTTGCGAAGTTTATCCATGAATTGTCTTCTGTTCATAACTCCTGAACTTATTATGGATTGCACGAATGAGGCATGATCCATAGCCATAATATGATAATTAGTAATTGAATTATCGTTACTAAATGTATTAGCTGAATTCACGTTCGTAATAATTCGCATACCTTGTACGTGGGGACCGATCAATTCCTGATTCAATATGGCCATATCCAACCAATTTTTATTTCCAAAAATCATGGTTTTCAAATTATACATGGGAAATTGAGTTCCTACATAGGTGAGTTCATCTTGTCTAATGGGAATATACATGGCATGGATAGTTTCAAGAACCACTTTGGCAGAATCCTTCCTATCCATTTTCTCTTCTTCTTCAGGAATTTTATAGAAATCAGTTATATCCACATCAAAAAGTGCATCTAAACTGTCAATTGTTAAGTTCATAGCATCTTCATAGGGGTCTTTTTCCGGCAAAAGTGTCCATGCTGTTTTTCGAATGGATTTGAATTGGCGTAATATATTTTCCGGTTTTTCAATATACCATTCCGTTGCCACCGGGTCCACTCCTAATTGGCGACATTCCTCTAAAAAATGATCTGTCATGGCTTTTAATTTGCCATCACCAGGTGATAATACAGCGATATTTTCGAATCCTAATTCAGTGATCATCATCTGGGCAGTACGACGAGCAATAGTTCTGGAAGACGGTGATAAAAAGAAAAGGTTTGGAGCAATGTCAGACAGTCCGGGTGCCCCTGAATTAGGTATCAAGATAGGTAAAGAAGATTTGAACCCGGCCAAGGTCAAAACCTCTTTTTCTAATAGTGGACCAATAATACCAATAATGTTTCGATCAGAATGGAGCGATTTCACAATTTGTAAGGTATTTACGGCATCTCCTTTTGAGTCGAAAACCAGGAATCGTATGGAATGTACCGAAGATATATCATCCAGATAATCAGCCAGTCCTAATAGATAAGATTGGCCTAACTCTTTTTCAGGTCCCGATAAAGGGACTATAACCCCTAGAGTCACTGAGCGGGGAAAACTGCTGGGTTTTGTATTTTTTATTGTTGAATATATGTGGAAAAAGGATTGTGGAAAAACTTCCATATCTATTCCATTTAAAGCTAGGGAGAAATCATATGCATCTCCATTTATCCAGGATAGGTATGCACGAGCCAAGTTAATAATTGCACGATTTGTTGGATTTTTTTCCCTAAAAAGGATGCCCTCTATTCTTTCCTCTTTTAGCCCATTGCCTATACAAATGATAAGTCGTTGGTCTATATCACTCAATTGAAGAGAATCTTTAGCTGTTGATCGAATCGATAAATAGTTTTGGAACGCTTCGCTATTTTTCCCTTGAGATAAGGCAATATCACCCATCAAAAGTAACGTATGGTTCTGGTAAGGAGATCCAGGAAAATTCGAAAGGACGGATTTAGCAGATCGAACTGCATCTCGCCATTTATTTTGTTGGTATTGAGATTTGGCTAACATGAGCTGAGATGCGGGATCTCGATAATCTTTATCTATGATCAAGATGGATGAAAAATATTTTTCTGAAAGACGATATCTTTCTTCATTGTAGGTTTGAACTGCTACATCAAATTTGTCATAATAAGTCAAGGTGTCAAACCCGTCTGCCTTTAGAAGATTTAGAATTAAGATTAAGAATATAAAGTTAGGATATTGCATGATTTATCTGGAATGAAACCGATATGAAATTATAAACTCTAACACGTGGATGGAATAATTGGTTTCACTGTTTTTTCCAGCATATTATGACCTACCAGCCCTCATCTGCAATAAAGATAGATTAAACTGGCGAGAAACAAAACTATATTTTATTTATTAATGAACGTTAGCTTGCCATTCTCAAATTGATAATAGACTTTTTTCCCCATTTCAGCCCCGTACACCCATTGTTCGGCTATGCCATGACGGCTGGATGTATGATTCAATTCATCCGGATTCCCAATTGAAATTCTAACTTGTCTTTCAGTCATCCCTATTTCAATTTCTTTATTCAAAACTTTATCAGTCATTTCTTTCCCCCATTTCCGGGGCAATGGATCCGATGTATAGTAGTGATCCTGTACTCCCACACCACCTTCTTCTCCATTATATCGAACAAATCCATCCAATTCGTTTTTAGCTTTTATCTTTAACCACACAGGATGACCATAATCCCGATTCTGATATGGGTGAACATCCAAAACAGTTACAGATTCGAATCGTTTAAAATCATAATCAGCAAAAGAAAAAAATCCTTTGAAGTCCAAGGTATTGTTTAGCCAAATAGTTTTCCCAATCATGGCTTCGGCTTCGGCCAATGCATCATTAAATAGAATATAACTTGGAAATTCAGGAATGTCACTATCATCAAAATTGAACAACATTTTATAGTGACGATCTTTCTCATCTTTAATGATCAGAAAATCATTTTTCCAGGTTTCATACGTTCCAAGGATTGTATAGGATTTATTCTGGAACTTATGGTAAGGACGAAACTTTTTTTTATAAAGTTTTGACCAAACGCGATTAAAACTGGCCGTTCGTTTGTATTTATCATCCAGATCCACAAAATAGATCGTTTTCCCTGTCCACGGATTGAGGGAAACTTGAATCTCCGGTTTCTGAAAATAGGAACAAGCAGACAAAAATACTGCTGCAGTGATTATTGTAATCTTGCTTGGCATTATGGGGCAGAATTTGAGCCTATTTATTAAAAAAGGAAACCTCACAAAAGACTGGTTTCCAAAAACACCACTATAAAGGTTTCCCTTTTTTCCATTCACCAACAATTTTTTCCCCATTTGAGTTAATAAATGTTCCATGCCCGTCCATTTTGCCATCTTTAAACTCACCAATATAACTGGTCCCATTTTTATATGTGAAAGTACCCATGCCATGAAAGTTATCGTCCATGAAATCACCTACAAATTTATTGCCATTTGAGTAAGAAAATATTCCTGAACCATTTTTCATGCCATCCAAAAACCTCCCGCTATAACTATTCCCATTTTGATATGAATATACCCCGTTACCTGACATTTCACCACTTCTCCAATCGCCCACATAGGTCTCTCCATTTAAATAAGCGAAAGTTCCTTGGCCTTCCTGTTTATTATTTTTCCACTCGCCCTCATAAAGGCTTCCGTTCGCATATTCGAAAGTACCATTACCGTGAAGGTAATCATCTTTAAAATCCCCATCATATTTGTTTCCTTCTGAATAAATTAAAGTGCCATTACCGTTCATTTTGTCATTTTCCCAATCACCTTCATACTTATTCCCAATAGATGAAATGAAAATGCCCTTTCCTTCCATTCTACCATTTTTAAAATCACCTTCGTACTGGTCACCAAAAAACGTAATATCAATGCCTTGCCCATTTTTCTGATCATTTTTCCATTCACCAATATACTTATCTCCATTGGAATAAATGAGTGTACCTTGACCATCTCTTTTATCCTTTTTCCAATTACCATCATAAGTATCACCATTTTTAAAGATATAAATACCCTGGCCTGACATTTTGTTATTGTTGAAGCCACCTACATACTTTTCTCCATTTCCAAAGGTTAACTTACCTTCTCCTTCTTTTGTATCATTTTTCCACTCACCATCATATTTATTACCATTGGTTAAGGTGTAAATACCTTGCCTATTTTTCATGCCATTCAAAAAATATCCATCATAAGTATCACCATTTTTATAGTTGTAAATACCCTGACCTTCCATCTTACCATTTTTCCACCCACCGATATACTTGTCACCATTTGAATAACTGAGAGTACCTTGACCGGTCATTTTATCATTTATAAAATCCCCTACATAAATATCTTCATTCTTAAAGGTGTAAATACCCTGGCCTGACATTTCACTATTTTCGAATTCGCCTACATAGATGTCACCATTTAAATAAACAAGAGTGCCTTGACCAGTTCTTTTATCATTTTTTAAATCTCCTTCATAAATGTCTCCATTTTCAAAGGTGTATTTTCCCTGACCTGACATTTCGTTATTTTTGAATTCGCCTATATAGATGTCACCATTTGAATAAGTGAATTTTCCCTGCCCTTCTTTATCATTCTTTTCCCAGTCACCATCATATTTATCGCCATTTTTATAACTGTAAACACCTTTCCCTGACATTTGAACATTTGCCCACTCGCCAACATATCTGTCACCGTTTACATAGTTAATTGTCCCGCGGCCGTTTTTGTTATCATTTTCCCATTCACCGATATACTTATCACCGGCTGAATTAGAGAATGTTCCTTTTTCGTGAATGTGACCATTTTTCCAATTACCATCATACCTGTCACCATTTGCATAATTAATTACCCCTGTTCCATCTCTTTTATCATTTTTCCACTGACCTTTATATATATCATCGTTGACATAAGAGAATGTCCCTTGACCATCCTTGATATCATTTTTCCAATCACCGATATACTTGCCACCAGCTGAACTAGTGAATGTGCCTTTTCCATAAATGTAGTCATTTTTCCAATGGCCATCATACTTGTCACCGTTTGCATAATTAATTACCCCTGTTCCATCTCTTTTATCATTTTTCCACTGACCTTGGTATTTATCACCGTTTATGTAAGAGAAGTCGCCTCGACCATCTTTGATGTTATTTTTCCATTCGCCTTCATATAAATCTCCACCAAAATAAGTAAAAGTGCCATGCCCTTCTATCTTCTCATTTTTCCATTCTCCTTCGTAGATATTACCATTTAAGTAATTGAATGTACCGTAACCATCGATGTAATCATTTTTCCACTTACCTTCATAACTGCCACCATTTACATAATTAATTGTCCCCTGTCCGACTCTTTTATCATTTGTCCATTTCCCTTTATATTTATCACCATTGATGTAAGACAGTGTCCCTTGCCCATCTCTTTTATCATTTTTCCACTCACCAACATAAGTATCACCATTTTTATAAATATAGTTTCCCCAGCCTGACATTTCGTTATTTTTGAATTCACCTATATATATGTCACCGGCTGAATTAGAGAATGTTCCTTTTCCGTGAATGTGACCATTTTTCCAATTACCATCATACCTGTCGCCGTTTTTATAACTGTAAATACCTTCCCCTGTAATTTGATCATTTGCCCAATCACCAACATATTGATCTCCATTTGAAAATATGAGTGTACCTTGCCCGTCTCTTTTATCATTTTTCCAATTACCATCATAAGTATCACCATTTTTAAAGGTATAAATACCTTGGCCTGACATTTTGTTATTGTTGAAGCCACCTACATACTTTTCTCCATTTCCAAAGGTTAACTTTCCTTGACCATCTTTTGTATCATTTTTCCACTCACCAACATATTTATTGCCATTTATGTAGGTAAACGTCCCATGACCATGTTTCAATCCTTTTAAAAACATCCCTTTATATGTATTACCGCTTTTGAATGTGTAAAGGCCATCTCCTTCCATTTCACCTGCTTTCCATTCACCAACATAAGTGTTCCCCTTTGCATCCGCATAAGAACCTTGTCCTTCTTTTAAATCATTTTTCCACCCACCGATATACTTGTCACCATTTGAATAATTGAGAGTACCTTGACCGGTCATTTTATCATTTATAAAATCCCCTACATAAATATCTTCATTCTTAAAGGTGTAAATACCCTGGCCTGACATTTCATTATTTTTGAATTCGCCTACATAGATGTCACCGTTTGAATAAACAAGAGTGCCTTGACCGGTTCTTTTATCATTTATCAAATCTCCTTCGTAAATATCTCCATTTTCAAAGGCATATATCCCTTGACCTGACATTTCGTTATTTTTGAATTCGCCTATATATATGTCACCATTTGAATAAGTGAATTTCCCCCGCCCTTCTTTATTATTCTTTTCCCAGTCACCATCATATTTATTGCCATTTTTATAACTGTAAACACCCTTCCCTGACATTTTATTATTTTTGAATCCCCCTATATAGGTGTCACCATTTGAATAAATGAAAGCGCCTTGACCATCCTTCATGTCATTTTTCCATTCACCTATATACTTGTCACCCGCTACACTATTGAATGTCCCTTTTCCGTGAATGTGACCATTTTTCCACTCACCATCATATCTGTCACCATATACATAATTAATTGTTCCGCGACCGTCTCTTTTATCTTTTTCCCAATGACCTTTATATTTATCACCATTAGCGTAAGAGAATCTCCCTTGACCATCCTTCATGTCATTTTTCCATTCCCCTTTATACTTATCACCTGCTGAAGTAGTGAAAGTACCTTTTCCGTGAATGTGACCATTTATCCAGTTACCATCGTATCTGTCACCATTTAAAAAAGTGAATTCTCCGTGTCCATCTCGCTTATCATTTTTCCAACGGCCTTTGTAATGATTGCCATCGTTGAAAATATAAACACCAATTCCATACATTTTTCCATCTTTATACTCCCCAACATAGGTGTCGCCAGATGATGAAATAGATGATCCCAATCCGTTTAATTTGCCATCATAAAAGTTCCCTTTGTAGGTATATCCAATTGTTAAGGTATGAATTCCCTGGCCTGTCATTTTATCATCTGCCCATGCCCCTTCATATTTATCCCCATTTTTAAAGGAATAATTTCCCTGGCCTTCCAGTTTCCCATTTTTAAACTCACCTTCATATATGTCGCCATTTGAATAATTAAATTTACCCTTGCCATTCTCCCTGCCATATTTCCATTCACCTGTATATTTTCCGCCATTAAAATAAGTGAATACACCGTAGCCTTCTTTTAGATCATTTTTCCACTCACCATCATAGGTATTACCATTTGGATATGTAAGCGTACCTTTGCCATTTTTCTGACCATCCCAAAAAGAGCCTTTGTAGGTATGACCTCCCTTGAATGAATAAATACCCTGCCCTGTTCTTTTCCCTTTTTTAAATTCACCAATATACTTTTCTCCATCGGAATATGTAAAGGTTCCACGGCCATCCTTTCTTCCATTTTTAAACATCCCTTTGTAGGTATTTCCATTTTTGAAAGTGTAAAGACCCATTCCGGCACTTACGCCATTTTTCCACTGTCCTTTGTAGGTATTGCCTTCTTTAAAAGTATAAATACCCTGTCCTTCCATATTGCCCTTACTAAACTCACCCACATATGTATCACCATCTATATAAGTAAACGTCCCATGACCATGTTTCAATCCATTTAAAAACATCCCATTATATGTATTACCACTTTTGAATGTGTAAAGGCCATCTCCTTCCATTTCACCTGCTTTCCATTGACCAACATAAGTGTTCCCTTTTGCATCCGCATAAGAACCTTGTCCTTCTTTTAAATCATTTTTCCACTCACCTTCATATCTTTCGTCGAATTGATATATGTAAATGCCCCGGCCTTCTTTTTTATCATTTTTCCACTCACCATCGTAAGAGTTACCATAAGGATAAAAATATGTCCCTTTTCCACCTTTTTTACCCGATTGCCATTCACCTTCATACCTTTCTCCACCTGCGACATGAAGGGTACCTTGTCCATGAAAGGATCCATTTTTAAAATTACCTATATAGGTATCACCATTTGGAAATATGAACGTACCTTGCCCGTTTTTATTACTGTTTTTTAATTCACTATTATACTTTTCACTAGGGCGAATCACACTATTAATATCACTATTCTGTGCAACCCCTAGCGAGATTAGAAGAAATAATTTAATTAGATAATTTTTCATATTACGGCCCACCAATTTACAAAATAAAACTTTATAAAATGAAAAACCCGTGGAAACGGGAAATGATTAGTAAAACGACAAGACAACTTATAACTAAAACTACCACTACATTTTATTATTTATTTTTATGAGAATGATTGTTGCTCTTCTTAAAAAAGAGAAGATATCTGGGGTAGTTTATTAAGAAATATTAATTCAGGATTTTGGTTTCCGGTATTTTTCCCAATGATCTTTTGTCTTTTTCTCTCCCAGAATAGCAATCTGTACTTTTTTGAGTGTTTCTATGAATGTCATTAGTTTAATCGGAAGGGCCCTTTAGAACCAATAAAAGAGGTTTCTTCAACTAATACATCATCCTTATAAATTCCTTCCCAATATATTTTACCATCTTTATCATAGTATGTATATCTACCTTCAAGCTTTCCATCTTTATAATTCCCCATAACATTTACATCTCCAGTACCAAAGTAATTATTATATTCGCCGTCTAATTTCCCATCTTTATAATTTTGCAAAATACGTTTATGATAAATATCTTCGGTCCCAAAAAAACCATATTCAATAAATTCACCATCAAGTTTTCCATTCTTTAAGTTCCCTTTTTTCCATATTTCCCCATTTTTAAAATGAAAGATCAAATCACCGCTATCTAAACCATTCTCAGTCCAATATATTTCATTAATCAATTCTCCATCCTGGTAAGTCATTTCACGATACTTTTGTCCATTTTCATACCAGTAAACATCTAATCCATCAATTTTGCCATCCTTGTAAATTCTTTCAGAACTCTTCTGCCCATTTTCATACCAACTTGCCCACAATCCATCCCGTTTACCATCTATGTAAGCCCTTTCCGAATTCTTCTGTCCATTTTCATACCAACCGTACCATGATCCAACTTTTATCCCATCCTTGTAATTTTCTTCATAATTCTTCTGTCCATTCTCATACCAAAAAGTAAATGATCTATCTACTTTACCATTATTATATTTTCCTTCAGACCACTTTTGTCCATTTTTATACCATTTCCATATTGTTTTACTAATCATTTCCCCATCTTTGAGACTTCCTTCTTCTTTCTTTTTCCTATCGTCATATAATGAGAATACTGGTCCAGAGTAGGGCTTATTAGTGTCTTTGGTATAAAATAACTGACCTTTTTTAATTAATGTGGTTTCATAGTTGATAGCTTCCTGACTAAAAGAAGCAGAAATCAATATTAATAATAGGTGGGAAAATATTTTCATAATAACTACAGTGGTGAGAGAACTTAATTAATATATTATTACAATAAGTAGAAATTAAAAAGGTTCCATAGATAGAACCTTTTGGTGAGTTTTATAATGCTAGAAACACTATGAAATCCAATAAATCATTTTAATAAAATCGCCTATTTACATTCTCATCACTAAACTTTTTGACATATACACCATTGCTCAATAATTTGGTTTATATCATACTCTTGTTGACATAACCCAACTAAAAGGATTAGTAGTGATATGATAAGGTGGTATCACAACTACTGGTATCCTGTGCTCCCACATAATCTTCAACACAAGAAGGATATGGGGGACAGAGTTTGTTGTTTGATAAAGAAGGTGAACTTGCTCCTTGGTTACAAATTTCGTCAGGGATAAGACCTGATAGTTGGTTACTATGTAAATTTAATCCTTGAAGATTGGCCAGATTCCCTATCTCTGGTGGGATGGAGCCTGAGAATTCATTAGAGGACAACATCAAATAAATCAAATTGGTCAAGTTACCTATTTCTGATGGTATCACTCCGGTGAGTTCATTATCGTATAATAACAACCCAGTCAAATTGGTCAGTTTCCCTATTTCTGTTGGGATTTCACCTGTGAGTTGATTACTGCCTAAATCCAAATAAATCAGATTGGTCAGTTTTCCTATCTCTGGCGGAATTTCACCTGTGAGTTGATTACTTTTTAAATCCAAATAAGTTGTTTGTAGAGAATAATACTCTCCCCATAATTCAACCGTATTAAGAACTATCAACAATATTGGTTCTGATTCGGTTGAATTATCAACATTATCATATGAGATAACTTTTACGATATGTTCTGAATTATCATAGTGAGTTGTGTTCCATTCATACTCATAAGGTGATTCAATATCAGTTAAAACCAAAGAATCATCAATGAAGAACTCTACCTGACTGATTCCTTCATTATCCTCTGTAGTCACTGTAATAGTGACGATTTCATTTATAGTTTGACCTGAACTATGGGACGAGATTGAAACAGTCGGTGGAGTTGTATCCTGGGCATCTTCACAACCCCAATAAATCAAAATTGATATAATTAATAATGGATAGAGTTTTTTCATTAATCATGACCTCTTTCTGATGGGTCATTTACATCTTTCCCAAATAGAGGTTTAGATACCTTTTTCACAGCTATTCTTTTCTCTTCTAACTTTTCTGACTGTCCATCTTCACCAGTTAGTTTGGGTATTTTTACCTTTATTGGGAAAATATCTTTTTTATTTTTCTTCATTTGTCCAATTTAATGGGGATTTGACTAGCCCCTACCTATCGTAAATCACTCAACTGTTACACTCTAAATACCAGGGGGATAGAGTTGATTGCTGTCAATGTTGACATAAAATTTATTTTATTTTGGTGGCGAGAGAAATCTCTCGTAGAAACTGTTTTTAGTTCTTTGTAAGGTTGGATATTTGGATTTTATTTTGTTATCCTTAAATAAATAACAACCTAATCCACTCCCAATTATTAAAACAAATGAAAGGTTTTGGCTTACATCACCGAACCAAATATAAAATTCCCCCATAAAAAAACGCTTCAAATACCAATAATAATCACTCGAAGTAACAAATGGATATATAAACCAATAAACAAAACTCATTACACCCACTATAAAAAAGTATTTTTGGGTTTTATTTATACCCTTGTCTCTATCGTAAAATAGGGATTTATAAGTTTCTATTCTTGAAATTAATTTAATTCTTCTTTCTCCTTTTAATCTATCGGTGTAATGATGGATATTTTATAGTAGTTAGTCTATAATGAGGCAATCTTCCACCAACCCATAAAGAGAACCAAACCAAAAACAAATAATAGTTTTTTCATAACATACTCCAAATATTCATTACCCAAATCTAACAAAATAACCGAGAGGAGGTGTAGATGTAAAAAAGGTTCTACGAATAGAACCAATGGTTGAACTATGGGATAAAGGAAAGAAGGAATGGGTTATAAATAGAAGTTGGTATGGATATACTACTAAAGGAAAAAAGGTTATCATTCATCTATAATCAAATAAAATAAACTCAGAACCATCTTCGTTCCATCCCTTGTGAAAAATCATTATATCAGTCTTATAAATACTTTCACTTAACTTCTCTCCATTGCGTCTCCATTTAGTCTTTAATAATTTTTTATCATCCTTGTAAGTCATCTCTTCACTTTTAGTCCCATTTTCATACCAATAAATCCATTTACCTTCTTTTTTCCCATACTTGTAATTTTGTTCAACTGATTTCTTTCCATAAAGATTAGAAATCCACTTACCTTCTTTTTTTCCATAGAGTAGATAACCTTTATAAATTTTTTCAAGATTACCTTCTCCATCACCTAAACCACCATATACCCTACCCGTAATGGGTTGATCACTAAACTTTTCAGTCCATAATCCATTATCCATTTTTATGAGGTCAATATAATTGTAATCTTGTTGAGACAATCCAACAGAAAGGAATAAAAGTGATATGATTAGGATGGGATAGAGTTTTTTCATTTAATACTCATCAGGTCACCCAAATCTAACAAAATAACCGATTGGTGTTGTAGATGTATATAATTCAACATAAGACTAATGTAATTCTGTCTCACCCTCTTTACACTACGATGTCAATTTTTCAACTATAAGGATTTATTAGACACATAAAGTGAAATCAGTTCAGATATTTGTGGTAGTATAGATATACCTGATGTAGTCATAAAATAAAGGAGAAATAATATGAGTATTAAAGAACCACCATTAGAGGATTCAGATTTAGATTGGTATGTGAATGAAGGATTACAAGATATGAATGAACAATATGATAATTATATGGACGAACAAGGATTGACGGAATATGTTATGAACCTAATCGAAGAGAAATTCAATTTGGTTGATAGTACAGAGAGTCTTGAAGAAATTCAAGTAAGAGTTAGTAAAAAATGTGTTGAAAGAATAAATGAAGGTTGATGGCATCCTTCTACCATTCATCATTTTCCAACATTCTCTGAGGATTTAATCATTCCTTCACAGAACCATCTTCGTTCCATTCAGCTATTAACTCAACTACTTCCCCATTCTCCCAAGTCAATTCATACCACTTCTGTCTATTCTCATACCAATTAGTAGATAATCCATCTGGTTTCCCATCCTTGTAAGTTCCTTCTTTTTCTTTCTGTCCATTTTCATACCATTTAGTATATAATCCATCTAGTTTCCCATCCTTGTAATGTATTTCACTCTTCTTCTGTCCATTTTTATTCCAAGAAGTCCATAATCCATTTTCTTTCCCATCCTTGAAAGTTCCTTCCTTTTCCTTCTGTCCATTTTCATACCATAACATCCATTTACCTTCTTTCTTGCCATCTTTCATCTTTCCTAATGGTACTTTCATATCACCACCCATTTGGAACACTTTACCATTCACAATCTCATCACTAAACTTTTTGATATATACACCATTCTGTTCTACGATATGGTTTATATCATACTCTTTTTGAGAAAACCCAACTGAAAGGAATAGTAGTGATATGATGATGTGATTTTTCATTTAAGCGCAATTACTCATATCCTGTCCTCCCGCATAATTAATACAAGATGGATATGGGAGACAGAGTTGGTTGTAGTGAATGTTGAAAAGATTATTATTACTCCAATCAATATTCAAATCACAAATACTTTCTGGAATCACCCCTGAGAGAGCATTCCTTCCTAAATCCAAATAAGTCAAACTGGTTAGATTACCTATCGCCGATGGAATGGAACCTGTGAGTTGATTATATCCTAAACTCAACCAAGTCAGATTGGTCAAATTCCCTATCTCGGGTGGAATTTCTCCTGTGAATTGATTAATCCTTAAATTCAAATACCACAGATTGACAAGATTACCTATCTCAGGTGGAATAGAATCTGTGAGTTGATTATCCCGTAAACTCAAATACGTCAGATTTGTCAGATTCCCTATCTGTGGCGGGATAGAACCTGTGAGTTGATTACCGGATAAATACAATTGAGTTAGATTAGTCAAATCCCCTATCTCGGGCGGAATAGAACCTATGAGTCCCCGATTGTTTAAATGTAATTCAGTGGTGTTTTCTATTGAATATGCTTTTCCCCATAAGGTTACTTTAGTTGGATGAGTCATCAACCACTCCAGAATTTTTAACATCTGTCTTCTCTTCGTAACCCCAAATCAAAAATAATACAGACAATAATGGGTAGAGTTTTTTCATTTTATACTTATTTCTTCTTATCTTTAAATAAATAACAACCTAATCCACTCCCAATTATTAAAACAAATGAAAGGTTTTGACTTACATCACCGAACCAAATATAAAATTCCCCCATAAAAAAACGCTTCAAATACCAATAATAATCACTCGAATTAATAAATGGATATATAAACCAATAAACAAAACTCATTACACCCAATATAAAAAAGTATTTTTGGGTTTTATTCATCTCTACGATTTCCGACTATTTCTATAATAACAAGTCCCGAATAATAGTTTCTTCATAACAAACTCCAATTAAAGATAATCAAAATCTAACAAAATAACCGAATGTTCGGGTAGATGTAAAAAAGGTTCTACGAATAGAACCAATGGTTGAAATATGGGATAAGGGAAAGAAGGAGCGGGGCAAAAAAGGTTGATTATTCTTTCACAGAACCATCTTAATGTCTATTTATATTTATTCAATAATTCTATTCCCAATCTAATGGTTCTTTTCTTACTGAACCATCTTTGTTCCATCTACCTATGATATTAAATAATTTTCCATCCTTATAAGTTCTTTCTATTCTCTTCTGTCCATTTTTATACCAATTAGTCCATAATCCATCTAATATTCCATCCTTGTAGGAACTTTCACTCATCTTCTGTCCATCTTCATACCACCAAGTCTTTAATCCATCTTCTTTCCCATCCTTGAAACTTCCTTCTTCTTTCTTCTGTCCACTTTCATAGTAATTAAAAAATTTAACTATTTCTATTTTATCACGTGTTTTTTTATGATAGGTAATACTTTTGATATTTTCACTATCATAGGTTTCCGTATGGATAATCTGTTGAGACAACCCAACAGAAAGGGATAAAAGTGATATGATGATGTGGCTTTTTATTTTCATTCTAACTAAATCAAAAATAATACAAATAATAAAGGGTAGAGTTTTTTCATTTAATCATTCCTTCACAGAACCATTAGTTTATTGACATTCATAATACATGGTACCAAGTATAAAAATTGAGGTATCACTTCCATCAAATAAACTATCTGAATCATTGAACCCATTCGAATACCAAATGTCTTCTTTTTCTTCTCGACTACTTATAGGGTCAACCGATACCATAAAACCAGATTTAGTACATACCTCATCTGTTTGATTAATACCCAATTCAGGATTATCGAAGTTATGATTCATAAATTCATTCCAATTTTCATAATATACTGAACCTATAGAATGATAATTTTCTAAATCTTGTACAATACTATCTAATTCAGTAATGGAAAATTGTGTGTCAAATAATTTAGTACAATCTTTACACTTAGTTGTTCCTTCACAACCCCAATAAATCAAAAATAATACAGATAATAATAGGTAGAGTTTTTTCATTTCATTCTCATCAGGTCACCCAAATCTAACATAATAACCGAGAGTGGTGTGGATGTAAAAAAGGTTCTACGAATAGAACCTTTTGTTGAAATATGGGTTAAGGAAAAGAAGGAGTGGCTTATAAATAAAAGTTGATTATTCCTTCACAGAACTATCTATGTTCCACTTACCTATTAACTTAACTATTTCCCCATCTTTGTAAGTTCTTTCAAATTTCTTCTGTCCATTTCGATACCACCAAGTATGTAATCCATCTTCCTTTCCATCCTTGAAAGTTCCTTCATATTGTTTCTGTCCATTTTCATACCTAAAAGTATATACACCTTTTTTTATACTATCCTTGAGAGTCCCTTCAATCGATACATGATTAAATTGAAACCCTGAACACCCAACAATCAGTAATAATGGTAATATGATTAGTAATAATCTTTTCATAATAAATTCCTTTGGTCACGCAAATCTAACAAAATAACCGAATGTGGTGTAGATATAAAAAAGGTTCTAAGAGAGAACCACTTGTTGAAATATGGAATAAGGAAAAGAAGGAGTGGGTTAAGAAAGGTTGATTATTCCATCACAGAACCATCTTCGTTCCATCTACCTTTTAACTTAACTAAATCCCCATCCTTGAAATTCCACTCAAATTTCTTCTGTCCATTTTCATACCAATCAGTAACTAATCCATCTTCTTTCCCATCCTTGAAATTCCCTTCTGTTCTCTTCTGTCCATTTTCATACCATTGAGTAAATAATCCATCTCGTCCCCCATCCTTGAAATCCCCTTCTGTTCTCTTTTCTCCATTTTCATACCACCAAGTCCATAATCCATCTCGTTTCCCATCCTTGTAATATTCTTCATATATCTTTTTCCCAGTACTATGATAATAACCTACCCATTTCCCTTCTTTTTTCCCATTAACTATATTACCTACATAAACTTTTTTTAAATTACTTCCTTCACCATAATGACCATATATCTTACCCGTAATGGGTTCATCACTAAACATTACAGTAAATAATCCATTATCCATTTGTATGATGTCATTTATATCATACTCTTGTTGAGATAACCCAACAGAAAGAAATAGTAGTGATATGATGATGTGGTTTTTCATTTAATCACAACCACTCGTATCCTGTTCTCCCACATAATCTTCAATACACGATGGGTATGGTGGACAGAGTAGGTTATTGGAGATATTGAAAAACTCATCTCCCCAATTAATATTCAAATCACAAATATTTTCTGGTATCACTCCTGTGAGTTGATTATCATATAAATTCAATTCAATCAGATTGGTCAGATTCCCAATTTCTGATGGAATGGAACCTGTGAGTTGATTATTGTCTAATCTCAAATAAGTCAGATTGGTCAGATTCCCTATCTCTGGTGAAATGGAACCTGTGAGTTGATTATTGAATAGAATCAATTTAGTCAGATTGGTCAGATTACCTATCTCTGAAGGGATAGAACCTGTGAGTTGATTATTGTCTAATCTCAAATAAATAAGCTTGGGGGAATTCCATATCTCTGGAGGAATAGAACCTGTGAGTTGATTATTGTATAACAACAAAACAAGCAGATTAGTCAGATTACCTATCTCTGGTGGGATTGAACCTGTGAAGTTATTATAGAATAAATTCAATTCAACCAGATTGGTCAGATTACCTATGTCTGAAGGGATAGAACCTGTGAGTTGATTATTGTCTAATCTCAAAAAAGTCAGATTGGTCAGATTCCCTATCTCTGGTGAAATGGAACCTGTGAGTTGATTATTGTATAAATTCAATTCTCTCAGATTGGTCAGATTACCTATTTCCGGTGGTATAAAACCTATGAGGTTATTCGACCCTAAACTCAACATAAGCAGATTGGGGAAATTCCATATCTCTGGAGGAATAGAACCTGTGAGTTGATTATCGAATAAATTCAAATGAGTCAGATTGGTCAGATTCCCTATCTCTGAGGGGATAGAACCTGTGAGTTGATTTTGGGATAAATTCAACAAAGTCAGATTAGTCAGATTACTTATCTCTGGTGGAATAGAACCGGTGAGTTGACTATAGGACAACCCCAAATTAGTGGTGTTTTCTACTGAATAAACTTCTCCCCACAAGGTTACTTCAGTCAGAGGTTCTTTTTTATCTTCACAACCCCAATAAATCAAAAATAATACAGATAATAATGGGTAGAGTTTTTTCATTTTATTCTCATCAGGTCACCCGAATCTAACAAAATAACCGAATGTGGTGTAGATGTAAAAAAGGTTCTACGAATAGAACCTTTTGTTGAAATATGTATCAGTACTTAAAGGATAGAAAAGGATTTAAGAAATACGATATTTTAGACGGGGAATCGGACTTGACCACCCCCTACTACCTACAGAACTCATTCAACCGTGATACTTTGATTAATGTAGGGTGGAAACCCTATCTCACATTTGATTTTGTAGTAGTTAGTCATCAGTTTAATCCTACACCATATTTTAAAACTTATCAAGATAGAAAACCTATACGAAATAAGGTATGGGAACTCCACAAATTAGGTTGGGGTTATACAAAGATACACCACTATTTAGTGGATAATAATTATGATGTTGGTAAGAGTAGAACGGTAGTAGATAGTATGATAAAAAAACGAACCATAAGAGAACGAATACTTAACCAACCCATATTAGTTAATATGTATGTTGATTTCCGTTTAGAGGTCTTAAAGAATTGAAACCAAAACCCTTATGTGACATATGTGGAAACCGACACCACTTTACAGACGATGGATTTCAGTATTTAGATTGTTATTGGTTTCAAAGATGTAGAGATACCAAGTTAGGAAAAAGAAAAGAACCCAAAGTTGAGATTTGGGATATTGAAAAGAAGGAGTGGGTTAAGAAAAGTTAATCCTTATTGTAATTCAGTTTAATCACAACCACTCGTATCCTGTACTCCCACATAATCTTCAATACAAGATGGATATGGGGGACAGAGTTGGTTGTTGGATAAACCAGGTGAACTATCTCCTTGGTTACAAATTTCATCAGGGATAATACCTGAGAGTTGATTACTGGATAAACTCAACACTTCCAGATTGGTCAAATTACCTATCTCTGAAGGGATAGAACCTGTGAGTTGATTACCATCAAAATCCAACCAAGTCAGATTGGTCAAATTACCTATCTCTGGTGGAATGGAACCTGTGAGTTGATTACTCTCTAAATCCAATCCAGTCAGATTGGTCAAATTACCTATCTCCGATGGAATTGAACCAGTGAGTTGATTATTGTATAAACTCAAAGTATCCAGATTGGTCAAATTACCTATCTCTGAAGGGATAGAACCTGTGAGTTGATTACCATCAAAATCCAACCAAGTCAGATTGGTCAAATTACCTATCTCCGATGGAATTGAACCAGTGAGTTCATTATCATCTAAATCAAAATAAGTCAGATTGGTCAGATTACCTATCTCTGGTGGGATGGAACCTGTGAGTTCATTATCATCTAATCTCAAAAAAGTCAAATTGGTCAAATTCCCTATCTCTGAAGGGATAGAACCTGTGAGTTGATTATAGGATAAACCCAAATAAGTCAGATTGGTCAGATAACCTATCTCTGGTGGAATCACTCCTGTGAGTTGATTCACGTATAAAAACAAAGTATCAGTATCTTCTACTGAATAAACTACTCCCCATAATGTTACTTCAGTTGGAGTATTATGAACCGTTAAGATAATTGGTTCACTATCAGTTGTATTCCCACTTAAATCATATGAACGAACTATTATCGTAAATGAACCATCTTCAAGTGTAGTGGTATTCCAATCAAATGAATATGGTTCAGTATCATCAGTTACACCCGTAGTTACACCATTCACCCATAACTCCACTTTCTCCACACCTTCATCATCAGAGGATATACAAGTTATAGTTATAGAATCAGATACAGTTGAACCATCTTGTGGTGAAGTAATGGTTACAGTTGGTGGAGTGGTATCTACTACTACTTCTTCTTCTTTGGGTTCTTCACAACCCCAATAAATCAAAAATAATACAGATAATAAAGGGTAGAGTTTTTTCATCCTTTACACCCTATCCAAAAGTTTCTAACTAAATCTTTATCAATAGAAAACTCTAATTCTTCAGAGTGACTATTTCTGATATTATTTCCTCTTAAAAGAGATAATAATTTCTTATTCCTTCTTTCCAGTTTTTCAATCATTTGTTCTGATGGTATTCTATTACCTTTTGAGGAGTTTTGTGATTTACTTACAAAAACCAAATTCCATAAATCATCTGAATAAATGTATGACCAAGGTATTACATGGTCAATAGAAAGATCTCCGTCCTCAATTGTTTCTCCAGTTATAAAACATTTCTTCTGAGGGTTTTCAATTTCAATAAATCTCCCAAATTTCCTATTTAATCCACTTGTTCTTTTGATGTCTTCCCTGTAACCATCTATAACCTTTTTAGAAATTCTTGGTGAAGAATTAATCTTTTCAAGTTCTCTTGTCCAACGATAATTAATTAACTGAAATAATATATCTGAATACTCCTTCAATAATTCTGGATGATATAATTCAATCAAAGATTCAGATTTATTACGTTTATAAAACTTTTCATTTTTATCAAATTTTTCCCAAACATACCTTTTTAATTCATTAATAATTTTTTTGTTGTTAATATTTATTTTATTTTGAATTTTTGAAAATACTTGTGGTTGTTCTCCAAACTTCAATTTGTATCTTTCAATTTCTTTTAATACAACTTGATGGATAGTAGGTTTTTGAATCAGGTTAGAACCTTGATTAAGATTAAAAAAAATAGATTGATTCCAGTAATACTTGAAAATCATCGGTGATAAATCTTTGAGATAAATAACCTTTTCACTTGGGTTTTTAACACTTCTTTCAACTAGTGACCTACACCAACTCATTTTATATGTTGTTGTCATGTCACTATTATGAATTGTTTCAACTAAGTCTTTTATATACTGATTCATTAATACTTCTGTTTTGAAGGAATAACTCCTCTTACTCCACCCCTTGGGTCTTCTACATCACCCTTGTATCTTGGTATAAGATGTATATGTAAATGAAAAACTGTCTGACCACTATCTTCTCCACAATTAACACCAATATTATACCCTGAAGGTTTATACTCTTTATCAAGAAATTCTTTAGTCATAAAAATAAGTTCATTAAGACCTTTTATTTCTTCAGGGGTTGATTCAAAATAGTCAGGATATACTCTATTAGGGATAATCAGACAATGACCCTTTGAAACTGGATAACCATCATAAATGACAAAACCAATTTCGTTTTCAAATAATCTTTCTCTGTTATCTAAAAATGGACTTTGATATTCTTTATTCATAAGTCAAATCTAACAAATTAACCGAATGTGGTGTAGATGTAAAAAAGGTTCTACGAATAGAACCTTTTGTTGAAATATGGAATAAGGAAAAGAAGGAGTGGGTTATCAGTCGGAATTAGATTTCTTACCAACCCAACCAGTCACCCACTTGGATTTATCTTTTAAATCGTTGGTTGGAATCATAATTTTTATATCACTTTCACAAACACTGAACA
>Ga0209709_10000600_pt1 | contig 34313 bp, 39 predicted proteins | sample ArcticOcean_MG_C_2_FD_187435 | JGI IMG/M metagenome (GOLD analysis project Ga0209709, IMG submission 187435) | Marine microbial communities from western Arctic Ocean - ArcticOcean_MG_CB4_136 (SPAdes) (version 2) | ecosystem: Environmental > Aquatic > Marine > Oceanic | place: Arctic Ocean... | reverse complement strand
ATTTTTTTTATAGCCGGCAATGTCCTACTCTTCCGTGTCTTAAGACAAAGTACCATTGGCGCTGAAGGGCTTGACTTCCGAGTTCGGAATGGGATCGGGTATTACCCCTTCGCAATAATCACCGGCGTGTGTGTTATACCTAAAATAAAGATATTGTAAACTAAAGAATTATTGCTTTTATTGATAATTTTTGAGTATATTTGACACATAGTCTCTGAGATTAATTTTGCCAGATAATTTGTAAATTTTATTCGATAAATTAGTGTTAGTTAAAGCAGATGCATATCTCTCTCCAGCTCGAGGAGGTAAAAATTTAATCTTAGCATTGAACATATCTGCAACTTGAATAATGGTATAGCTTTTTCTATTTGAAATGCTGTAATGTTGACATTTATTTTGCTTCCAGGCATAAAAACATGTCTCTACAGTATCCTTAATATGTGTAAATCTTCTTGATTGAGTGCCAGGTCTTACAACTGTAAAAGGTTTTTTATTTTTAAACTGCTCTTCGAAGATACCTATAACTGTAGCCATACTTCCTTTGCATATTTGTTTTGGACCATATACATTATAAAAATAAATAATTTCAAATTTAAAACCAAACCATTTTTTAAAATTTTCTAACATTTCAATATTTTTAGCTTTAGTAAATGCATAAGGTGAAAGATTTTTATCATAACCTTTGTTTCCGATAGTAGCTGAGGTGGCAGAATAAATTAATTTAATTTTATATGAAAGACAAAAATTAAAGACCTCATTTGAACCTATTGTATTAGATTCTATACACTCATTCATTTTAATAAAACTTTGATAAATTCTAGAAAACTCTCCGAAATGAAATATTGTTTTTATTCTATTTCTGTAAGGGTTTAAAATTTTTTTTATATTTTTTGTGTGACCCTTAATATATTTAATATTAGAATTTTTTATATGGTTATTTTTTATACCAGAAGAGTAATTGTCAATACTAATTATTTTGTATCTAGTTTTTTGTAATATTAATTCTATCAAATTAGATCCAACAAAACCAGCACCACCTGTAACAACAATTATATTTTTCATAATTAATTAATAAAAAATTTATATTTTAATATTGATTTAATAGCATAAAAACCATCAGAGAATTTTATTTTTTTTCCTTCAGCAGCTGTTCTGCCATTGTAACTTATAGGAACTTCTTTTATCAAAATATTTAAATTAGCCAACTTGGTGGTTAGCTCAGGACAAAAGGAGAAGCCCATTTCCTTAAAATCAATTTTTTTAAATACATCATGACGAACAAGTTTGTAACATGTGTGTGCATCAGTTAATTGTTGATTATTAATTAAATTTGAAAATATAGTTAAAAGGTGGTTCGCAAAAACTCTAAAATTTGATGTGAAATTTTTATTATTATATCTATTTCTGTTCAAAACTCTTGATCCATAAACAGCTGATATTTTTAGAGATTCAAAAGGTTTTAGTAAAATTTTATAATCACTTGGATCATATTCTAAGTCTGCATCTTGAATAATAACAATATCTCCAATTATATGTTTTTTTGCACTAATAATACAGGCTCCTTTCCCAAGATTTTTTTTATGTTTTATAATTTTAAAATCACTCTTAAATCTAAATTTTTTAATTCTTGAAAATGAGTCATCTTGTGAACAGTCATCTACCAATATAATTTGTTTTTTTATGTAAATTTGCTGTTCAATTTTATTTAGAATGTTGATAATTGTTTTTTCTTCATTATATATTGGCACAATTATAGTAAACATAATTTAATGATTAATTTATTAATAGCAACTTTTATTACAAACTTAAGTTATTATCTAGTAGGTAAAACTTTTTTTAAAGGAAATATCGTCAATGAAAAAAGAAATATTGCTGAGACACTAATCAATGGTTTTATCATCATTTCCTTTATTTCTCTATTGATTAATTTTTTTTTTCCACTAACCAAAATCCTAACCACAGGCTTTTTTTTGTTTTTTTTAATTTATTTTTTTATAAAAAAAGAACGCTTTAACAAAAAAGAGGTTAATTTTTTATTATACACATCCCTTTTCATCATTTCTTTCATAATCTACGATAACGTAAATCGTCCTGATGCCATGATTTACCACTTACCATTTTCAAAAATCTTAAATGAGGAAAAAATTTTGATTGGTTTATCCAATATACATTTTCGTTTTGGTCATGTTTCTATTTTACAATACACATCCTCATTTAATGTGAATTATTTTACTGGAGATGTTGGTGTGTTGATTCCACTTGCGTCTATATATATTTTAATAATTTTTTATATAATTAATGAATTATTTATTTCTCTAAAAAGTCAAAATTTCAATTACACAACAATATTTTTGGTTTTGATTTTATTTTTTATTACTTATAAAATCAATAGATACAGTAAATTAGGCAATGATGACATTGGACATCTTATGGCATTCATCTTAATCTATAAATTTATTACTATAAAAAATATAAATTTTACAATTTTAAAGAAATTACCTTATTAGCAGTTTTTACCACAACAAATAAGTTTTCACTTATTTTTTTTGCTATTTTTCCTTTAGTGTTTTTATTGAATAATAAAAAAAAATTTATTAGAATTTTTTTTTCGTTTCCAGCCTTATTTCTTGCACTTTGGTTAATTAAAAATATTCTTATATCTGGTTGTGTCCTCTTCCCTGTCAAACAAACATGCTTTGAGTCTTTGTCTTGGACTAATATAAAACAAATCGAAAGTGAGGAGGTTTCAGGTGAAGCTTGGTCAAAAGATTGGCCTAACTATTCGGACCAAAAAGCTGACATGAAAATATATATTTCAAAATTTAATTGGTTAGATACATGGTTAAATAATCATTTTAAAAAGATACTATTAAATTTATTACCATTATCTATTTTTATATTCACAGTTTTTCTTTATCTTAGAAATCAAAAAAAATATAAAACAAATATTACCACGTCTGATATGAGGCAACTCTATATTGCGTTGACGATTACAGCTTTGGGTATTTTAATTTTTTTTATAAAATTTCCATTATATAGATATGGTTACTCATACATGGCTGCCTTTATCACTCTTTTTGGTGCTGTCTATATAGATACACGAAATAAAAAAAAAATATCAAAACTAATTAATTTTGTTCTTATGTTTTCGTTCATAATCATCCTGGGTAAACAGTTTTTAAGATATTATAATTATTACGAAACGAGATCACTTATCCCTAGAATTGTTGATAAAGATTTACAATTAGAAAAAATTTATTTGAGTAAAAACTTTAAATATTACTTAAATAGAAACTCTCAAAATTGTTGGTATAATGTTCCTGTCTGCACATATATAATAACAAGCAATATTGAAGTAAAAAATTTCTTTACTTATAAAATTATAAAACCTAAAAACAATTAGCTTTCTATTATTATGGGCAAATCTTTAAATATTAATTACTTAAGAATATGCTACAAATTAGCATTTCTTTAGAAAATTTTTATGCTTGAGAATATATCATTTATTATTGTTGGAAGTTTATTTGCATTTTTTGTATTTAATAAATTATCTTATAATCTTAATTTATTAGATTACCCAAATAGTAGAAAATTACATAAAAAACCAACGCCTCTTGTTGGTGGTATAGGCATATGTGTCGCTTTAATTCTGTGTATCTTTCTATTAGATTTTAAAAATTATATATTTAATGATATCCTCTCTTTATCTATAATAGTTGTTATTGGTGGTATTTTTGATGATTTAAAAAACTTTAACGCTAAAAATAAAATTTTATTCCAAGCATTCGCTATAAGTATTTTGATTTTAAAAAATGACTTCGTAGTTTCAGATATTGGTTTTTACCCTAAAATTGGATTATTAGAGCTTGGGTCTCTTTCATATATTTTTACGTTACTTTGTATCATTTTATTTATAAATGCCTGTAATTACCTTGATGGTCTTGACGGCACTTTGTCCTTAGTATTTTTAACATCTATCAGTTTGTTATACCTAAATACTTCCAACATTAATGCTGATCTTAATTATTTTTATATATCAATAACGATTCCAGTTGTAATTTTTTTATGTTTTAATTTAATGTCAGTATTTCCAAAAATATTTCTAGGTGATTCTGGCAGTCAACTTTTAGGATACTTATTGGCTTGCCTCATGGTCCTTACTTACAAAAATTATGAAGTTCATCCCATTGTAATAGCTTGGTGTGTAAATTTGATTATTTACGATTTTCTTTATATAAATTTTTATCGAATTAAAAACAAAATAAACATTTTATCTCCATCCAAAGACCATTTACATCATTCTTGTTATAATTATACCAAATCTATTTTTAAATCTAACGTAATTATTGTTTTGTTGCATATTTTTTTGGCTTCAATTGGAATTCTTATATTTGAATACGGCAATTCACTTTTATCTTTGGCTGCTTATATTTTATTTTTTTTAGGTTACTGTAGTTTAAGATTAAATTCAAAATTTTAAACTTTTTCTACTTTGTTCTTAATCATATCATCTATTAAATCATCAAGGCTCATGGATGCTTTCCATTTTAATATTTTTTTTGCTTTAGTTGCGTCGCCTAAAAGACTTTTTACCTCTGTTGGTCTATAATATTTTTTATCACATGCTACAACCAGATTGCCATTTTGGTCAAAAGCTTTTTCATTAAGGCCTCTGCCTTTCCATTTTAATTTCATATCTAATTTTTTTGCAGTTTTCTCTAAAAAACTTTTAACTGTAATTTGAGTTCCAGTCGCTATAACATAATCGTCTGGTTTGTTTTGTTGAAGCATTAACCACATGGCTTTAACAAAATCAGCCGCATGTCCCCAGTCTCTTTTTGCATACAAATTTCCTAAATAAAGTGTTTTTTTTTTCTTTAATTTTATGTCAACTAGACCATGAACAATTTTTTGGGTAACGAATGTTTCGCCTCTTACCGGGCTTTCATGATTAAATAAAATTCCGTTACAAGCAAAAATATTATAGGCCTCTCTATAATTGATCGTAATCCAGTGGGCATATAATTTTGCTGCAGCATAAGGGCTTCGTGGATAAAAATTGGTTTTTTCATTTTGAAATTTAGTATGATTTATACCAAACAATTCAGATGTTCCGGCTTGGTAAAATTTAATTCTTTTTTTGTTCTGCATATTCTTTATTGCTTCTAAAATTCTTAATGTTCCTAGAGCATCTGTGTTTGCAGTATATTCTGGTATTTGGAACGAAACAGCTACATGAGATTGAGCTGCAAGATTATAAATTTCATCTGGCTTAATTTTATTAACTAAATATAAAACAGACAGTGAGTCTGTTAAATCCCCGTAGTGTAATAGGAATTTTTTATTTTTTGTATTTATATCTTGGTAGATATCATCAATTCTAGCTGTATTAAATGATGAACTTCTCCGCTTAACTCCATGAACTATATAATTTTTGGAAAGAAGGAACCTTGATAAATAGGACCCATCTTGACCTGTTACACCATAAATTAATGCTACTTTTTTTTTCATTATATGAATAATTGTTAGTCTAGTTGAAAACTTTTTCAACTAGATTATTAAATATTTGTGCTAATTTTTTTATTTTATTTTTAATTACCATAATTATTCTTCTAGTTATTATTATCAAATAGTGTTTGATAAAATTTATTTTAAAACTGTTATTTCTAAATTTCCAAAGGTAAGCTTTCGCTTTTTCTTTAGTTTGATACTTTATAAACAGTCTATGCTTTCCATCTCTTATAATGTAGTTTTCGTCTACTATAGGTTTAAAAGTGTCATCTTGGCTATTTATAAAATAATCTTTATTATTTTTAACATTAAAAAACTTATACTTCCGAGGCTCCTTATTTATTTCAAATAAATCATTTGCAGTAATGGCCTTAAATTTCTTTAAAAATGGAAGTTTAAACCTATTGTTATTTAAAATAAATCTAGTGTTGTCATGATCTATCTCAACAATTTCAATTTCGATGAGATCATGAAGATGTTTTGAAGCATATTTCAAAAATAATGGATCTATCTTATAACTATCAAAATTTTCTAAATTGACTAAATTATTTAATGCTTCTTTTATGGCATCACATACTTCAAAAAAATCACTTATAGAAAGCTCAATTCTGAAATCATCAAAATGCAAATGGATGGACTCTCCTATATTGTCTTCAATTTGAAAATATCTAAAAGAGTTTCTATTTAAAATTTTTTGAAAGATACTTTTTTTACAACTATCTAATATAATTACACCGGGATTGCTCATATAATTTTTTAATATTCTTTAAATGTGAGGTAGTTTTTAAAAATTGTGTCAAATTTCTTTGTTAGCAGAAGTTCAAGCAACTTATCAGCAAATTTATAAAAGTTTTTTTTTAGCATTTTTAGCAAAAGTTCATGGTCAATTTTTTGATTTAATAAATTATTTATTTGATCAGAATAATATCGTGAGAATTGATTTTTATCAAAGATGCAATGACAAATTAAGTGTATTAATTGTGAATACCTATCCATCTTATAATAAAAAAAATTATTTTTATAAATTTTTATTTTATTTTGCCAAATAAGCTCTAACTCATCATCGTCAATTGGAATAAACTCTTTATTATTTATGCTGCTATAAGAAATATCAAAACAAACATCAAAATTAATACAAATTTTTTTATCATAATAATGTTTGTGTGGTTTGGATTTATATAAATATATATTATTATATTTGCTGTCTGTATATGTGGTTAATTTTTTTTTTAAAAAAATATTTTTAACTTTCTCATCATCCTTTAACGAAATAAGAATATCTACATCTTCGTTTTTAATCTTTTCAAAAATTATCTCATCTTTTCTAAGTATTATAAAATCGATGTTATTTTTATTAAAATCTCCAAATACTTCACATATAAATTCTTTATAATTCATATTTTATTTAATTTTTTTTAAGTTTTTCAAATTTTTTTCTGCTAAAATAAATGTGCTTGCAACATCAAAAAATTCTTTTTGGGTTAATTCGATTCTTAGTTGATTCATTGAAATATGAATAATTTTTTTTGATTTTTCGCTTGGTTCTTTATTTAATTCAACTTCGAACCTGGAGCCCATTATATTTTTCTTAACAAGATTTTTTATTATTTTACCCATTTATTTTTTTTAGCAAATTTAATATTCTCTTTTTCACTACCCTATCATAAAATCTTTTACAATGCTCAATTTGATCATTGTGCAACAGTGGAAATTTTACTTTATGTTTTTTTAAATTTGAAAATGTGTTATTTTTATCATAAGTGTGTTTGGCACTTTTATTAAACCCAACATTGCTTATTAAGTTTTGTTTGGGAATTATGGTTAAATAGTTATTTTTTATCTTACTAAAAGTCCATTGATAATCCCAGGTATCAATTTTATTTTTATAAGTTTGATTAAATTGGTAATACCTTAAAATAAAATCAAATATATTTTTTGATTTATAAAATAGCTTAAATTTTCTATATTTTTTCCAATCTTTCATTTCAACGTCATATTTTTTCCATCTATCTCTCCATGTGGCCCACCCCCAGATCCCACCATAATTAGAATAAAAATAACTTGCTTTGATATTGTAGGCTTCTAATGGATTTGTTCCTGATATCTGACCAATCCTCTTATTTTTTTCAAATTTTTTTAAAAGTAAAAAACAAAATTTAAAAAAACTTTCATCTGGAATGCAGTCCTCTTCTAAAATAATACCTTTATTTTCGTTTTTGAAAAACCAATTTATGCCCTCTACAACAGCTTTCTTGCACCCTTTATTTTTTTTGTGTATTTTAATTTTAATACTTTTGTTTAACTTTAATTTATTTAAATAGTGTAAAACATTTAAATTAAGCTTATCTGACTTTGAAATTGGTCCATCAAGCGAAATATAAATATTTATATATCTATTTTTTTTAATTATGGAAATTATTCTTTTTAAACTATGTAATTTATTGTAACATAATATTAAAATTGGTATTTTTTTTAAATTCATTAACAAAAACAATATAAGTAAAATGTCATATAACAAATACTTTAAATTAAGAAATATTCAAAACGACTTCTATCATAACTATAAAGTTCCTCAATATATTTTGAAACTTATTGATGAAATAAAACCAAAAAAAATTCTTGATTATGGTTGTGGTACCGGACAACTTTTAAAAGAATTAAAAAAATTAAATCATGATGTGGTGGGAATGGATAGTTCTGATGAGGCTATAACAATTGCAAAGGAAGGTGGTTTAGAGGTAATAAAAATTTACAACCTTGACGTAGATAAAATAGACCATAAAAATAAATATGATCTAATTATAGTTAGTCATGTGCTTGAACACCAAAAAAAAGAGGATTTGTACCAATTCATTAATAATTTAAAATACATGCTTAATGATAAAAAATATCTGCTATGTATGGTTCCTAATGCGCAAGCAATTACAGGAGCATATTGGAGATACGAGGATTTTACACACGAACAGCTTTTTACAACGGGCAGCTTATATTATGTTTTATTAGATAACGGTTTTGATGAAATAAAGTTTTTAGATATTTATGCAACATCAAACATACGCTTTCCTTTGAACTTTATAAGGTTTTTATCAATAAAACTATATGGTGGCATAAAAAATATAATTCTAAAATTGACAGGTAATTCATACCATAAATCTAGTCAAAATATATTTACATATGAAATTAAATGTATTGCAAAAAAGAAATAATTCTTTTCATAGGTGGATCTGGTTTTATTGGCTCACACCTAATAAATAAATTTAAACAAAACTACAATGTAATCAATGTATCACTTGGCAGTAAGATTAAGAATATAAAAAACATTAAATTAGATCTATCTAAAAATTTTGACATTAAAAAAATAAATAAAATTAAACCTGATTATATATTTTTTTTACTTTCACTAAATCACACTGATTCAGAAAAAAATTTAAAAAATAGCTTAAATGTTAATTTTCATAGCCTTTGTAGTATTTTACAAGATAAAAAAATTTTAATGAATTTGAAAACTTTTATCTATTTTTCTACAGCGCAAGTATATGGAAATAAACAAATGATATTATCTGAAGATGAAAAAACAAGTCCGAAAAATGTTTATGGTCTCACGCATCTCTTGTGTGAAAAATACCTAAAGTATATTTACAACAAAAATAAAAAAAACATAATTATTTATAGAGTGGCTAATTCTTATGGTGCCCCTATTTTAGAAAGAAAAAACTCCTGGGATTCTGTGATAAATGATTTTGTAAAAAATGCACACCATGCGAATGAGATAATTATTAAATCACATGGTTTATTTAAAAGAAACTTTATTTATATTGACGATTTAGTTAGAATTGTTGATAGAACTTTTCGATCATTTAAAGGATATAAGATCTTAAATGTTGGTTCGTTCGAGTCTATTTCAATTAAAAATGTTGCCAACATAGTTAAGAGAATTGCAGACATTCGTCTCAAAAAAAATGTTAAAATTAAAATATTAAGTAAAAATTATAGTAAAAATAATTTTAGTTTTATATATAACTCAAAATACAAATTGCCAGCAAAGTTTAAAGATTATTCCTACGGTATAAAAAAATTATTCGACTATCTGGATAGAAAATGAAAGTAGTTATTTTAGCTGGTGGAAAAGGGATACGACTCGGTGATAAATATAAAAACATACCAAAGCCTTTTGTAAAGATAAGGAAAACTAGTATTATCGAAAAATTAATAATATTTTTTAACTTTTATGGATATAATGAATTTGTAATATGCTGTGATAATAGAGTTAATATTGCAAAAAAACTAATTAACAAATCTCTAATAAATAATAATAAAATTAAGTTTGTAAACACTGGTCAAAATAGCAACACTTCATTAAGAATTTTTAAAGTCAAAAAATATATTAAAGATGAAAATTTTTTTTTAACATATGGTGATGGAATTTCAGACATTGATTTAAACCAATTGGTAACAAGCCATAAAAAAAATAAAAAACTTATAACAATTTCGTGCTATCCATTCACCCCAGATAAAGGAATTTTAAAATTTAATCAAAATAAAAATAGTTATAAATTTTATGAAAAAACTATCATGAAGGATTACTGGGTCAACATTGGTTTTTTTATAATCAATAAAAAGATATTAGATAAAATTGGAAGTAATAATATTTCATTTGAAGAAACATTATTAAAAAAACATATAACAAAAAATAAAGTTAACTTTTACAAGCACAAAGGCATGTGGCAATATCTTGATACAGCTAAAGATCTTCAAAAACTCAAAAAATTAGAAAAATTAAATTTATTATAATATCTGGGTGCTAGAAATGCACTTAACAGGATAAATTGTTGGGGTAATAGAATTTATATTAATTTTTTTAGATTTTTTTATAATCTCAATAGTATCAAACATCTCTACATTTTTAGACATATCCTCATAATTGGTGTAACCCTCAAATCCTGCAAGATAAATATTTTTTGCTTCAACTAATCTTGCTATAGACATCGCATAGCTAAAACTTAGCATATTTGGTATTATACAATTATTTTTAAAGACTTTAAAATAACCTTTTTTAACCATTAATGGGTATACGATTAATTTCTTTGAATATTTTTTTTCAATATTTGGTACAAAAGGCATTATTACTTTGTTTATATTTTTTTTAATATTTTTGTTATTCAAAAAAACTCTATTAAAGTGAGATACGACAAAAAAATCTATGTATTGTTCAAGTAATTCTTTATTAAAGTTTAGGGATAAGACCAGCGGTTTCTTTTTTTTTATAAAGTTAACAACTTCAATAAAATGCTCACTAGACAAACTTTTCGCAGAACCTAAAATTAATACATCTGTCTTTTTGTTTATTTTTTGTAAATTTTGTTTTTTATCATTTACTGATGATATAGCTTTTTCCATAACATCTTTTGAATAACTATGTGTTTCAAGCTTACTTAAACATTGAATAAAGTTTAGTATCATTTTTTTTTCTATACCTTTATAGCTTAGAATTTCTTGAATATAAGTGGGGTGAATATTGTTTTGTGAGGCTAATTCATAATAGATATTTTTTCCCCAATTAAATTTTTTTTTCAGTAGTATAAAATCTTTTTTAGTTTTACTAAATCCAATAACTTTTTTATTATTTAGTTTTTCAATTAATTTAATTGTGTCAACATTGCCAGGACCTCTACCCATTCCCAATATTGTAGAATCGAGCCATCTTGCACCTAGTTTTGAAAATAAAATAGTATTTTGTAAAGCTAAACCTTGATTATCATGTGCGTGAATTCCAAATTCTTTTTCTTTTAATAAATTACTAATTTGAATTATTTTTTTCTTTTCTTTTAGCGATCCTAAGCTATCAGCAATATAAAAAACATCACAATAATTTTTTACTGAACTAAAAAATATTTTTAGGTCACTCATTTTTATCATCGTAATTTGCATTAAATTTATGAAAACTTTGTATTGAAGTTTGTTCAGAACTTTAGCTATGCTGATTGTAGTTTTTAACTCTGAAATATGGCTGGCAATTCTGACAAATCTTATTTTTGAATTTTTTTTAGCTAAAAAATTTTTTTTTATTAATTTTTCTATTTTTTTTGAAGATAAATTCTTAAAATCAGATGAATTTATCATTACACCATAGTTATTTTTTACTATTTTGTATGACCACTTAACCACTTCCTCGTTAATATTTGCAAATTGTCCTTGATAACTTTTTTTATTAAAAAACTTGAAACCAATTTCCACATAATTGACATTATTATTTTTTAAGGTTTTTAAATATGTCTCAATGACATCCTGTTGAAAAATCCAATTTGTGTAATAACCACCATCCCTTAGGGTGCAGTCTAAAATATTTATATTAGAAGTGGTATTCATTTATTGATGTTTTAAATCCCAATTATATTTAATAAATTCACCAAATGGATCATACCTCTTCATTTCACCTGGTGTATGAGGGGTGTCACTACAATTTGCCACTATAACTTCTTCATTGCTTATGTTTTTATACCCATTAATTACCCCCGGTGGGATAGTCACAAGTTTATAGTTTTTTTGTCCAATAAATATTTCGTCCAATTGTCTATATGTTGATGATTTTTTTCTGTTGTCAAATAATACTAATTTTATCATGCCTTTGATGACTGCATAGTTTTGTGTTTGAATTGTATGTTCGTGCCAACCTTTAATTACATTGGGATATGAAGTAGAAAAATAAATCTCACCAAATATAAATTTGTTATCTATATTTTTAACCATGTGCATAATTGATCCTCTTTCATCTGGTATAATTTTTAGTTCTTTTATTATCACATCATTTATCATCTTCGCTCCTTTTATAAATATTTATAAACCGTTTAATAAAACTGAATAATTTTTTTATTGATAAGTTAAAATCTAACAAAGTAAAGTTTATTAATTTTTTTATAGCTAAAGTAAGATTAATAAACATATATAGAACATGATATAATATTGAAGATCTCAAAATAATATTTTGATTTTTGTACCTATAAATTTGCTTATACCTGTCTACGGTTTTAACTTCTCTAAAAATTTTTCCTTCAAAATGCGCACACCCAGCAGCAATAATTGCAGCTTTGTGTGCATTCTGATCAAATTTAAGTTTGTCTTTTTTTTTTAATATAAGAATTTTATCAATAAAATTTGTGAAGTCTTTTTTAATTTTAAAAACTTTTTGAAAAGTAAATTTTAAAAAAATACTTGGTGCCAAAGTAATAACTTTTTTTCCAAAAAAGGCACTCTCTAAAGCCACACTTGAACCAAAGTTGACCGTGATATCAGAATGTTTTAAGAGATTTTTTGTGCTAATTTTACTTGCAGGTCCAATAAATTCAAGATTATCAAATTTATTTGCAATATTTTTTATTTTATATAGGTATTTTTTTTCTAGGATCATATTTGGGTGACATCTAAAATAAAAAAATATATCTTGATTTTTTTTGTATTTTTTTAATAAAAATTCTAGAAAATCTAAGTCGTCTTTAAAAAGATAAAATTTTTTATTTTCAACAATTGATTTAAATTCCCAGAGAGACGTATTAAATATGCCAATATTAAGTTTTTTTTTATCAAATCCTTTAGGCAGTATATTGGTTTGTGAGAATTCATAATTATCAATTAAATTATTACTTCTATTTTCAATTAATCTTTTTTTAAAAAACCTTCTGCCTGCTATTTCTAATTTTTTTTGTTTTGTACTAATTTTAATTTTTAATAAATTTTTTGATCTTAGAATTAAATTATGTGGATAATTATTTTTTGAAAAAATTATTTTTTCAGAATAATTAGATGTATCATAACACTCTATTGGACTTTTTATTTTGTTCAAATATTTTAAAATCGGTCTATAATTAAAATGTCTTCCATTAAATAAATATGTTTTTTTTAAATTGTGTTTTTTTTTTATTTTCTTAATGGCTTCTAGTATATAAAAAGACTGTTCTAAAAGCTTTTTGCTAAAATCTTTTTTATAATCTTTATTATATTTACTTTTAAACAATGTAAGCATTGTGCTTTCTACACCTTTGCCTAAATCAATTTTTTGATAACTTATTTTATTTAAATCCAAAATTTTGTTTTTATTGAAAAAATTTCTAAATTTTATTGTAAGTGTTTTATTTTTATCAAAATCTTTAATTAATTCATATTTACCATTTAGTTGATTTAATGTATTTTTTAATTTAGAGGTGCAAGCTAGACATACTAACCTATTCATACTTGGATTTGCATGACAAAAACTAATTTTTTTTTTATCTCCAGAACATACCCAAATTAACAATTTCTTTTTTTTTTTTATTAATTCTTTTATTAATGAAAATTCATATATGAAAATTGGCCATATGGGTGGGGATATTTTAAAAAGATATTTCAAATCAATTTTTTATTTTTTTTTAAATAGTTATCTTTTAAATATTCTAGTCGAAAATTAATTTTACCTGGTTGAAAATTTTTTGATTTCATAAATACAATTAATTCATCTACAATTCTTTCTATTGACTTAAATTTTTTAATCAATTTTGTAGATTCTTTTTTAATTTTGTTAAAATTCACTTTATAAGTTCTTTTGTCATCTGCTGCTAAAGTGTTTACTTCGTAAGGAACTTGAAGTTTTTTTGAAATCAATTTAGCGAGTTCTAATACCTGAATATTATTTTTATTTATCCCAATATTGTAAGTATTTTTTTTCCTGGTTAATTTCGACTCTATGAAATATATTATAGATCTGCACATATCCTCTGTATCTATAAAAGGTCTGAAAGGTTTTCCGTTACTCATAACTTTTATTATATTATTTTTTATACCACTATAAATAAGGTTATTGATTGCAAGGTCCAATCTAAAGTTGTTCGAAACACCTGCCGCTGTTCCAAATCTTAAAATAACTTTTTCAATATTGTCTTCTTTTTTGTTCAAAAATTTTTCAAACAAAAATTTAGTTTTTGAATAATTTGTTAATGGATTGCATACACTTTTTTCATTTTTTAAGCTCTTATTAGCAAATCCATATAGGCTGCAGGATGAAGCAAAAATAAATTTTTTTACATTATTTTTCTTAGCAAGGTTATATAATTTTTTTGATTGGTGAAAATTCACATCATAAGTTTCTGTCTTAAATTCTTCTGACATAGGGTCATTACTTACTCCTGCTAAATGGACCACACAATCAACACCTTTAAAATGTTTATTTTCAAGCTTATCAATACTAAAATTTAATTGATCGTCTACAAATTCAATATTTTGTTTTTTTTTTGTAAACCAATTTATATCTACACCTTTAACATAATGGTCATTTTTTTTCAGCAATTCACATAGAAGGACACCAACATAACCTTTATTGCCTGTTATTAGAATTTTTTGCATTTTATTTTAGTTGTTCTAATCTATTTAAAAATTTTGTATATGAAATTTTTAAAATATTCAGAAAATTCTTCTCATAATTATGAATTATTAAAAAGTTTTCATAATTTTGAATTATTATATTTGTAAAAGATTTAGTCGATATACCTCCATAATTCATAGATATTATTTTTTGATTATAAAAATGTTTTTTTATTGAAGTGTCATAAAATAATCTTGCTAAATAATCAAAATCACTTGCAATTTTATAATTAACATTAAAATACCCAATTTTATCAAATATTTCTTTTTTATAAAAAAATGAAGTGTGAGCTGGAAACTGAAAATTTTTAATATCTTTCTTTCTTAAAATTTTGGATTTCCATACTCTAAATAACTTTTTATTTTTTTTCATAACTATATTTGAGTAAATCACATCAGTATCAACCTTAACAAACAATGATGAAATATTTCTAAATAGTTTGTTTTCTGTTATTTGATCATCAGAATGTAAAAAAAAGATAATTTCACCAGTACATTTTTTTAATCCAAAGTTCAAAGATTCATACAAATTTAAACTAGGTTTTGAATATACTTTGGCGTTTAAGCTATTCGAGCAAATTTCAACAGTTCCATCTGTAGACCCACCATCAATAAAAATATGCTCAAATTTTCTAAAATTTTGAGCCCTTACTGATTTTAATGTTTCGTGAATTGTTGATGCACTATTTTTTGTACATGTAATTATTGAAAATCTAGGCATTTTTAGTGCCTAAAATATTCTCATATAATAAAATGTTAAACATTATTGCCATCAAGTTTCCTGGAGCATACAAACCACTATGCGCAATAAAATATACCAAAATTAAAATTAGATAAATTGACTTTTTTTTAACTCTGATCATAAAATATAATAAAAACATTATAAAAATAAAAAAGAAAATAACACCATTGTAACGCAAATACTCAGCGAAGGAGTTGTCCAAATTATGATCTCTTACATGATTATTAATTTTTTTTAAATTTAGCAAAGCCGATTCTTCAAAAAAATTTGAACGTAAATACAATTCATAATCATAATTTAAAAAATTAAGAGGCAATAATGATATTTTATTATTTTTTAAATAAGGGCAATTTTTAAACCCAGGGTTGTCTGAGATCATTTGATTATAAGTTTTACTTTTAAAATATCTGTATTCACTCCACATACATGGATTGATTGCTCTTGATATTCTCAATGAAGTAAATTGATCCAATCTAACGATCAATCTTTCAAAATTATTATAAAAAATAAGTTTGTCTGTTTTGATATTTTTTCCATAAAGCAATAATAATAAACTTAAAACCACTAATAATAATAAAATTAATTTCGTAAATTTTTTTTTATATAAATTAATAATCTTATAAACTACCAAAATTGAAAAAAGTAAAAAAAGTGTTTTAGAGTTATTTAAATATAAAAAAATTATAATAGATGGTAAAAGTAAAAAAAATTCATATCTTTTTTCAATTACGTTGATTTTATGATAAATTATAAAAGCAAGAAAAACTACTATTATCCCTAAATCTTTACTATGATTAATTGCAACATCAAAAAAATTTGAACCAAAACTAATAACAAAATAAGTAAACAGAAATAATATTAATATAAATTTACTTAATTTTCTAATTTTTACGTAGTTTTTTTTATCATTAATCCACCTGTATAAAAGATATGATATGAAAACACATAAAATACCTTTTATAAATAATATCATTCCAATAAGCCCATTAATTAAAAAAGGAAATAAAAATAAATAAGATATATAATAATAAGGTTTTAGATATTCTTTATCTTTTAAAAAGTAGAAAAATGATACAGTGCTTAAAAATATTATAAACAGATACTTTATAATAAGATTGTTAGTATTATTTAAAAAATAGAATTCAAATTTCTCATTTAAAATGTTTAGTGAATAAATTAATATTAGTAAAAAAAATAAAACAGGTGTAATATAATTTTTATTTAATTTATAGAATTTCATATAATTCATGGTACAAAATTTTTATAATAGTAGAATTTTTATAGTCTCTTTACTTATATCAATTTTTATTGTTTTGGTAATGTCAATTAATAATAAAAAGCATTACTATACTTTGGTATTAACTCCTAAAATTTATAACTTAGATAAAAAAATATATCCCTGCTCAGATACAACAAATTTATTATTTGCCACATACTATGCAGTTGAAATGATTGTTGATAACACTAAAGAAAATACATTCTCTTTACAAAAAGAAGCTTTTAATCAGCTCAGACCTTGGACAGAAGTAAAATCATTAAATTTTCTCTTAATTAATCAGAATTTTACTGTTTATCCTCTATCCGATCAAAAATCCAGTACTGGGTTAATTGAAATTAAAATTTCAAGTTATAAGGCAATTGAAGAAAAGTTAATTAAAAAAAAAATTAACGAAATCCTTTTACAAATGGAAAATTATTTAGATTTTGATGGACATAAAGATGGACATAAAACAGTTTATAATACTGATATATTTAAACTACTTTATAATACGGATATATTAAAGCTTCATAAAGAAATCTGTAAGACTTATTACAATGTTGTCTATGAAAATTACAAGATTACAAAAATTAATATATTTCATATTTTTTTAATTTCAATTCTTGCAATATATTTTTTTATTTTTTCATTATATCAAATTAAAAAGCTAAAATTACTTTGATAATTTTCTTATAATTTTAGTTGTTGAAATATTTTTCAATAATTTAATAATTTTTACTTGTTTTTTTCTTTTAGTTTGAAAGTCATAGCCAACTACTTTTTTTTTTATATAATCACTTCCTTTAAAGATAATATCAGGTTTAATCTTTTTTATTAGCATTAGTGGAGTGCTTTCCTTAAACACTTTAATTTGATCAACATATTTAATTGAACTAATTATTTTAGATCTTTGTTTTAGATTAAGGATTGGTCTTTGATTGCCTTTTAATTTTCTAACTGAAGAGTCGCTATTTAAACCAACAATCAGATAATCACAATTTTTTTTAGCTTTTTGCAAAAGCTCAATATGACCAGCATGAACTATATCAAAACATCCATTGGTAAAGCCTATGCGTTTTTTACTTTTCATAACTCTTCTTTATTAATTGAAGATATTCCATATTTGGTAATTGCTAAAAAAGAAGCATGATTTGCTAACATAATAGAATTTTTTATTTCCAATTCAGACAAACTTCCCACGACCAAATAGGATAAAAATGTATCTCCAGCACCAGACACATCATAAACTTCACTTCTTTTTTTATTATTTAAATAAATAAAACTTTTTTTATAAAATAATATTGCTCCATTTTTTCCTGTGGTAATAATTATTTTTTGAATATTATTTTTTTCTAAAAAATTAAAAATTTTATAATAATTTGAGCGTTTATAGATATCTTGGATTTTAAAATAATTACATGCTTCTAAATTATTTATTTTTATAAGATGAACATTTTTGAATATTTCTAAATTATCTCTTTTACTATCTACAAATATTTTTTTATCCTTGTGTTTAATTATAAATTCAATAATTTTAGGAATATTGGTGTTTGTTAAAAAACCTTTATCATAATCCGAAAATACAATAACAGATGTATTATTCATCTTTTTTTTAACTAGATTAATTAATTCTAGATCTTTTTTCTTTGGAAAATTGTATTTTTTTTCATGATCAATTCTAATGATGTGCTTATTATTAGAAACATATCTAATTTTTTTTATATTTTGAAAACTTCTATCAATTATAAAACTTATTTTATTTTTTAATTTTTGATTAACATAATTAATATTATTATTTTCTGCTAATGAAATTAAACTAGTATTTACATTGGCTGATAATAAATTTTGCAACACATTTCCAGCGCCGCCCAAATATTTATTTCTTATATTTGATTTTGGGTTTATAACCATCACTGGTGCTTCTTGTGAAATTTTTATAATCTCCGATTCTACAAAAATATCTTCGAATATTTCACCAATTACTAATACTTTTTTATTAATTTTCTTCTTCTTTATTTTATTTAATAAATTTTTAAAAATCATAAATTTTTTTCAACATCTTCTATTAATGCATGTCCAATTAAGATATGGCATTCTTGAATTCTTGCAGTTTCTTTTGAGGGTACTGAAATTATGCAATCGTATTTTTTATTAATCTTTCTATTTCCAGTTAACAAGCATGTATAACAGTGGTTTTTTTTTGCATAATCTAATGCTTTAATTACATTACTGCTTCTACCTGATGTTGAAAGACCAATTACAATATCTCCATTGCTTAATAATGATTCTAGTTGTCTTTTAAAAATATAAGAAAAGTTAAAATCATTTGCACAAGCTGTTATTAACGATGTATTAGTTGTCAATGATATAGATGGTAAAGATTTTCTTCTGTTTTTATATTTAATTATAAATTCAGTTGCTAAATGCTCTGCATCAGAAGCTGAGCCCCCGTTTCCAAAAAAAATAACTTTATTTCCATTCTTTAAAGATTGGATAATATTTTTTTTTAAATTTTCAAAATTTTTATTAATTCTTTTATCAAATTTATTTATTGTACTTATTAGATCTTTACTATATTTTTTTAACATAATATTATACCTTAATTAAATTATTATTATTTTCAATTTTTTCGATACATGGATATTTGATTAAATTTAAATTATCATAAATGCAATTCCAATTACAGTTATAACATTTCATTTTATCATAAATATATTTATGTCTACTATTGCTCCTTATTGGATATGGAAAAAATCTATTAAAATGACCACCTCCAACGAATGTGTAACTTTTTTTTTTAAAGCAATGAGCAAGATGGCCTGATGCAGAGTCATTTGATATGATTGTATCAGCTAAACTATGTAGATATATAAAATCATCAAACGTTGTTTTACCAGCTAAATTTATAATTCTATTTTTAAAAAATTGGTAATTTTGATTAATTTTATGCATTTCTTCTACATTCCCAACTATTATAATTTGTGATTTTTGATTTATTTTGAATTTTAGGCTAGATAACATTTTATCTAATGACACTACTCTTCTTTTGTCTGTCCCACCACTCGAAACCAAAATGAAATTTTTATATTTTGAATAAATTTTATTTTTTTTAAACTTAATAAAATTTTTTTTATTAAAATGTTTTCTAAATATTTTATTTGTAAATTCCTCAAGATAATAGCTTTCATGTGAGCCTATTTTTGTTTCTATAACTTTATCATAGTGTTTATTTGATATATAATTTTGTATATTGTCTTCCTTTAATTTAGAAGCAATCTTATTTTTTGCATTTAAATTTCTTACTATGCAGTCAGAAAAATAAATATTTCTTTCTCTATGAAAATTAATAACTTTATAAAAAAAAATTTTTTTCAAATAAATTAATCTCTCATATCTATATTTTGGATTAAATAAAAACCTATGTTTATTAAAGGAAATAAAAATTACTTTTTTATAAAGTGGCTCTAGGTATTTTTTTATATCCTCCCTGCAAATCAAAAAAATTGTATCATTGTTGTGGTATTCTAAAATATTGTTAAAGCTATTATTCCACAAAATGAAATCACCAAACCTATCCAACTTAATTAATAGTATGTTTCTTTTTTTTGATTTACTAACTTGAATTAAAATTAGTAAAAAATCAAATACAAATAACAAACAATAATAAATTAAATATAAAAATTTAAATAATTTTTTTAATGATGTCTTTGATAAAATCATAATTTTTTTTTAAAGTTAAATTTCTTTTTTCATACAAATCAAAGTATCTTCTATCATTATTAGAGTTATAATAAATCAATTCTGGATAGTTTATTTTTTTAATTTCAAATGTTTTTATCTTTTTAATTTTCTTTTTTTGAAATTTTGTATTAGTTGCTTTAAAGTCAAAACCTATATTTTTAACTAAATTTAAGTTGGGTCTTATGCATAAGCCCCCTCTTAACCTAATATGCAAATCCCATAAATAATCCCATGTAACAATTTTATTAGACAGAGTTCTTTTGTAAAGATAGCCCCTATATTTGTTAATATTTTTATCTATAAATAATTCTTTATTGCTAATTTTTAAATTTTTATTTCTTAAATTTTTTCTAAAGTCTTTCCATCTATCTGACCAGGTTGCCCAACCCCAAACGTGTGTAATAAAGTTATAGTTGTAACTATAAGGTGATACTATTTTTTCTAAATGATTAAATCCAGATATATGAAAAATAGTTTTATTTTCTCTATACCTGTCAATTAAGCTAGAGCAAAAATAGTAGAATGATTTTGAAGGTACAATATCATCCTCCAATATAATACCTTCTTTGGTATTTTTAAAAAACCAGTCAATAGATTTGAGAATTGATTTTTTGACATCTAGATGCTCCTTATTAAATAGGTATTTTTTTTTACCTGGATATTTAAATTTTCTGATTAATTCTCTACATTTTTCTACATTTTCTTTATCACTTTTTGAGTGAAAGTAATTGTTGTAAAAATAAATATCCTTTATGTACTTGATGTTAATAGATTTCAGAACCTGCATTAACTTTTCAGGCCTGTTATAACTTATTATCAAAAGACTTTTTTTTTTCATCTATCTTTTTAAATCACTGGGATTGTCAATATCGATAGATACACTTTTTGTCATTTCAAAAAAATCAAATTTAGAAATAATTCTACATTTCTTTTTTAGTCTTAAAAATTTATTTGTTTTAAAAATAAAAATTGCACCATTCTCTACATAAAAACTTTCCATTTTTTGAGTATTTTGTCTTTTTTTATAATCGTATGTTATAGAGCGATGCTTGCCGTTCCATAAAAATATTTTTTCTTTATAAACGCTAAATATACTATCAAGACCTTTTTTTTCAAACTTTGCTATACAGTCATTTATATGCTTATAGCTTCTTAGTGGGGAAGTTGGTTGAAGTATGATAATATTTTTAGGAACTTTTTTTTTATATAAATTACTAAGTATATACAAAATTAAACTTTCTATTGATGATGTATCTTGACTTAAATAACTCGGTCTTCTTAAAAATTTTATATTTTTGCCTTTATATAATTTTGACCTGTTTAAAATTCGCTCATCGTCTGATGATACTATTATTGAGTTATTTGCTCTAATTTTAAGAGCGTCTATTATAGTCTTATCAATTAACGAAATACCGTTATATTTTCTCAGATTTTTATTTTTAATTCTTTGAGAGTTTTTTCTTGCTGGTATAAGTGTTAAGTAATCCATAAAAAATTATTACATGATTAATAAAAATAAAATAGGCTTTATGCAAGGAAGATTAAGTAGCGTTATTAGAAATAAAATACAAGCCTTTCCTATATCAAGTTGGAAAAAAGAGTTCTTTTTTGGGAATAAAATTGGTTTCACAAATATGGAGTGGACGATAGACAATTATGATTTTCATAAAAATCCAATCATAAGAAAAGATGGTTATAAAGAAATTAGTCATTTGTGTGAAAAATTTTCTATTAAAATTCCCTCAATAACTGCTGATTTTTTTATGGAAGATAAATACTTTGAAAAAGAAAGAATTAAAACATATTCAAAATTTCATAATTTTTTAGAAAAATGTTCTAAAAATAAAATTAAAACTATTGTTTTACCTTTGGTTGATAATTCTTCAATTAGTTCAAATTTGGATTATTTAAGAATTTTAATTGAGGACTTTAGATCTTTAAAGAGGGTTATCAAAAAATTGGGTCTTGAATTGGCTTTTGAAACAGATCTTGATCCAAATCAAAATAGTGAATTTGTCAAAAAATTGAATAGTTCAGTTTTTGGAATTAACTACGATATTGGTAATAGTGTTGGATATGGCTTTAAATATCGTCAAGAAATTAATCTGCTACTTAAATTTATCAAAAACATTCATATAAAAAACAAAAAAAATAATAAAACTTGTAATCTGTTTTTAGGAAAGGCCAATGTAAAGAGCATAGTTAATTTTGCTTTAAAAAAAGGATACAATAAAAACTTTATATTTCAAACGGCAAGAGTTAAAAAAAATCACTGTGATATTATGAAAAAGTATTATAAATATTTTACATATTAATGAAGAATAATTATACAATTATTACTGGTGGTGGTGGTTTTTTAGCCTACTATTTTGCTGAGGCTATACTTGAAGAAAGAAAAAATTTATATTTGGTTGATATTAATAGAGTCAATTTAAAAAAAAATAAAAATAAATTAGAAAAAGTTTTTAATACTGAGGTTAAAACTGATTTTGTTGATGTTACCAATCTTGATTCAATAAAAAAATTCATAAAAAAGAATCGTAATATTTTTTTTGATAATTTAATTAATAATGCCTCCAAGGATTTTAAGGTTGGTAAAAAAATTGGTTCAAACTTCAAGGATTTAAGTGACATTACTCTCAAAGAATGGAATCAAGGAATAGATTCTAATCTAACAAGCTATTTTTTGGTTTCTAAAGAATTTGGAAAAATTATGAAAAAAAATAATTACGGAAATATAATCAATATCTCCTCTGAGTTGTCGGTTATTGCACCTGATCACAGAATTTATAATAATGGTAAAAAAATTAAATATTATAAACCAGTTACTTATTCTGTGTGTAAGCATGGAATAGTTGGATTAACAAAATATATTGCTTCTAGTTGGTCAAACCATAATATTAGGTGTAATTCGATATCTCCAGGAAGTGTATATCATAAAAATCATAACAAATTTTTTTTAAAAGAAGTTTCAAAAAGAATTCCACTTTCAAGATTGGCCAATCCAAAAGAATTAAAAGATAGCATAAAATTTTTAATATCTAAAAATAATTCCTTTTACACGGGACAGAATATGGTTATAGATGGTGGCAGATCAATTATATGAAAACTTTTACTATTGCTGAAATTGGTATAAACCATAACGGAGACGTTGAAATTGCAAAAAAATTAATCTTACAAGCAAAAAATAGTGGTTTCGATGCAGTAAAATTTCAAAAACGAACTGTAGAAAATGTTTATTCTAAAAAAGAATTAGATAGTCAGCGAGTATCTCCTTGGGGTAAAACCTTTCGTGAACAAAAACTAGGCTTGGAATTTGAAAAAAAAGAATTTGATAGCATTGATAAATACTGCAAAGAATTAAAAATTGACTGGAGTTGTTCTGCTTGGGATTTAGATAGTTTAAAATTTTTACAAATTTACGAATTAAAATTCCATAAAATTGCTTCTCCAATGTTAACTAATTATCCATTGGTTGAAGCTATAGCAAAAAGTAAAATAAAAACATTTATCTCAACTGGAATGTCAACTTTAGATGAAATCGATAAGTGCATTAATATTTTTAAAAAAGAATCTTCTAATTATGAATTAATGCACTGCGTGTCTCACTATCCATTTGAAAATAAAGACGCTAATTTAAATATAATAAACACTCTAAGAAAAAGATATAATTGCAACGTAGGTTATAGCGGACATGAAAAACCTGGACAATTGATCTCATGGACAGCTGTAGCTCTAGGAGCAACTTCAATAGAAAGACATATCACGTTTGATAGGAGTATGTACGGAAGCGATCAGGCTGCGTCACTAGAAGAAGAAGGTTGTAAAAAACTTATAAAAGGCATTAGAGCAATAGAAATTTGTTTAGGAAGTGAAGAAAAAAAGATATTAGAAATAGAACAAGGTTCAGTGCAAAAGTTAAAGTATAAGGCGATTGATTAAAAAAAAAAAACATGAAACAGTTTTATATACTGTATTTCATCCATACAGCATTTCTTTTTTAAAGAATTTCATAGAAGACCTAGAAAAACAATATTTTAAAAATTTTGATGTGTATTTATGTTTTAATAACTTAAAAAATAAAAATATTTATCTTAACGAAGTAAAAAAAATAAATAAAAAAACTTCATTTAATATTCATTATACTTTTCAAGATAAGGATCCTATCACTGTAAGAAAGCAAAATTTAAAGTTTTTAACTCTTAAATACAAAAAAATAGTTCTTTTAGATAGCGACGACAAGATGGGTTATGATAGGATGCAGATTGTTCATCAAAAATTAAACACACATTCTTTTGTGGTAAATAACATCAAGAATTTAAAAACAAATAAAACTCTATTTTCGAAAAAAAATATTAATGTAATTAAACTATCATCTATCTTAGATAATAGTTTTGTGGGATTATCAAATCTAGCAATTAAATCTAATGCATTAAAAAATATAATTAATAAAATAGAAAAAAAACTATTAGTCCTAGATTGGCAAATCGCTACATTATTGTTGCTATTTAAGCAAAAAGGCTTCTATATTGGAAATATTTTCACATATTATAGAATTTATGAAAATAATTATATAGGAAGATTAAATAATAATGAAAATTTAGACAGAAAATTAAAAATAAAATTACTTCATTACAAATATTTTTCTAAATATAATAAAGTTTTTAAAAAAAAATTTGAAGATTTAAATAAAAATAAAAAAAGAAAAAAAATTAATACTATAAAAAATAAATTTTATGATACCTAAAAAATTTAAACACAATATAATTTATGACACTGATGAATATACTTTAGTAAAAAAAAGATTAAATAAAGCAAAGATAAAATTGCTTGTAGTTACAAATAAATCTCATAAAGTAATTGGAACCATAACAGATGGTGATATAAGAAGAAAAGCTGGACAAAAAATGCTTAATAAAACCAAGTCTATAGAATTAATGAATAAGAAGCCATTTTTAATTCTAAATCAAAAAAAAATATCTAAAGCAAATATCATCAAATATCACTATGGTGTTAAAATAAATAGTTCCAAGAAATTTATAGAAATAATAGATTTAAATTCATATCCATTAGATACGAAAACAGCCGCAGTTATAATGGCTGGTGGATTCGGAAAAAGATTACTACCTTTAACAAAATTTATACCTAAGCCGTTGCTTGAAATAAATAAAAAAACAATGATTAGAATAATAATAGAAAAATTTTTATCAGGCAATGTAGCTAATATTTTTGTGTCATTACATTATATGAATAAAAAAATCATAAAAGAAATTAAACAAATTAAACAAAAAAACAAAATGAGTATAAATGAAATCTATGAAAAGAAACCCCTAGGGACTGCTGGAGCTCTCGCCTATTTAAAAAATACTGACTTTGAAAATTTTATTATTTGTAATTCAGATATCATTACTGATTTTAAATTTAATGATATTCTAAAATTTCATATAAAAAAAAAGTCTGATTTAACTGTTTTAACCAATGATTACCAACAGGAAATTCCATATGGTGTATTGAATATCAAAGACAATAAAATTAAGAAAATAGAAGAGAAGCCAAAACTGAATTTCAAAATTTTATTAGGTATATATATAATTAATAAAAAAGTAATTAAAAAGATTACAAAAAATAAAAGATTAGATATGCCTCAACTTATAAATCAATCTATCAAAAATAAATTTAATATAAATTTCCTTACAACTAATCAAAAGATAATTGATGTTAGTTTAAAAAATGAATTATTTAATTTAAACCCAGTATATAAAGATTATTTTATTTAAAATTGTTTATACATTTGACAATTTTTTTTAATTGTTGTTCTGTTAAAAATGTAGATGACGGCAAACAAACTAATTGATCTGAAAATTTTTCTGAATTTTCTAGATTTTCATATAAATAATTTTTATATGGTTTTTGTTTTGATAAAGTTTTCCAAAAATTAGTAAGATATATTTTCTTTTTTTTAAGAAAAGATAGAAATTTTTTTTTGTTTTTTTTTACAATTATAGGATAAACCCAAAAATAACCACTACCTACACTAAGATGAAAGAAATTTTTAATTAGCCCATCAGTCTTTATATTTTTTTTATAAAAATCATAGATTTTTTTTTTTTGCGACAAAAAAAATTTATATCTTGATAATTGAGCAAGCCCTAAATTTGCCTGTATATTATTCATTCTATAGTTAAATCCAACCACCTTATAGTTATATTTTTTTGCTTGTTGCCCTACATTAATTAGGATTTTAGCAGTATTAGTTTTTTTTTGACTTGTAGTACAATACATTCCACCGCTACCTGTGGAAAAACCTTTGTTGCCGTTAAATGAGAAAATAAAATCTAAATTTGTTTTCCCTAACGCTTCGCCTTTAAATTTTGCAAAATGTGCTGCAGCACCATCTATCACTACCTCTATATTAAAATTTCTTTTTAGTTTAATTATCTCAGAAAAATTTATTGAATTTCCAAATGATGTCACTGGAATAATGCAGCTAACTCTTTGTTTTGTACGATTGTGGAACCTTTCACCCTTTCTTAGAAATGTATTTTCTTTTAAACTTTTATTTACTTGCTCAATATCAATCAAAAAATTTTTTTTGCAGGTATCATGAAACCAGGGTTGAGCGCCACAATAGATAACACTATTAATGGTGGCAGCGAAAGAAAAATTGGGCACTATAACTAAATCATCTTTTTTAACTCCGTTCGAAAGAAGGGCGATATGCAGAGCCGATGTTCCAGAGTTAAGAGCTAGACTATATCTAAATTTATATAATTTTGAAAATTTATTCTCAAACCTCACTATATCCTTACCAAACGATGATATTAGCCCTCTTTTAAGAGATTTATTTATGAATAATTTTTCTGTTTTAGAAATATTAGGTTCTGATGTATAAATCATTATAATTCTTTTAGATTTTTTAACAAATACATGCAATGAAAAAAATTTTGATTACTGGCTCAGAAGGTTTCATTGGAAGCCATTTAGTAGAACACTTGGTAAAAAAAAACTACAAAGTAAAGGCTTTTGTTTTATACAACTCTTTTAATAAAAATGGATGGCTTGATACTCTGGATAAAAAATTTTTACAAAAGATTGAAATTCATTACGGTGATATTAGGGATTATAAAAATCTATCATTTGCATTTAAAAATGTGGACCAAGTTATTCATCTAGCAGCATTAATTGGCATTCCTTACTCATACACATCTGCTAAATCATACATTGATACCAATATCATTGGCACCTACAATATTTTAGAACATTGCCTAAAATCAAAAATTAAGAAATTAATTGTAACTTCTACATCTGAAGTATATGGATCCGCCCTAAAATTACCGATAAATGAAAACCATAAATTGCAAGCTCAATCACCATATGCAGCTACAAAAATTGCTTCGGATAAACTGACTGAATCTTATATAAAAAGCTTTAATTTGAATGCTGTAATTTTGAGGCCATTTAATACCTATGGACCTAGACAGTCAACAAGAGCTGTAATTCCCACAATTATAACCCAAATGTTAAAAAATAAAAAAATTGAATTGGGTTCTTTAAACCCTAAAAGAGATTTTAATTATGTTGATGATGTTTGTGATGGTTTCGAAAAAATATTAAAAAATAATACACTAAATGGCAAAGAAGTGAATATTTGTTCAGGTCAGTCTATTTCAATTTCAGACTTGACTCAATTAATTGGTAAAATAATGAAAAAAAAAATAGTAATAAAAAAATCAAAAAAAAGATCTAGACCTAAAAACTCTGAGGTAGATCACCTTGAAGGTTCACAAAAATTATTTTTAAAACATATAAAAAATCATAAAAAAACTACTCTTAGTGATGGATTAAAAAAAACAATTGAATGGTACTCAGATACCACAAACCTAAATAAATTTGATTATAAAAGCTATACAATTTAATTATTGATATGAATAATAAAATATTTAATGATCTTTATATAATTGCTGAAATTGGAACGAACCACAATGGTAAAATAAAAGATGCAATTAAATTGATTAATATTGCAAAAAAATCAGGGTGCAATGCCGTAAAGTTTCAATCTTGGGATGAAACAATGTGGTCAAAAAACTTCTTAAAAAAAAACCCTTCTTTAATAAAAGATATTCAAAGATTATCTGTTAGTTACAGTTTTTTAAAACGAGTAAGAAATTATTGCAAAAAAATTAAAATAGATTTTTCATCAACGCCTTTTTCAATTAAACAAGTTGATGAGCTAATCAGTTTAAAACCAGAATTTATTAAAATTGCATCTATGGATTTGGTAAACATAAAGCTTATTGAGTATTGTCTTAAATTTAAGCAACCTATTATTATATCTACAGGGTTGGCAAATTTTAAAGAAATAAATCAAGTATCAAAACTATTAAGAAGAAGAAGAAAGCGTAATGCAATACTCTTGCATTGTGTGAGCATATATCCCCCTAAAGCAGATGAGATGAACATGCTAAATATAAAATATTTACAAAAAGCATGTGATTATCCAATTGGTTTTTCAGATCACTCTGAAGGGTCAGTCGCAGCAATTCAAGCACTAACTCTTGGTTCAAATGTCTTTGAAAAACATATCACAATAAATAAAAAAATTGGTGGCCCCGATAGTGAGTTTGCTGCAGATCCAACAGATATCAAAGAATATATCAATGATTTAATTGAAGCAAAAAAGAACCTTGGAAGTATAAATCGTAAGATAAGTTCAAAAGAAATTAATATCAAAAGTATAATGAGAAGAAGCGCATTCTTGAATAAGAATATATTAAAAGGAGAAAAAATAACCTGGAATAAAATAATTATGCAAAGACCAGGTGGAGGGCTTGAATATAACGAGGTCAAAAAACTTATTAATAAAAAATCTAAGAAAGATTTATTAAGTGGACAACTGTTAAAAAAAAATTACTTTAAATAAAATCAATGCATATATTGTTAAAACATTAATTCTTGTTATAATAAAAAAATGTCTAATAAAAAAATTATAGCTAATATAAAGTATCAATTAAATATCAAAGTTAAGATAGACGAAAAAACTAAATTAAAAACATTAAATGAATGGGACTCTCTAGGACATTTAACTTTTATTGGAATCGCAGATAATGACTATAGTAAACGGGTTACAGGAGATGATCTGATTAAATGCGGAACTGTAGGTGACTTAGCGAAATTGATTAATAAAGATCTATGATTTCATCAATCAAAAATATAGAAATTAAAGGCATAGCTGTAGCAGTACCTAAAAAAATATATCATAATAAAAAATATCCTCATTTTGGAGACGGAGGCTTTAAAAAATTTTTTAAATTCACTGGTATTAAAAAAAAAAGAGTAGCAGGAGATAAAATTTACACGTCTTCTTTGGTTAAATCTGCTGCAGTAAAACTAATTAAAGAGTTAAGATGGAAAAAAGACTCAATTGATATCATAATATTAATTACTCAAACTCCTGATTTTCAAACTCCAGCTACGGCTATAAAGATTCAAGATGAATTAAAATTAAATAAAAAAATTATTGCTTTTGATATAAATTTAGGATGCTCAGCATTTCCTTACGGTGTTTCTGTAATATCAAGTTTATTAAAGACTTTAGCTCTAAAAAGAGGTCTTTTGTTGATAGGAGACACCCTAAGTAAGGTGTGTAAATATAATGATAGAAGTACTTTTCCAATTCTTGGAGATGCTGGGTCAGCTATAGCAATTGAAAAAAGTAAAAACTTTAATGAAAAGATGTATTTTAATTTTTTTTCAGATGGAAGCTCTTTTGAAGATATAATTATACCCTCTTATGGATTAAGCGGTAGGGAACCATTTAACAAATCTTATCTTAAATTAAAAGGTGCTAACGTTTACAGCTTTGCTGTTAATGATGTACCAAAACTCATGAATGAAATTATTCTAAAATCGAATTTAAAAGGTAAAATAAAATATTGTATACCACATCAAGCAAACAAAATGATTGTCGAACAAATAGAAAAGAAAATAAATAGGAAAATAAATTTTCTTCATAGCTTTGAAGAATTTGGAAATACAAGTAATACATCAATTCCTTTGACAATAATCATCAACAAAGAAAGGATTAAAAGAAATAATTATATCTTAACTTCAGGTTTTGGTGTTGGCGCCTCTATTTCAAATTTAATCTTTAATTTAAAAAGGGATGCAAAACTATTAAATCTAATTCAAATATGATAAAAAATTATCTTGTTTTAGGTGCAACTGGAAATATTGGAAAATCATGTGCTCTCAGTTTGTCAAAAAAATCTAAAAATATAATTTATTGTATTGGTAATAATTTTAAAAAATCTAATCCAATACCTAATAAGAAAAATATTATAAAAATAAAGTTTTCTGATTTTAATTCTAAAATTTTGAAAAAAAAAATCTCATTTGATATTATTATTAATTGCATTGGTTCTGTAAAAAATAATTTAATTAAATTTCATGATGACAAGATATTTAATGAAATGATAAAAACAAATTTAAGTCATCCTGTGAATTTAATAAGTAATCTTTATAAATTTAATTTAATCAAAGATAGAGCAAAAATTATTTTTATTAATTCGGTCAATGGAACAACTTCTTTTAGATATGGCTCTATGGGATATGGTGTGGCTAAAAGTGCAATTACAAGTGCAGTAAAATTTTTAGCAAAGGAAATGGCTTCAAAAGAAATAACAGCAAATGCACTGTCTTTTACTATGATCTATTCTGATATGGTTAAAAATGCGAAGTTTTTATCATCTGAGCAATTAAAGACTGATGAAAAAAAACATCTTTTATATAAGCGATTTTGTAATATGACAGAAGTTCAGAAAATTATTAATTTTTTCCTATCAAGTAATTCTAATTTTATAACAGGTCAGAACATAATAATAGATGGTGGATATTCGCTAAATATATGATTTTATATTTTTTAGGATCTGGAGATTATGGAAAAGAATTGCTAAGATTTAAAGAGTTTTACCCTAATAATAAAAATATAAAGTTATTAAATGTTTCAAACCTTGGCTCAAAAAAATTTTTAAATTTTAAGAATTCAAATAAACGAGTTTTTTATTTAATTACAATAGGAAAACCTTCATTAAGGAAATTAATTTATGATAAAATTTCTGGTAATAAAAACTTAATTAATTCTAAGCTTATTTTTAAAAATGTTACTATTGGTGAAAAAAATAAATTTAATAGAGGTATAATTATTATGAGTAACGTTGTTATTTCCTCTAATGTTACAATAGGTAAAAATTGTCATATTCATCCTAATGCAGTTATTGGTCATGATGTTAAAATTGGTAATAATGTAACCATAGGAGGTAATGTTTTCGTTGGAGGAAAGGCTAAAATTGGTAATAACTGTATCATAAACCCAAATGCAACTATCATTAAAAATATAACTATATCAAGTAATTGTTCTGTAGGTTCGGGGTCAGTTGTTATTCATAGTTTAATGAAAAATAAAAATGTATTTGGTGTGCCAGCTAAAATTATTTAAGAGCTAAATTAACTTTCTAGCAATCCTGAGATCATTTGGGTTGTCTATATCCAAATCTGTTAAACTACTAATTTCATAACCATAAGTTTTGTCTGTAAAATAATTTTTTTTATTTTTAAGGCTTTCATGATTTAATATGTAAATGCTACCGTTACCACAAAATGAGTTCTTTAAATTTTGTCTGTTTTTTATACTATTTTTTATAAAATTATAACTTTGTATCTTATTGTTTTTATCTAATTTGAATAAATACTCTATAGGATGATTTTTTGAAACAGATAAAACAACTTTTGCTTTTTTATGAAAATAATAATTAATTGATTTATCAATATCTTTTGGATTTCTTAAGGGGGATGTTGGCAGCAAAACGCAGAAATTTTTAATTTTGCTACCTAGTAAGTTTAGTTGATCAATACAATGTATATAAACATCAATGGCAGATGATGATGATGATGCTAAATAATTCGGTCTTTTGAAAATTTCAACTCGGTTATTATAAGCTTTGTTAACCATTCTGATAATTCTATTATCATTTGTATTAACTATAATTTTTGAAATTTTTTTTGATTTAATTGCATGGTCTATTGTATGAAAAATTAAAGGTTTAGATTTAATTATTTTTATATTTTTATTTTTTATGCCTACAGAGCCTTTCCTGGCTGGAATGATACAATACATTTATAAGTATATAATTATTTAAAATCTGTAGACCATTTAAGTTGTTAATTCAAATGCAAATGTTTTGTTAATCTTTGGAATATCAGAGTTGTTAATAAAAGCTCTTTTAATTATTACTTTTTTACGAACATTAATTAATTTTTTTAGGTCTTTTATTTCAGAACTAATCAGTTTTAAATTAAGTTCTTTAGATCTTAATTTCCATGGGCTGACAAGGTTTCTCAAATACCTATAATAAAGTGGATCAAAATAATAAAAAATGTTAATTATTTTTTCTTTTACAGAGTTGTTGAAAAAAAAATTATCTGAGAAGTTTTTATTATTATTTAAAACATTAAATTTAAGTTTTGATATATTTTTAGATATTTTTTCTGAAGATTTTCCATCTATTTTATAAAATACTTCATTTAATGAATTTTGGATTTTTGAACTATTATTATTTTTGTATTTATGACTTTTGTTCAACATAACATCAATACTTTTTTTTAATTGATCATAAGAGTTGCATAAAATTGAAGATTTTTTTATATAATCATTATATTTTAAATATTTAAAACTTGTGAAAAAATTTGGCATTAAAGTTTTGTGCTTTTTTAAAAGAAAAAATTCAAAAGAGGTGGTGCAATTATAATGAATCAAAACTTTTGATTTTTTAAGAGTATCATTTAAATTCTCATCATCTTTAATAATATATATATTTGAATATTCATTGCATAAAATATCATATTTTTTTGTTGATTCAAAGGGATGAACTCTGATAGAAATTATTTTATCTTTATAATCATTTGCAATATTTTTTATTAGTTTGATAAATTCATGTTGATTGTTTTTTGCACCTTTTAAATATCTATTCTTTTTTATTGCACTTATATAATCTAATTCACTTTTAAAAGAATTTACTGTTTTTAATTTATTACCATATCTAGCATCAATTATTGGAAATGAAGTGTTAAATAAAATATCTGTATGAGTTGTTTTGTTCATTTTTGAAAAAAAATAGATCAAATCTCCTTTAGGTGATCCAGTTAGTTTTATAATATTTTTTTGATTATTTGAAATTTTTTGCTTTAAATTTCTATACATATACTTGCCCCAGCAAAAATATAAATCTATATAATTAAGATTTTTTTTTAGTTCATTGTTTATAATTTCTTTCATAATCCCGAAAGCATCATATCCACCTTCCGTATCAAGGAGACAGGTATAAATATTATTTTTTTTACAATTTTTAATTTCGGTAATATTATTTTTTCTTGCATTATGAAATATTACTAATGAAGGCTTTAATAGATATATTTCTCTTTTATTATATTGTTCTACTAAATAAACATCAAATTTATCAATTAAATATAAGCTTAATAACAATAGACCTTTTAAATCTCTTGTTGGGTTATCTAAAATTATGCATATTTTTTTTTTCATAAATAAATTTAAAATCTTAATTAATTTTTAAGGTTGTGATGGCAACAGATAATGCTGCCAAAGAACAATATAATAAAAGA
>Ga0209709_10000597_pt1 | contig 34347 bp, 31 predicted proteins | sample ArcticOcean_MG_C_2_FD_187435 | JGI IMG/M metagenome (GOLD analysis project Ga0209709, IMG submission 187435) | Marine microbial communities from western Arctic Ocean - ArcticOcean_MG_CB4_136 (SPAdes) (version 2) | ecosystem: Environmental > Aquatic > Marine > Oceanic | place: Arctic Ocean... | reverse complement strand
GAATTTGGTCTAGTAGGTAAAACAATGCACAAAGTAGATGAGGCAGTATCTATTTCAGACTTAAAAAAGTTAACAAAGATATACTCTGAAATTCTTAAAAATTACTTTTAATGATTTGCATTAAAGCAGATATCCCTAAAGAACTAAATGATATTGATGATGAATTAAAAGCTATTTATCACTCTAAAGATACAGTTTGTTTTTTTGTTTTTAAGAATAAAGAACAGCGTGATGAGTTTGTAGAAAGAACTAAAGGAATGCTAAAAGTAGAACGAGAAACTATTTATCAAGAGTATCTATCTTAAATGAAAACTGGTTTAATAACCTCAGATACTTATCAAAATCATAATACAGGTGACGGTCATCCAGAAAAAATTGATAGGGTTACAGTAGTTATCGATAATTTCAAAAAATTGGGTAATAAAGATTTAGTTTGGAAAAAACCTTCAAAATTTGACCGATCACTTTTAAAAATAACTCACAATTCTGATTATATAAATTTTGTGGAAAAATCTTTTCCTGAAAAAGGATTTTCTTTTTTAGATGGAGATACAATTGTCTCCCCGGGAAGTAAAGATGCCACGTCAGATGCTGTAGGTTCAATCATTGCAGCTATTGATGGTGTTCAAAATAAAAATTTTAACAATGCGTTTTGTGCTGTCAGACCTCCTGGGCATCACGCAGAGAAAAATAAAGCTATGGGTTTTTGCATTTATAACAATGTGGCTGTTGGAGCCAATTATCTTATAGATAAATATAAACTTAAAAAAGTAGCAATTATTGATTTTGATGTTCATCATGGAAATGGAACGCAAGATATTTTCTATGATAATGAGAAAGTTTTGTATATTTCAACTCATCAATATCCCTTCTACCCTGGGTCTGGTACAGAACAAGAAAAAGGTAAATATAATAATATATTTAATATCCCCCTACCAGCCGGTACAACGTCTGAAGAATATTTAAATGCCTACGAATTTGTACTCGAAAAAATTAAAGAATTTAGGCCTGAATTTATTTTACTTTCTGCAGGTTTTGATGCTCATAAGGATGATCCTTTAGCTCAATTTCAGCTAGAAAGTAAAGATTTTTATGAAATTACGAAAAGAACTTTAGAATTATCAAATTTATATTGTGATGGAAAAATTGTCTCTATTCTAGAAGGTGGTTATGATCTCTTAGCTCTTCAAGAAAGTACAGAAATGCACGTAAAAGCTTTATTAGAATTTAATTGATAATTTCTCAATAGGGATTAAATAACTCTCAATGAAACTTTATAAAATTACAAAGTCTAACATCGATAGGAAAGGTCGTGGCCTTTATGCTGTACAAGATATTAAAGAAGGTACTAGAATTATTGATTATGTTGGTAAAATTATTACCAAAAAACAAACTGAAGAATCTCAAAAATTTGACAATGCAAAACCTATCTATTTATTTAATTTGAATAAGAAGTATGACATGGATGGAGATGTTTCTTGGAACTCTGCACGATTAATAAACCACTCTTGTTCTAATAATTGTGATTATAATGGAACAGGTCTAAAGTTATGGGTGATTGCTATAAAAGATATTAAAAAAGGTGAAGAGATAACTGCTGATTATGGGTTTGGTTATGATGAAGACTATAAACAGTTCCCATGCAAGTGTCGCTCTAAAAACTGTTGTGGTTATATTGTTCGAGCTGAATCAAGATGGCGAATTAATAAAAAATTTAGTATCGGTCGACAACAATCTAGTAAATAACTTTCTCTAAAAACAATCCTTCTGCTGGTGCGGGAGGGGCGCAAAGTATTCTTTTTTTTGATTTTAAAACTAAATCAAATTTTTTTAAACTCCATTTTTTTTCAGCTAAATATTTTAAACAACCTACCATAGATCTTACTTGTTGTTGTAAAAATGATTGAGATTTGAATTGTATTTCAATTCTGCCTTTAATTGATTTTATCTTAATTAATTTTATGGTTCGAATTGGACTTGTCGCATTACAGCTTGAGGATCTAAATGTTGAAAAATCTTTAGTACCTAAAAGTTTTTTTGCACCTTTTTTCATCATATTTATGTCTAGTTCTTTAATTATGTGCCAACCTCTTTCTTTTTCTATTGAAGGTCTACTTAATCGATTAAAAATTATATATTTATAAATCCTTTGTTTAGCAGAAAACCTTGCATGAAAATTTAATTTTTTTTTTTTAATATCTATGATTGAAATGCTCTTATCATTAACAAAGTGATTTATAGATTTTAAAAATTTATCTAGATTTTGAATTTCTTTTTTACAATCAAAATGTGCTGATTGTTCAATTGCGTGAACACCAGAGTCCGTCCTGCCAGATCCAACTAAGGATATTTTTTCTTTTAAAAGTTTGGATAGTTTTATTTGAATTAATTTTTGGATTGATTTTCCGTTTGACTGAATTTGCCAACCAACAAAATTGGTTCCCACATATTCAATTAAAACTTGATATCTATGCATTGTTCAAAATTGAACCTTTTTTAATCTGTGATCCAAGCATAAATTCACTAATGTTTTGAGGTCTTTTTCCTTGTCTTTGAATTTCTAGGATTTTTATTGATTTTTTGTTACCACAACTAATTTCTAAATAATCATTTAATACCTCACTAATTTCACCATTGCCTGATGATAATTCTGCTTTTAAAATTTTGTACCTTTCACCCTTATAGATAAAAAAAGCACCAGGGTTTGGGTATAATCCATTTATTTTACCAATAATATTTTCTGCATCTTCATTCCATTTTATTTGACCCTCATTTTTATCAATCTTAGGAGCATAGCTTACCTCATTGTGATTTTGTTCTATAAAATTAATTTTACCCTCTAAAATCTCATCAATATTATCTAGTATTTTTTCTGCTGCTATTGTTGAAAGTTTTTCAGAAATTATTTCTGCATTATCATTGTCTTTAATTTCTATCTTATATGAATTGCAAACAGGTCCAGTGTCTAATTTTTCACCAATTTTCATAATACTGACACCCGTTTCTTTTTCTAAGTTCATGATTGATCTTTGAATAGGTGCTGCTCCCCTCCATTTTGGAAGTAATGAGGCATGAATATTGATGAAACCCTTTTTTACTAAACTTAAATATTCTTTTGGAATAATTTTTCCATAAGCAACTACAATTGCTATATCTGCATCTAACTTTTTTAAGTAGTTATATTCTTCTTTATTATCTTTCAATGAACTTGGTGTTCTATAATCTATTTTAAGAGTTTCAGAAATTCCCTGAATAGGAGATTTATTTATTTTTTGTCCCCTCTGTGACTTTTGTGGTGGTTGAGTATAAACTACTGTTATGGAGTAACCATTTTGGTATAGAGATTTTAGTATTGGAACTGCAAACAAAGGTGTACCCATGAAAACAATTTTTTTTAGCATTTACTAAACTATTATTCTACTAGATTTATTTTTGGAAAGTTTTTTAATAATCATTGATTTTTTTAATTTTGATAAATAGTCAATAAATAAAATACCCTCCAAGTGGTCCATTTCATGCTGTACACATGTTGCTAATAATCCATTAACTTTTAATAATTTTTTTTCCCCTTTGTAATCTAAATATTCAACTTCACAAGCATTTGGTCTTTCTACCTCTGCAAATTGATCTGGAACCGATAAACATCCCTCTTCATATATTGCTTTTTCAGAGCTTTTAATTTTAATCACTGGATTAACAAAGTACATTGGTTTTTTTTGGTCTTTATCTTTACTAATATCCATTACGATAATTCTTTTTGGGACTCCAACCTGAATCGCTGCAAGACCAATTCCATGAGCAGCATACATAGTGTCAAGCATATCGTCCATTAACTTTCTTTCTTCTTGAGTGACTGCTTCAACAGGTTCTGAAATTTGTCTTAATAATTTATTTGGTTCTGTTAAAATTTTTTTAACTGTCATAATTTTTAATTATTTTATTATAATTTCTAGATTTTTAAAGGAAGAACTTTAAGTAAAATTTTATTTCTAAGTGGATCAATATCAAGTTGATTTAACGCACTAATAATAAAATAAATAGTTTCTGGATCAATATCTTTTAATTGGTCTTGACCGATAACTTCAACAATTCTTAGCATTGCAGCACCCATATCCCCATTATTAATAAAAATTTGAATATCTGACGGCATTTCCAATTCATTTATATCGTATAGGTTTTTGTATTTTTCAGAGACTTTAATACCATCAGACTTAAGCGCCTCTACTAAAATAACATCTTTTTTTGAAAAAAAATATTTTTTATCTTTTTTTATTTTTTTTAGTGAATCATTTAGGTCTTTGGTTATGTTTTTACTTAGGTTTTCTCTCTTAAAATAATTAATTAATTTTGATTGATGTAAAATTTTATTATTTATCTTAATATTGGTTAATTGAATTTTATCTTTATCAATATTTTTTTCATAGAAACTTGTATAATTTGAAGGAACTTTTTCCTCATTAATTTCTTTTAAAAATCTGCTTAATTCTTGGCTAAAAGCATTTTCCATACCATCTTTTTTAAAAGAATTTTTTAAAGCATTCATTAATTCAAACTTTTTTTCAACCTCGTCTGTAATTAAAATGCCTTGATAAATTAAGGCTCTTGCTTTTGTGGCAGACAATACTTTTGATGACACTTTAATATTCAAAAGTTGATTAATATTGAACTGAAATCTTCTATAAAGTTCAAATAATTCTTTTTCAGTATAATTTTTTTCATGTGTTCCCTTTTCAATACTTACAACTTTATCTTCATCCGTAAGTTCAACTTCCTGAATGTTACCTAATAAGTTTGATGTTGATAAATACTTCCAAATTTCTTTAGAAGTAGTTTTTTCAGGAACAAATTTAAATTTAGGGTTGGTTTGATGTGATAAGTGAAAATCTAAAATAGTTTTTTCAGATATTGTTGTATCAGGTTTATTTTCATAACCCATTAAATAACTAATTTTTTTTTCAAAAAATTTATCTTTGAAACCAACTTCTTTTTTTAAATCCAAAAGTAATTGTGCCTCATCTTGTCTGTTATTATTAATTAAGCAATATATATTAAACTTAGATAGGTATTCATCTTTAATATTTTCTTTAATTTTAGAAAATATTGAACATGATTTTTCCACTTCAGATTTAGAAAGATAATGATCTACTAAATATTTTGTAAGTTTTGGGCTTTGATTTATTGTTTCGTTTTTTAGTAAATACTCTTCGATCAGTTTTAGATTTGAGTTTTTAATAAGCCAATTGGATTTTATATCAAGAAACTCTTTTTTTGTAATATTAATCTTTGGATAATAAGAATTTGTTAGAAGAAGAATATCTAAAATTTCTAAAGCATCTTCTGACAGTTTTATTTTATTAATTCTTTTAATAATTCTTAAAATTTGATCCCCATTTGATTTGGACCACATATTAATGTTAAGTCCATTTTCAGCTGGATCAAAAAGACCTATAATTTCTATTTCCTTTGACCTTAGAGTTTGATCTTGTTCTATTCTTGATTGTTCATTTTTTTGAGATTGCATCTCATAAATAGAGATCTGTTGTATACTTTCTACTTCTAATTTTTTAATTTTAGTCTTTTTTTCTGTTGTTTTATTTTCTTCTATATTCCAAATATCAACAGGCTCCTGCGCTTGCATATCAAAACAAAAAAACCAAAAAAAAAAAATAATTGATAAATATTTTTTATTTAACAATTTTAAGTTTTTCATTTGGGATATTTTTTTCAATTTCTTTATTAGGTGAAGGAAAGTCAACTTTAGACAACATTATTACACCACCAACAACAATAACTAAAACTAATATCGTTTTAACTAGAAATTTTTTAATTACACCTGAGCTTGTGTTTTTTGATAATTGCATATATTCTCTATTAATTTCAAATTAAGACATATTTGTGTTTTTTCAATAAAGAAAGCTTATGAATACAAACAAAAACCTCGTTTTTTTGGGCATGATGGGGTCTGGAAAATCTTCCATAGGATATTTGGTTTCAAGAAAACTTAATCTTATGTTCGTTGATATCGACAGCTTAATTGAAAAAAAGGAAGAGATGCTCATTTCCGAAATATTCAAAAAAAATGGAGAGAATTATTTTAGAAGTTTAGAAGAAAAAATAACACTTAAAGCCTTGAAGGATATCAATAGTGTTATTTCTTTGGGGGGAGGTAGTTTTATTAATGACAAAATTAGAAAAATTATTCTAACCAACCATTTTTCATTTTGGCTTAATGTAGATCAATCGGTTTTACTTAGCAGGATTAGGCATAGCAAACATAGGCCACTGACAATCGATTCAACTGATCAAGAAATAAAAAAGATAATAAAGGAGAGATCTAAAATATATTCGAAAGCCCAATTTAAAATAAACTGTAATAAACTTACAAAAAACGAAATAGTAAAAAAAATTATAAAAATATATGAACTTAATTAAACTACAAATAAAAACTAGTAGTCAAAAATACTCAATTTTTATCGGAAATAATATTCTAAATAGATTCCAGAAAATATTAAAAGAAAATTTGATTGATTTTAATCAATTTCTTGTTGTTGCTGATAAAAATGTCCCTAAAAAATTAATAAATAAAATTTTAAATTCTTTTCCATCAAATAAAGCTACACTTCATTACTTTAATGCTAGCGAAAAAAATAAAAATCAAAAAAGTGTAGATAAAATTTTATCTATCCTTTTAAAAAAAAATTTTAGTAGAAGTGATTGTTTAATTTCAATTGGAGGTGGGATCACAGGGGATGTATCTGGATTTGCTGCTAGCATGTATAAAAGGGGTTTAAAATTAATCAACATACCTACTACTCTATTGTCTCAGGTCGACTCTTCTATTGGTGGAAAAACAGGAATAAACACCAAATACGGAAAAAATTTACTAGGAACATTTTATCAACCAAGCCTAGTTATCTCAGATATTAATTTTTTAAAATCTCTACCAAAAAGAGAATTAGTATGTGGGTATGGTGAAATTTTAAAACATGCTTTAATTAATGATAATAAATTTTTTACATTTTTAGATAAAAATGGTCCTAAGATTTTAAACTTAAAAAGTCCCCTAATTGAACAAGCGATTTATAAAAGCTGTTCAATCAAAAAAAAGGTTGTTGAGGTAGATGAAAAAGAAATGGGGTTAAGAAAAATTTTGAACTTTGGGCACACATTTGCTCATGCTTACGAAGCAACACTTCTATATTCAAAAAAATTAAATCATGGAGAAGCAGTCTTATTAGGAATTAAAACAGCAATTAAATTTAGTTTATTAAATAAAATTTTGAACATTAAGGATTTTAAATTAATTGAAAATCATTTAAAACAACTTAATCTTCCAAGAAGTATTAGCAAATTTTTTTTAAAAAAGGATTTAAACCAAATTCTGTCTTTTATGAAAAAAGATAAAAAGAATAGTACAAAAAAAATAAACCTTGTATTGCTTAAAAAGATAGGCACTCCAATATATAAACTACAATTTAATGAAAAACAAATTCATCTTTTTCTAAAAAAAGAATTAATTAAATAATATTTGAAGTGAGTGTATGTGTTCTTTTAATTCTACCTCCAAAGTGCCATAAACTCTTTTGGTTGACACTATCTTGTTAAATTTGGCTAGTTCATCAGATTTTATTGTTAGCTTCAAATGAAACTTTCCTTTTTGATGTCCCACATGATTTTTATGTAAAAAACTCTTATCTTCAATGATAAGATCTTGAATAACAATTTCTGCTTCAAGCTTATTTTTAACAATTGCAATTAATTGATTTATATTCATAAATACTATTTTATTATTATATAACATGAAGAATATTTGTGACTGGAATAATTGCTTTGAAACTGGTGAATATAAGGCACCAATTGAAAAAGATAACAGCAAAAGCTATAGATTGCTTTGTTTGGCCCATGTTAAAGAGTTTAATAAAAACTGGAATTATTTTAAAGGAATGGATGATGAACAGGTATTTGATTTTCTAAAGTCAGACATGACTTGGCATAAACCCACTCAAAGTTTCAGTTCTTCAGATAATTTTTTTAAAGTCCTTTGGAATAACGCTTTAAAAGATGAATTTGATAAGAGCAAACTTAAAGGTGAATACAATCACATGAATCAATTCAAGTTTAATAGCAATGATATCAAGGCTTTTAGTATTTTGGGTATATCCGTTGGTTTAAAATGGGAACAAATACAGGACAAATTCAAAACTCTTGTCAAAAAATTTCACCCTGATATTAATTTAGGTAATAAAGAATATGAAGAAAAGCTTAAATTAATTACTTTAGCTTACACCCAACTAAAAAATACTTATAGGAATAAAATTGACACTTAATTTAAATATACAACCAGACATTAAAATTTCTTTAAATCAAACTTTTGGGATTAATTCCAATATGGAAGTTGATGCATTCTCCAAAAAAAGTGAGTATGTGCCAGAAATAGATAAAAATTATAAATTTGATAAAGACACAACACTTGCGATCATATCTGGCTTTGCATTTAATAAGAGAGTTTTAGTTCAAGGTTACCATGGAACAGGTAAATCAACTCACATAGAACAAATAGCTGCAAGATTAAATTGGCCATGCATCAGAGTAAACTTGGACAGTCACGTAAGTAGGATTGATCTAATTGGAAAAGATGCGATCGTAGTAAAAGATGGAAAGCAAATTACAGAATTTAAAGAAGGTATTCTTCCTTGGTCTATTCAAAATCCTATAGCATTAGTCTTCGATGAATATGATGCTGGAAGACCAGATGTGATGTTTGTTATTCAGCGCGTACTAGAAGCAGAGGGAAATTTTACACTTCTAGACAAAAACAAAGTTATAAAACAAAATAAATTTTTTAGATTATTTGCGACATCTAACACAGTTGGTCTAGGGGACACAACAGGGTTATACCACGGCACACAGCAAATCAATCAAGGACAAATGGACAGATGGAATATTGTTACATGTTTAAATTACCTTAGCTTAGATAAAGAAATGGAAATAATTTTAGCAAAAAATAAAAATTTAAATAATGCTAAGGGAAAAGAAAAAGTGGCTAACATGATTAAGGTAGCCTCTTTAACTAGAAAAGGTTTTATAGCAGGTGACATATCTACCGTTATGAGTCCTAGAACCGTATTGCATTGGGCTGAAAATACTGAAATCTTTAAAGATACAGGTTACGCATTTAGAGTTACATTCTTAAATAAATGTGATGACATCGAAAAAAACATTATTGCTGAATATTATCAAAGATGTTTTGGTGACGAGCTACCAGAGTCGATGATAAATATTCAGATTTAATGAGCAAAAAAGTTAATAATTTTAAAGAACAATTTAAGCAAGCTCTAACCTCTACTGCCAAAGTAATTTCTAACGACTATAGACTAAACATTAAAAAATTTGATAAAGATTTGTACACTAAAGAGATAGATTTTTTTGATGTAACTAGTTTATCAAATAAACATGATTTTGTTAGATTAAGAGCCGAAACAGATTCCCTTGCATTAAAAAAAAAATTCTCTGATAAAGAAATATTCAATAAAAATTTGCCAAAAAATCCATCCTGCAAATCTTTATACAATATTGCTGAAAAAATTAGATATGAGATTTTAGGTGGCAAGATGCTTAAAGGAATAGAAAAAAATTTAAGTGAAAACTATAGTCAAAAGATTAGTTTAACTCGTAAAGATCAATTAAGGAATAAAGAGGATGTTTCTGTCACTGAAGCCTTTGAGTTATATATGTTAAAAAAATTTTTTAACTTAGAACTTAACAAGGTGTCTTCAAAAATGCTTAGTTTCTGGGAAAAAGATTTCAACTTTAGTATTGACAGACATATAGATTTTTTAAACAAAAACTTAGAGGACCAAAATAATTACAGCTCAAAATTTTCAAAAATTCTTGAAGGTATGGATGTATTTAATTCAAATAATGAAGAGAATAATGAAGAATCTAATGAAAAAGAAAATGAACAAGAAAATAAATCTAAAGAAAATAATGATGACCAGCCTGATGGAAAAGAAGATAACAAACAAGATGAGAACAAAACTACCCTAGATGCAAGTTTTGAGCTTAGTGATCAACAAATTGACGAGGAATTAGAAGATGCTGACTCTCTCAAAGAAAGTAAAGAAAATATTTTACAAAAAAAAAATATAAATAATATTGATCAAGAATATAAAGCCTTTACAACAGAATTTGATGAAGTTGCAAAAGCCGAGACTCTAGAGGATATAAATGAAATACAAAAATTGAGAAAAAATTTGGATCAGCAATTAGTTGGTTTTCAAGATCTAATAACTAAGCTTGCGAATAAACTACAAAGGCAACTTCTAGCAAAACAAAATAGAGCCTGGGAGTTTGATCTAGAAGAAGGTCTATTGGACAGCTCTAAACTAACTAGAGTTATTATGGATCCATATAATTCGCTATCTTTCATGAAAGAAAAGGATTTAGTTTTTAAAGATACGATTGTAACATTGTTAATTGACAATTCTGGATCTATGCGTGGCAGACCTATAACTATTGCAGCACTTTGTGCGGATATATTATCTAGAACATTAGAAAGATGCTCCGTAAAAGTTGAAGTATTAGGTTTTACTACCAAAAATTGGAAAGGTGGAAAAAGCAGAGAATCCTGGACTAAAAATGAAAAACTTAAAAATCCTGGTAGACTTAATGACTTAAGACACATAATCTATAAAGCAGCAGATACACAATGGAGACAGGCTAAAAACAATATTGGTTTAATGCTCAAAGAGGGACTGTTAAAAGAAAATATTGATGGAGAAGCAATATCTTGGGCATTCAATAGAATTAAAAAAAGGAAAGAAGAAAGAAAAATTTTAATGGTAATATCAGATGGAGCACCAGTGGATGATTCAACTCTATCAGTTAATTCAGGAGATTTTTTAGAAAAACATTTAAAAAAAACAGTTAAATTTATAGAAACTAAAAGTGATGTAGAAATTTTAGCCATTGGAATTGGTCATGATGTTTCAAGATATTATAATAAAGCTATTAAAATAACTGATGTTCATGAACTTGGTGATGTGATGATTTCCGAGCTTAGTGGACTTTTTGAAAACAAAAATAAATTACATTAAAGTTTTAAAAAATCTTTATTTTTCCATTTTATACTAACTTCAGCACCACTTTTATTTTTTGAATTCTTACAGAGGATAGTGGCATAATTTTTTTCTAATAAAATTTTTCCTATAAATATTCCAAGACCTAACCCTGATTTAGATTTTGCAAAAGGTTCAAATGACTTAATATATGGCTCTCCAATCTTACTTAGGACATCTTTAGGATATCCTTCTCCATCATCTTCAATTATAATTTCAGTAAAATTACTATCACTTTTTATATTTATAAACACTTTGCCCTTTGAAAATTTATTTGCATTACCAATAAAATTTCTTAGCCCATAAACAATCTCTATAGATTTAGTGATATTTATTGAGTTGTAATTTTGATCACAATTGACAATAAATTCTTTTTTACTTATCTCTTGAAAAGATTTAATAATCTCCATTACATAGCCTTCAATGGACAATTCATTATCAATAAAGTTATCTTCGATTACTGGGTTTAATGTCAATTTCTTTAATATTTCACTACATCTTTGAATCTGACTTGCCAGTAGTTCAATATCCTTTTTAACCTCTTTATCATGCTTAAATTGTTTTAGTAAATCTGCAGATATAATCTTTATTGTTGAGAATGGTGTTCCCAAAGAGTGAGCCGCAGCGGCAGCTTGACCCCCAAGGGATAAAAGCTCATGTTCTTTTGACATAATTTCTTGCATTTTATTTAATGCTTCTTTTCTTATTCTGGATTCTGTTCCAAATGTTAAAGAAAAGTAATTCAAAAAAATTAAGGCAACTATCAAAGAAATAGGAATTGAATAATAGTAATAAGGACTGACGTGGTAGTGTTCATTGAGTGGGTAAGGTAAATCCTGATTAAAAAATGAAAGAAAAATGATGATTAAAATTGCAATAAATACTAGTAATAAATTACTTTTAATACTCAGGCAAGAGGATGAAAAAATTATTGGAATTATTAAAAAAATTGAAAAGGGATTGGCTATGCCTCCTGTCAAATAAATTAAAAAACTCAATTGCAAAATATCTAATAATAAAAACAAAAAAGCTATTTTATCAGATAGTTGTGTTTTCTGATTAATATAAATTAAATATAAATTACTTACTATTCCAATTAATATAATTAAATTAACAAAAATAAAATCAAATTTAAAATTAAGAATAAAAAAAACTAAATTTATAGTTATTAACTGGCCAACAATAGCTATCCACCTTAAATTAATATAAGTCGATTTTTTTAAAGAAAAATATTTTGAAGTTTCGAAAAACTTCATTATTAAATGTCTAGATTTTGAACATTGATTGCATTCGAAATAATAAATTCTTTTCGAAGAGCAACATCGTTACCCATTAAAGTATGAATAAGATCTTGGTCTCTTTTTAAATCTTTTGAGTATTGTACTTGGAGTAAATTTCTTGTCTCAGGATCCAACGTTGTGCTCCACAATTCTTCTGGATTCATTTCTCCTAGCCCCTTAAATCTCTGTATGCTCATTCTGGATTTCTCTTCATCAACAGCTTTGATAAATTCTTTGCTTCCTCTTTTCATTTTCTTTAATTCTTTGTTGTTATTCAAAATATACTCCTCTAAATCTTTTTCATCTTTTATATAAATTCCCTTTGTGCCTTTATTAATCTTAAATAAAGGTGGTTGAGCAAGATACACGTGGCCATTTTCTATCAATTTATTAAAAGGTTTGTTGTTAAAGAAAGTAAGCAACAATGCTCTAATATGAGAGCCATCTACATCAGCATCAGTCATTATAATAATTTTTCCATACCTTAAATCTTTTAAATCTAATTCATGTGTCTTGGGGTCTAAGCCAAGCGCATTAATTAATGTTACTATCTCATTAGAGGAAATCATTTTTGATAATGCTTTTGTTCGATGTTCATTTCCATCTTTGTTGCTATTTTTCTTAAGAGCGACCTCTTCTACGTATGTATTAAGAATTTTACCTCTTAATGGTAAAACAGCTTGATTTGATCTATTTCTGCCTTGTTTTGCTGAACCACCGGCCGAATCTCCCTCAACTATAAATAATTCTGTTCCTTCCTGTTTCCCAATTTGACAATCAGCTAATTTGCCGGGCAAACCACTTAATTCCAAAGCACCTTTTCTTCGCACATTTTCTCTTGCTTTCCTAGCGACATCTCTTGCAAGAGCTGCCTGCATTACTTTTGCTAAAATAATTTTAGCTGTAGTTGGGTTTTGATCAAACCATATTGATAATTTTTCACTAACTATATTTTCTACAATCATTCTCACTTCTGATGAAACCAATTTATCTTTAGTTTGAGAAGAAAATTTTGGATCAGGTATTTTTGCAGATAAAACACATGTGAGACCTTCCTTGATGTCATCACCTGATATTGATAGTTTATTTTTCTTTAATAAATTATGCTCAGAGGCATATTTGTTAATCACTCTAGTTAGTGCACTTCTAAAACCCAATAAGTGAGTACCACCATCTTTTTGATAAATATTATTTGTATAAGGATAAATATCTTCACTGTATCCTGCGTTCCATTTTAATGAACATTCAATTTCGATATTTTCTTTTTTGCCCTCTACATAGATTGGTTTTTTGAATAAATCATTTCCAGTCTTATTTAAAAGTTTTTCTCTTTTTTCGTCTAAAAAATTAACAAATTCTAAAACACCACCATCAAATTTAAATTCTATTATTTTTTCTTTTTTTTGATTTAAATCATTAATAGTTATTTTTATTCCTTTATTTAGAAATGCAAGCTCTCGCATTCTTTTAATGATTATATTCGGACTAAATTTAATGGAAGAAAAAATTTCTTTTGATGGTAAAAACGTTATTTGGGTTCCAGTTTCTTTTGATTTACCTATAGCTTTAAGTGGAACTTTTGCGTTTCCATCTTTAAACTCTATAAAATGTTTCTTGCCATCTCGGTCAATTTCTAATTTTAGTTTTTCTGATAAGGCATTTACTACAGAAACTCCAACTCCATGCAATCCACCAGATACTTTATATGAGTCATGGTCAAATTTACCACCTGCATGTAGTTGGGTCATAATAACTTCTGCCGCAGATTTTTTTTCACCTTTGTGCATATCAACAGGTATTCCCCTGCCATCATCTCTTACAGTAATAGTTCCATCAGAATTAATTTTAACATCTATGTTTTTACAATGTCCTGCTAATGCTTCATCTATTGAGTTATCTACAACCTCATAAACCATATGATGCAAACCAGTTCCGTCATCAGTATCACCAATATACATTCCAGGTCTTTTTCTAACTGCCTCAAGGCCTTTTAATACCTTGATAGAATCTGCCTGATAAGTGGAATTAATTTTCATATTTTAATTTATGGGAATTAGTTATTTATAACATTTTTTTTAAAAAAAACGGAAAATTAATTATATTAAAGCTTATAAATATTTTTAATAAATATTGATAAAAATGGTTTTTTAAGCTTTTAAAGGTTAAATTAATGGCGGAGAGAGTGGGATTCGAACCCACGGTACCTTTAACAGTACACACACTTTCCAAGCGTGCGCCTTAAACCGCTCGGCCATCTCTCCAAAAAATATTAAGTCTTTATTTTTTGATATCAGCTTTGATAAACTTTTCTGTGGCAGGATCTGGCTTTGTTAAATTTTTATAGATCCAGTCATAGGTTTTTTTCATACCTTCTTCTAATTTTATGGAATAGTTCCAATTGAGTACTTCTTTTAATTTTTCATTATTACTAGATCTTCCCCTAACTCCTTTTGGTTTATCTAAAAGATAATTTCTTTTAACTTTTATTCCTGAAATTTTTTCTGTTATGTCTATTAGTTGGTTGATCGAAACTTGTTCGTCACTACCTATATTCAACGGCTCTCTATGATCAGAATGAAAAAGTTTTAGGGTACCTTCTATGCAATCATCTATATAAAGAAAACTTCTAGTTTGTTCGCCATCCCCCCAAACTTCAATTGAATCCTGTTTATTAATTTTAGCATTTGATATTTTTCTTGCTATGGCCGCGGGTGCCTTCTCTCTACCACCATCAAATGTTCCAAAAGGACCGTACACATTGTGATATCTTACAACTCTAGTTTCTATTCCAAAATCTTCATAAAAATGCCTACACATTCTTTCACTAAATAACTTTTCCCATCCATATCCATCTTCTGGATTTGCTGGATAAGCCTGATGTTCTTTTAATCCATCTACAAATGTCTCTTGCTGTAGGTCAGTATTATAAATACAAGCACTTGATGAATACAAGAGTTTAGAAACTTTATTAATCTTAGATGCTCTTAATAAATTAGTATTAATTAATACTGATAACATGCATTCAGCTTTGTTATTTTCAATAAATCCCATACCTCCCATATTGCAAGCTAAATTAAATATTGCATCAATGTCTTTTGTTACAGTTAAACATTTATTATAATCATTTAAATCTAAGGAATGGTTTTTAACTTTCTCGAATTTTTGAAACCAATACTCCAATGGTTTAATATCTGCACCAGTAACATTATATCCATCTTCTAATAATTTTTTGATTAGATGTCCTCCTATGAAGCCACCCGCACCTGTTACTAAAATATTTTTTATTTTATTAGACATTAGTCCTTTTACCTTCATTCATATCTACGAATGCCCATGGCCATTCAATTGTATTAGTATATTTGCTAAACCAATATGATAAATATCTTTCTGCAAAATATCCATATAATCTTTTTTCATAACCTTGTAAATCATTAAAACTAAATATGTCCTCACATCTCAAAAGCCAATCAAATACACTTTTAAACCACTCATTCATTATTTTTGGGTGAGAAATAAACATATGATTGGGGTTAAAAAATGTATTTTTATTAACATATTCTCTAAAATCAGCTCTTTCTTTTTTATCCAATAGATCTATTGCTTTATTAAGTTTACCGTATCCATGAGACATATCAAAATGAAGTTTTATGTTTTGTTTTTTTTTATCAAAAATTACTGATGGGTCACTTATAATATTTCGAAAACCTCTTTTAACAAGTTTCATAAATTTAGGCTTGTTTACATATACTCTTTTAGCAACTACAGCATCATGATTGGACCATGATGAGGGGATTTCTCTTAACATATTGTCTTTTAAATTGTCTCTCGTAACAATTAAATTTTGATCACAATTTTCTTTTAACCAATAACGTCTGTATTGGCAAAATCCAATCCAAGAATTTTTTTCATAATTCATAAGTTGATTTTTCCAAAACCAATAGTAAAAAATATATTCTGCATAGTAAGGATCTTTATGCATAATATTTTCGCCTGTTTTACAATTCAAATAATTTGCGGGGAAACTATTCTGACCAACACCTACCGGCTGACAATATAAATCATCCAACATTGGATCAGCTCTATTTGTTACATTAAAAATATGCAAATTATTCATTGTGTTGCTTTCTTCATTTAGTTATGATTTATAGTTTTTATTATTATACCTATATTTAAAATAATATAAATTAGAATAGGATTATGAATACAATTATTATTACTGGTTCGAACGGTTTTATTGGCTCTAATCTTGTTAATACGCTAAGTAAAACCCACAAATTAATTCTATTAGTAAGAGTAAAAAGTAAATCAAAAAAAACTAAATATATATTTAATAAAAATATTTCCTTCAAATTTTTTAAAAACAATACTGAACTAAAAAATTTGTTAAAAAAGGTTAAAGGTTCTTGGTTGATACACTGTGCAACTCATTATGTTAAAAAAACATCAATCAATGATATTGGTAAAATTATTAATTCAAATATTGAACTTGGAACAATACTGCTTGATAATTTAAATGTAATGGGAACAAAAAATTTTATTAATTTTTCTACTATATGGGAAAATTATAATGGAATTAAAAATAATCCTCATAATTTATATTCTGCCTCAAAACAGGCATTTGAAAAGATAATAAACTATTATCAAATTAATAATAAAAAAATCAATTTTTATAGCTTGGTGATATCCGATACTTATGGTGCAAATGATAAAAGACAAAAACTGATAAGTGTTATAAAAAAAAATATAATTAATAAAAAAGAAACAAAAATTATCTCAAAAAACCTTCATATCAATCTGCTAAACGTAAATGATATTGTTTCTGGTGTTTTTATTTTATTAAAAAGTAAAATTAAACCAGGAAAATACAGTATGATTAACAAAATACCATTTAAAGCTATAGATCTAATCCAGCAAATTCAGAAAAGAATAAAATCCCAAGTAAAAATAAAATGGCTTTCATCAAAAAAAATTAAAGAAAAAATATATAATTATAAATCACTGCCAGGATGGAAACCAAGAAATACTAATATAGATGATTTAATAAAATTTATCTTAAGAGATTAAAACGCTTGATTTTTCTGCTATTACACCTAAAAAGTTTTAAATGAAAAAAATTTATTATGGCAGAGCCGTGTATGACAAAAAAGAAATAAATGCAGTTATAAATGTATTAAAAAATCATAGTTTAACATTGATTGATGGGCCACATGTAAAAAAATTAGAAAAAACAGTGGCAAGAATATTTGGCAAGAAATACGGGTTAATGGTTAATTCGGGCTCCTCAGCAAACTTACTTGCTTTGAGTTCTTTTAGATTTAAAAAGGGAAGTGAGGTGATAACGCCATCACTTACCTTCTCAACTACGATAGCACCGATTTATCAGTTAGGATTAATTCCTCATTTTATTGGTGTTTTAGAAAACAAATTTCTTGCTGATCCAGACCAAATTGAAAAATGCATAAACAAAAAAACTGTTGCAATCATGATACCAAATTTATTAGGTAATATTGCAGATTGGAAAACAATTAATAAAATTGCAAAAAAATATAAATTAAAAGTTATAGAAGACTCTGCTGATACAATTGGTTACACAGTAAATAAAAAAATTGAAGGTTCTCTATCAGATGTGACAACTAATAGTTTTTACGCCTCACATATAATTAATGGGGCAGGATTTGGTGGTATAGCATGCTTCAACGATTATAAACTTTATCAAAATGCAAAACTGCTAAGAGGGTGGGGAAGATCTTCAGCAACTTTTAATGAATCTGAAAAAATTGAAGATAGATTTGATATAAAAATATCAGGAATTCAATATGATAAAAAATATATTTTTTCTGAGCTTGGTTATAATTTTCTTCCATCTGAAATATCTGCTGCATTTGCACTAGAACAAATTAAAAAATTAAAAGCCAACATATCAGAGAGAGAGAAAAACTTTTATTATTTAAAAAAATTTTTTAGTAATCATTCTAAATATTTTAAACTACCAGAGGTATATCCAAAGGTTAAAACTCCTTGGCTAGCTTTTCCATTGGTAATTAAAGAAAATAAAAAATTTAATAGAACAGAAATGCAAATATTTTATGAAAAAAATAATGTGCAAACTAGAACTATATTTACTGGCAATATCTTAAAGCAACCAATTATGAAGAATTTAAAATATAAATCACATAAAAACACAGCTCCTGTGGCTAATGATGTAATGAGAAATGGTATTCTTTTAGGCTGTCATCAGGCTCTTTCAAAAAATGAGCTTAGATATATGTGTGACATATTTTTAAAATTTGCCAAGACTAAAAACTTGTAATTTTATATTATAAATTCTTTAAATAGACTTTGGTTTTGACTTATTTGTTTTGGATAAGTGGCATCTATTTCTACCTTAATATACTGATGCCTTCTTTCAAATAAATCAATTTTTTTTTCTATCTTATTTTCAATAATTTTTATTGATGAGAATTTTTTATCAGAAAATTCTGAATGGGCAAAAGTTTTTAATTTTAATGAAATCTCTTTTGGGCTTAAAATATTGTTAAAATGCCAACCTCCTTCATTAAAAATTTGAATATTTTTTTCTTTATCAATTCTAAAAAATTTATAATTCAAATTTTTTGATTTAATTTTTTGCCTCATAAAATTAATTGACTTTAAATTCTTTTTTTTACATACCCTAGTGCCCTCCCAAGGACTCTCATGGGGATTGAATAAATTAAATTTATAATTGAAACATCTTTGCATAAAAATTCCATACTTTTTATTTAACTCAAAATTTTTTAACTTATTGGGGTTAATAATTTCATCCGGGTCAGAAAAAAATACATAATCATCTTCCTCTAGGTAATTCAATTTTTCAAGCATATGATCTCTCTGCATAGCCTGATTTTCCCATATATTATTTTTTTTTGGGAATTTTTTATCTAAGACAATATAATTAATTTTTTTATCATTGTATTTATTTTCTTCAAAATTTAATTTTTTTTCTTTTCCACGATGATCATATATTGACTCACAAACTACAAATTCATCTACAAAATCTTTTAAGATTTTATATCTTAAATTAAATATAAAATTTTCGTTAAAGAATGTTACACAATCAATAATTTTTCCCATTTACTTATTGGCTGTCCTTATTAATTTTTAATACCCCTATAAATGCTTCCTGAGGTATCTCTACTTTACCAAACTGTTTGCCTCTAGCTTTTCCTTTTTTCTGCTTGTCTAATAATTTTCTTTTTCTGTCTCTTGCTCCACCCCCGTGAATTTTTGTTAACACATCCTTTTTAAACCCTTTAATGGTTTCTCTTGCTATAATTTTGCCTCCTATTGCTGCCTGGACTGGTATCATAAAGTTGTGTCTTGGAATTAAATCTCTTAATTTTTCACAAACTTCTCTTCCAACTGTTTGTGCAAAATCCTTGTGGACCATCATTGATAACGCATCAACAGGTTCTGCATTTACTAAAATTCCAAGTTTAACAAGATCACCTTCTCTATGGCCTATAATTTCATAATCGAAGCTAGCATAACCACTAGTCATTGACTTTAATCTATCATTAAAGTCAAACACAACTTCATTTAAAGGAATCTCGTAACTTAACACTGCTCTATTTCCTGAATAACTTAGGTTGGTTTGAATACCTCTTTTGTCTTGGCAAACTTTTATGATTGCTCCCAAATATTGATCTGGTGTAATAATGGTTGCCTTGATCCATGGCTCTTCAATGTACTTAATTAATGTCGGCTCTGGTAAACTTGAGGGATTTTGCAACTCTATTACGTCACCCTTGTTCATATGAACTTTATAAACAACACCCGGTGTTGTTGTTAATAAATTTATATCAAATTCTCTTTCCAATCTTTCTGTAATAATTTCTAAATGTAATAATCCTAAAAACCCACATCTAAACCCCAGTCCTAATGCTGAAGATGATTCTGCCTCATATGAAAAACTAGCATCATTTAACTGAAGTTTACCCAGTCCATCTTTTAATTTCTGGTACTCTGAACTATCTACTGGAAACAGACCACAAAAAACAACAGGCTTGCTTGGTTTAAATCCTGGTAGTGCCGCTTGAAGTGGTTTGTTTGCGTCACAAATAGTATCACCAACTTTTGTTTCTGATAAAATTTTTATTCCTGTTGTTATAAACCCAATCTCTCCAGCATTTAATTCATTAACATCAGTTGCTTTTGGTGTAAATACCCCAACTTTTTCAATGATATATTCTTGATTTGTAGACATCATTTTTATTTTCATATTTTTATAGATTTTTCCATTAATAACTCTAACTAAGATAACTACTCCCAAGTAGGTGTCATACCAACTATCAACCAATAAACACTTTAAATCTGCATTTTTTTCTCCATCTGGAGCTGGCAGTGATACAATAATTTGTTCTAGAATGTTTTCTATTCCCTCTCCTGTTTTTCCAGAGCAAGGTATAGCGTTCTCAGTATCAATACCGATTACATCTTCTATTTGTTTTTTTGTTTTTTCCAAATCTGAGGCTGGTAAATCAACCTTATTTAAAACAGGCACTATTTCATGTTTAGTATCTAAGGCTTGATAGACATTTGCTAATGTTTGTGCTTCTACTCCTTGAGTACTATCAACGATTAAAATAGATCCTTCACATGCATACAAAGATCTGCTAACTTCATAGCTAAAGTCCACGTGTCCTGGAGTATCAATAATGTTTAAAATGTACTCTTTACCATCTTTTGCTTTATAATTAAGTTTAACAGTTTGAGCTTTTATGGTTATTCCTCTTTCCCTCTCGATATCCATGGAATCTAAAACTTGTGCTTTCATCTCCCTTTCTGTAAGCCCTCCACATTTGTGAATTATTCTATCTGCAATAGTAGATTTACCATGATCTATATGTGCTATAATTGCAAAGTTTCTAATATGATCAATTTTTGTCATAATTATGATCTAATCTTTGCGTCTGTTTTTGATTCTACAGTAGAAATAATAAGTTGATTTATTTTATTTAGATCTTCTTCATTTAATGTTTTCTCTAAAGATTGAATTGTAACATTTAACGCAATCGATTTTTTTCCTTCAGTAATATTCTCACCTTCAAAAACATCAAATACTTTGACGGATTTTATTAAATTTTTATCTACATTAGTAATTATCTCTATTAATTCTTGTACGTTAAAATTTTTATCTAAAACAAAGGCAAAATCTCTCTCAGATTTTTGAAAGTCTGAATATATGTATTGAGTTTTTTGATTTTTTAATGATTTTTTCACTTGCTTTATATTGTTTAAAAATATTTCAAATCCAACTAATGCTTCAGTCTTAATATCTAATTTTTTTAATATGCTTGGATGAATATCACCAAAAAAAGCTACTGCATCTTCCTCATTCTTATTTAATAATATTCTTCCTGATTTTCCAGGGTGGTAATAGTTTGGTGTTACATTATCAGTATAGAATTTGTCTTTATTATACCCAGCTTCAACTAGACTTTGAACAACATCTCTTTTAACATCATAAACGTCAACTAGTCTCTCTTGTTCTACCCAACTTTGTCTAGCTACTTTTCCTGATCTTAGACCACATATAACAGTTTGCTGATCTCCTGGTTGAGAACCTGAGAAGGTTGGGCCTATTTCAAATATTGATAAATCTTTAAACCCTCTTCCTAGATTCTTATTTAGGTGAATAACTAAGTTTGAAAAAATTGAAGTTCTTAAAACATCTAAATCTGAACTTATAGGATTAACTATTTTTATTTCTTTATTATTTTCAATAAACAATTGATTAACTTTACTGTCAGTAAAAGACCATGTGATAGCTTCCAAATACCCTTTAGATGCAATAGCTCGTTGTAAAAAATGAAATAGTTTTTGTATTTGATTTAATGTATTTTTTTTTCTAACTTTTTCAGGTTCAATCTTCTTAATCTGGTCATAACCTTTAATTCTTACTAGTTCCTCAACTATATCCACTTCTTGTTCAATATCTGGTCTCCATGTTGGCACTGTCAATAGTAGTAATTTTTTTTGTTTTTTTATTTCAAAACCTAAGTCGGTTAGTATTTTGATCATTTCTTTTTGCTCAATTTTAAAACCTGTTATTTTTTCGAATAGCTCTATGTCAAATTTTACCAAGTTATTTTTAACATTTTCAATTTTTTGAATATCAAATTTACTTACTTCTCCTCCGCAGATTTTTTTAATCAGCTCAGACGCTCGCTGAAGTCCTTGCTCTATTGATAATGGATCTATTCCTCTTTCAAATCTAAATTTTGCATCAGTGTCTATATTTAAAATTTTAGAAGTTTTTCTAATTGATCTTGGATTAAAATAGGCAGACTCAATTAATACATTTTTTGTATCTAACTTAGTTCCAGATCTCATTCCTCCAATTATGCCTCCCAAGCCTAATACTCCAGAAGCGTCTGTGATAACACACATATCATTTTCAAGGTTATAATCTTTGTCATCTAACGCTTTAAACTTTTCACCTTTTTTAGAACTTCTTATTACTATTCCCTTATTTATTTTATCAGCATCATAAACATGCATTGGTCTATTTAAGTCAAACATTACATAATTTGTAATATCAACTATTGCAGAGATAGATTTTTGACCTAAAGATATTATTTTTTTCTTGAGCCAATCTGGACTTTCAGCATTTTTTACACCTGTGATTAAACAGCTTCCAAAAGATCTGCATCCTTGGTTTTTTTCTTTAATTATTTTTATACTTACTTTCTGTTTGTTTTTTTTAACTAACTTTTCTATTTTTAGATTTTTTAGTTTGCCCGAGCCTGCTGCTGCTAAATCTCTTGCAATGCCTCTTACACCTAAACAATCTGCTCTGTTTGGTGTAATTGATATATCAATTACATTTATATTATTTTTAGGAAAGTAGCTTTTACCTATTTTCTTACTATATTTTTCTGATGAAAGTTCTGTAATGCCATCACTTTCATTTGATAAGTTTAGTTCAGATTCTGAACAAAGCATTCCATATGAAGTAACACCTCTTATTTTGCTTACCACTAATTTCATTTGATTTTTTGGCATTACTGCTCCAGGAGGGGCATAAATTGTCAAAAGTCCTTCTTTTGCATTTGGCGCACCGCAAACAACTTTAACAGGATTATCTGATCCAATGTCTACATCACAAATTTTTAGTCTATCTGCATCAGGATGTTTTTCTGCTTTTAAAATCTTAACGATTATAAAGCTATCTAATTCACCTAATTGGCTATCGACACTCTCCACTTCCAGACCAACATCAGTAAGCTTATCAATAATTTGTTTTTCATTTAGTTTGGTATCTAGATGCTCTTTTAACCAATTTGTTGTAATTTTCATCTACTTAGACCTCTGTAATTTGTGGGTACATCAACCGGATCAAAACCAAAGTGATTTAACCATCTATAATCACAATCAAAAAATGCTCTTAAATCATTTATACCGTATTTAAGCATTGCCAATCTATCTATCCCTATGCCAAATGCATATCCTTGGAATTCATTAGGATTTACTTTTACATTTTTTAAAACATTTGGATGAACCATTCCACAGCCTAAAATTTCTAGCCACTTATCTCCTTCACCAATTACTATTTTTCCATCTTTAATTTTGTACCCTATGTCAACTTCAGCTGATGGTTCAGTAAATGGAAAATGACTTGGCCTAAATCGCATCTTAATTTTATCAACCTCAAAAAACTCTTTAATAAAATAATTCAAACAGCCTTTTAAATTACCCATGTTTATGCCTTTATCAATATGCAATCCTTCAACCTGATGAAACATAGGTGTATGTGTTTGATCACTATCTGATCGATATGTTCTTCCTGGCGCAATTATTTTAAAAGGTGGTTTATTGTTAATCATTGTTCTAATTTGAACTGGAGAAGTGTGTGTTCTTAATAATAGCTCTTTTTTTTCATCAAGATAAAATGTGTCATGCATATCTCTCGCTGGATGGTTATCAGGTGTATTTAATGCTGTAAAATTATTATATTCGTTTTCAACATCAGGACCTTCTTCAATGCTAAATCCAATTTCTGAAAAAATTGAAGAAATTTCATCTATAACTTGAGACACTGGATGAATTTTTCCTTGAACAAAAGGTCTCTCAGGTAAAGTTATATCTATTTTTTCTTTTTCTAATTTTTGATTAATTTCTTTAATTTCAATATTATCAATCTTTGTAGTAATTAAATTTTGAAGCTCATCTTTTGTTAAATTTAAATCTGATGCAAATTTTTTTCTTTTTTCTTCTGCTACTTTTCCAAGTTGTTTAAATTGAGAGCTAATCAATCCATTCTTACCAAATAAATCTGTTTTGATTTGGTTGACTTGATTTAAGTCTAAATTTTCTTTTAACTTTAAAAGAAATTCATCTTTTATTTTTTTAATATCCGACATGTTGAGAGATTATTTCTTCACCGAAGAAAAACAATAGTGAAGATTAATTTAGTGCTGATTGAGCTTTTTGAACGATCGTTTTAAAGGCTTCTGGGCTATCGTATGCTATTTCTGCTAATATTTTTCTATCTAGCTTAATTCCACACTTCGTTAAACCATTAACAAATTTTGAATAAGTTAATCCTTCAGATCTAACACCTGCATTAATTCTTTGAATCCATAAAGATTTAAATTCTCTTTTTTTAGTTCTTCGATCTCTGTATGCATATTGCATCGCCTTTTCCATGGCTTGTTTTGCAACTCTTATGGTATTTTTTCTTCTGCCCCACTGACCTTTGACAGCTTTTAGAACTTTTTTATGTTTTGCGTGACTTGTTACGCCTCTTTTTACTCTTGCCATTTTATCCTCTTAAACTGTAAGGCATGTATGATTTAACTATTTTGCCATCTTGTTTTGACATAACTGTTGTGCCTCTTAATTTTCTAATTTGTGAATTTGTTCTTTTAATCATGCCATGTCTCTTTCCAGCTTGAGCCATCATAACCTTGCCTGTAGCTGAAATCTTAAATCTTTTTTTTGCTGAACTTTTTGTTTTTAGTTTTGGCATAATTCTGCGGACTTATACAAATATTGCAATAGATTTACAACCTCTATTAAGCCCTATAAAGGCTGAATAACCATAATCATTTGTTTCCCATCAAACTTTGGGTGCAACTCTACTTTACCTATATCTTGCATATCAGTTTTTATTTTGTCCATTAGTTGTCTTCCTAAATGAGAGTGCTGTAACTCTCGACCTTTAAACCTTATGGTAAATTTTACTTTGTCACCTTTCCCAATAAATTTCTTAGCATTTTTAACTTTAAAGTCATAATCATGTGTTTCAGTAACCGGTCTCATTTTAATTTCTTTTAAAGCAACTATTTTTTGTTTTTTCTTTGCAACATTTGCTTTTTTTTGAGCATCATATTTAAATTTACCCATATCAATAATCTTACATACAGGAGGTTTTGCGCCAGGTGAAATTTCTATTAAATCCAAACCTTGCTCCTTAGCTATCGATATAGCTTCGTTAGTATTTAATATTCCTAAATTATCACCATCACTTCCTATAACCTGAACTTCAGGCGCAGAAATTCTATTATTGGATCTTGGACCCCTGTCTTTAGTTCTTCTTTGAAAATAATTTTTTTTAAAATCTGCCACTTAATTTGAAGGTGCTTTATTTAAAGCCGCGAAAGTTTTTAAGAATAAGTTCAATTCCATATTTTCTTGTTTGTTAGTATCTAGTCTTCTAATCGTTACTGAGTTACTGTCAACTTCTTTTTTACCACAAATCAGTAAAAGTGGGATTTTTGATAAAGAATGTTCTCTAATTTTATAATTTAAATTGTGATTTTTTAAATCTACTTCAGAATTAATACCTGCATTATTAATTTTTTCATTAATCTCTTTTGCATATATGTCAAACTCTTCTGAAATAGGAATTACAACTGATTGCAACGGCGCTATCCAAAATGGAAATTTTCCAGCATAGTTTTCTATAAGTATTCCTATAAATCTTTCTAATGAACCAAATAATGCTCTATGAAGCATTACGGGAATTTTTTTAGTCCCATCAGTATCAACAAAAAATGCATCTAATCTTTGAGGTAAATTTAGGTCTACCTGTAAAGTTCCACATTGCCAATCCCTACCTATAGCGTCTCTTAAAACAAACTCAATTTTTGGACCATAGAATGCACCTTCGCCTTTATTGATTGTGTATTCAAGTTTAGAGGCTTTGACAGCATCCAATAAGGCTTTTTCTGCTTTGTCCCAAACATTGTCATCACCAACTCTTAAATCTGGTCTATCTGAATACTTTAAAATTACATTTTCAAACCCTAAATCTTTATAAATATCTAAAATTAAATTTGTAACAATTAAACACTCCTCTGTAATTTGATCTTCTGTACAAAAAATATGAGCGTCATCTTGAGTAAAGGCTCTTACTCTTAACAATCCATGCAAAGCACCTGAAGGTTCGTATCTATGTACCTTTCCAAATTCTGATATTCTTAATGGCAAATCTCTATAACTTTTTAATCCTTGATTAAATACCTGTATGTGACCTGGGCAATTCATTGGTTTAATAGCAAATACTTTTTCATCAGGGGTTTGGGATGTATACATGTGTTCTCCATATTTTTCCCAGTGTCCTGATTTTTCCCAAAGAGCTCTGTCTAAAATTTCAGGTGTATTTACTTCTTTATAACCTGCTTTTTCTTGTCTACCCCTCATATAAGCAACTAATTTTTGAAATAACCTCCAACCTTTTTCATGCCAAAAAACTGCTCCTGGACTTTCTTCTCTAAAATGAAATAAGTTCATTTCTTTTCCAAGCTTTCTGTGATCTCTTTTTTCGGCTTCTTCTATTCTTTTTAAATATTGGTCTAAATCTTTTTGTGTTGCCCAACTTGTTCCATAAATCCTTTGTAACATTTCATTATTTGAGTCACCTCTCCAATATGCGCCAGACACCTTTGTTAATTTAAAATACTTACCGATTTTTCCTGTTGAAGATAAGTGTGGCCCCTTACACAAATCGTGCCAATCTCCATGAAAATATATAGAAACATCTTCATTTTGAGAAATGCTTTCAATAATTTCAGCTTTATATAGCTCCCCCTTATCTTTAAAATGAGCTATTGCTTTATCTCTACTCCAAACTTCTCTTGTGGTTGCAACATCTCTATCAACAATTTCTTTCATTTTATATTCAATTTTATTTAGATCCTCTTCTGTAAAAGGTTCTTTTCTTGAAAAATCATAATAAAATCCATTCTCTATAATTGGACCAATAGTCACCTGAGTTTCTGGAAAGAGTTCTTGTACAGCCATTGCAGTTATGTGCGCTGTATCATGACGAATAGTCTCTAAGCCTTCTTTATCTTTAAAAGTAAAAATTTTAATAGAACAATCTTTATCTATAACATGACTTAAATCTTTAAGTTCATCATCAACACTAATCACCGCAGCTTGCTTTGCTAATGATTTACTAATTTTTTCTGCAACCTCTAATCCTGTTACTTTGTTTGGAAATTCTAAACTGTTTCCGTCTGGTAGTGTAATTAATGGCATTTAATTTAATAATTTTTTGTACTCTAAATAAGTAGAAAAACACATCTTTTCAACATTAAATTTTCTTAATATATTTTTTCTACCCTCTGTACCCATAGTTTTTAATGATAATTGATCTAAATTTAAGACTTCTATTATCTTTTTGCTTAAAGACACTTTATTTCCAGATTCGAATAAAAATCCTGTTTTATTATTTATTATTGTTTCATTCGATCCACCAATATCACTGGCTATTATTGGTTTTTCCATTGATTGAGCTTCGACTGCAACTCTACCAAAGGCCTCGGGCTCTATTGATGTCGAAACAATCACATCAGAAATTTTATAGGCTAACGGCATATTTGTGCAATGTTCTATAAATTTTAACTGATTTGTTAATCTATATTGCTCAGCAAGTCTTTTTATTTTTTTTGTATATATATCCCTACCTTGATCACTTCCCAAAATAACAGCATAAAAAGCTTGATGACCTAATTTCTTATTAACAAGATTTAATGCTTCAATAAATACCTCTTGACCTTTCCATTTTGTTAATCTTCCAGGCATTAAAATTATTTTTTTTTCTTTTGTTAATCCCCAGCTTGAAAGTAACTGACTTTCCTTGCTCTCTAGTGTTGTTGATGAATCAAAATAATCTGGATTAATGCCTCTAAAAATAACTAAAAATTTTTTTTTAAAACCTAAGTATTTTGAATAATTGTTATTTATGTGTGTAAAAATGAAATTTGATCCTGCAATTACCAGGTTTGATCTAACCATCACTGAATTGTAATATTTTTTAATAGAATTTTTAAAATTATAAGTACCATGAAAGGTTGTAACAAATTTTCTTCTAGTAATTTTTGTTGCAAGTAGGCATGACCAGGCTGGTGCCCGGCTTCGTGCATGAACAATTGAAATATTATAAAACAGAATAATAAAAACAAGAATTATTGAATTAAAAAGTATCAAAATTGGATTTTTGCTATGAACTGGGAGTTTTATTAATGTTACTTTTTTTTTATCAATAAATTTTAACAATTCGCCACCACTAGTAGCTATAAAAGAACTACAATTATTTTCTGACAGATAATGGGCCAGATCATAACAGCCAGTTTCTGCACCACCGTATCCAAGCTTAGGAATTACTTGTAAAACTTTTAATTTTGCTGACATTTGATAGAACTATATATTAAGAATTAATTCTAACAAACTCATATGACTAAATTTAAATACCTTAAAATCTCAAATAATAAGCAAATAAGATATTTACATAACAATTATCAAGAAAAAACCTACATCGTATTTTTACATGGTTTTATGTCTGATATTGAAGGTAAAAAACCTAAGGCCATTTTTAAGTATACAAAAAAAAATAAGCTTGGTTTCCTTGCACTTGAATATTCTGGTCATGGAAAATCTACTGGTAAATTTACAAATGGAAATATTAGTAAATGGTCTAAAGAAGTGGAAACAACAATTAAAAAAGTTGTTAAAAAAAATAAGTTTATTTTAGTAGGTTCAAGTATGGGTGCTTGGTTATCTCTTAACCAATTTAAGTATTTTAAAGATCAAATTAGAGGATTTTTAGGAATTGGGTCTGCTCCAGAATTTTTGCATAATTTAATATGGGAAAAATTCACAAAAAAAATGAAAAGAGAAACCATTGAAAAAGGAATTTATAACTTAAAGCATGGTAATTATGAATACCCAATTACCTATCAACTAATAAAAGATGGAAGAAAAAATAAAATATTAAATAAAAAAATTGTATCAAATATTAATATTACTATGATTCATGGAAGTAAAGATGAAGTAGTTCCACCTAGCTATTCTAGAAAAGTTTTAAAAATATTTAGTAAAGCAAAAAAAAGATTGGTAATAGTCAAGAATGGTGATCATAGTTTATCAAGTAAGCAGGGCTTAAAAAAGATAACAATAGAGCTAAATAAAATTGTCTCTAATATAATTTAATCCCTCAATATAACTTGGAAACTTAAAATTATAGCTAAAATAATTTTTTACTTTTTTATTACTAACTTTTTTAGATTCATTATAAAAATTCTTTAGCATCTCACTTTTAATTGAATCAACTTCAATATTTTCTATATTCTCTATATTTAACATTTTTGCTCCATATAAAGTAATCTCTTTAGATGAAGAAGGTTTATCATCAGATAGATTGTATATTTCTCCAGATTTAAACTTTGATAAAGATTTAAATAATATATTTACAATATCATCTACATGAATTCTTGAAAAGTATTGATTTTTTTTGTTAATCAATTTTACATCGCCTAATTTTAGGCGAATTAAGATGTTTTTTTCATTAGAATAAATTCCTGACAACCGAAATATCTGAACTGGTAATTTTTTATTTTTTTCTAAAGAAATCCATGAATTTTCTGCCTTTAGTCTTGCAACACCCTTAATTGATGTTGTATTTGTTTTGCTATTTTCATTAACCCATTCACCCTTATGATCACCATAGACACTGGTAGCAGATAAATAGGTTATCCATTTTACTTTGGAGCTTTCTAAAAATTTAGAAAAATTTTTTACAACTATGTCTTCTTTATTTTCTGGTGGTATTGAAACTAAAATATGGTCTGCTTCTTTTAATTTTACTACTAAGTTTTGATCAAATTTCTCACTGTTAAATGTATAGCTGCTATAATTGATGCCCTTAAAAGTTTTTTTTGAAGATTCACTTCTAGATGTTGTTGATAAGTTAATATGATATTTTTCAATACTAAGTTTCTTTATAAAGTTTTTTGCTACCTGTCCAAAACCAAAACAAAAAACATTTATCTCCTTCATTTTAACTTACTTCTCTTATAATAGAGTTTAAACTTATAGGATTTTTTAGTTTATCAATCATTTCTTTTGGGCAAACTTGGATAAAATTAAAAATTTCTTTATCAAAATTTTCTATTATTTTTTTAGAAAAGTCTGAATTTGTCTCCTTGCAGTGCTCTTGGACTAGATTTTTTAGATAATTTATCCAATAATCTGTTTCTGGTGTTTGCCATACTACAGTTTCCGGGTTTACTTTTTTATCAAATTTCTTGTTTATGTCGTAAATAAATGCCATTCCACCTGTCATTCCAGCTCCAAAATTATCTCCTACATCACCTAAAACTACAACTGTACCACCAGTCATATACTCACAAGCATTTGAGTCACAGCCTTCAATAACTGAAATTGATCCTGAATTTCTCACAGCATATCTTTCCCCAGCTTGACCTGCTGCAAACAGTTTTCCAGATGTTGCTCCATATAAAACTGTATTTCCAATTATTGTATTTTCTTGTGAAATTAAATTACTTTCATCTGGAAGTTTAACTACCACAGTTGCACCTGACAAACCTTTACCAACATAATCATTAGCGTCACCTTTTAAAATAAGTTTTAAACCTTTTATTCCAAATGCTCCAAAAGACTGTCCGGCTGACCCTTTAAATTTTAAAGATAAAAAGTCATCTTTTAATTGTTCAGATCCATATTTTTCGTAAAGATGATTAGAAATTCTTGTACCAACAGTTCTATGGGTATTTTTAATAATATACTCTTTTTCAATAACCTTCACTTTTCCAATTTGATCATTAATTTCAGGTAAAATTTCTTGATCTAAAGTATCTGGTACAGAGTTTATTTCTGGAACTGTACAGTATCTTGTGTTCTCTCCAGAATCTGTTTGAACAAATAAAGGATTTAAATCTAAATCATCTAAATTCGGTGATGCTTTACTCACCTGCCTTAATAGATCAGTTCTACCAATTATCTCATTCATAGATTTAAAACCTATCTGAGCTAAAATTTCCCTTACTTCTTCCGCAATAAATTTAAATAAGTTAACTACTTTTTCTGGTGTACCAGAAAATTTTTCTCTTAATTTTTCATCTTGAGTACAAACCCCAACTGGACAAGTATTTGAATGACACTGTCTAACCATTATACATCCCATTGCTACTAATGCAGTGGTTGCTACTCCATATTCTTCAGCACCCATCATGGCTGCAATAACAACATCTCTTCCTGTTTTAATTCCCCCATCAGTTCTTAGTGTAACTTTATGTCTCAAATTATTTAAAGTTAAAACTTGATTGGCTTCTGTCAAGCCCATCTCCCAGGGTATCCCAACATATTTAACACTTGTTTGTGGTGTCGCTCCTGTTCCTCCATTGTGTCCTGAAATTAAAATTATATCAGCTTTTGCTTTAGCTACACCAGCAGCAATTGTTCCTATGCCAGATGATGCAACTAATTTTACCCCTACTCTTGCCTTTGGATTTACTTGCTTAAGGTCGTAAATTAATTGTGCCAAATCCTCAATGGAATAAATATCGTGGTGAGGTGGTGGTGAGATTAGAGTTACACCTGGTGTTGAATGCCTTAACTTAGCAATTTCTTCTGTAACTTTAAACCCTGGCAACTGACCACCCTCTCCAGGTTTTGCTCCTTGTGCAATTTTAATCTCTATTTCGTTACAATTATTAAGGTATTTGAGCGTTACTCCAAATCTTGCTGAAGCTATTTGTTTGACTCTAGAGTTAGCACTGTCTCCATTCTTCATTTTAGTAAACCTTTTTTCATCTTCACCGCCTTCGCCACTACAAGAGGCTCCTTTAATTCTATTCATTCCTATAGCTAAAGTTTCGTGCGCTTCTTTCGATAACGCTCCATGAGACATGCTTCCACTTCCAAATCTTGTTAAAATATTTTTAATTGGTTCTACTTCTGAAATATTTAAGGAGGGATTTAAATTTTTTTCTCTAAATCCAATCAGATCTCTAAGATGTATGGGTGGAAGATTATAAATACCCTTTACATATTTTTTATAAGCCTCAAAAGAATTTGATGAAACAGCGCTCTGTAAAAGATGAATAAGTTTACCTTGATATTGATGTACTTCACCATCTTTTCTATACCTATAAATTCCTCCAATTGGTAAAACTGTATCTGTACCACCAAATGCTTCTTTGTGAATAGTTCTTAATTTTTTTTCTATTCCATTTAAGCCTATACCTGAAATTTTTGATAAAATTCCTGGAAAATATTCTGATGCTACCGTTCTGCTCAAGCCAACTGTTTCGAAATTACAACCACCTCTATAAGAACTTATGACTGAAATTCCCATTTTAGACATTATTTTTAAAAGGCCATGATTTACTGACTGTACATATCTCTCTATGCACTCATCATACTCAAACTTTCCAAATAATTTCTTTTCAAACCTTTGATATAAGCTATCCATTGCTAAATAAGGATTAACTGTTGTAGCCCCAACACCTATGAGTGTTGCAAATGAATGTGTGTCTAATGCTTCTCCAGTTTGGGCGTTGATTGAAGCGTAGCCTCTTAGTTTTTTTTTAATGAGATGTGTGTTTATTGCACCAACGCTTAATAGCATTGGAATAGGTAATCTATCTTCAGAAATATTTTTATCGCTTAAGACTAATTGGGTGAGACCTTGCCTAACTGCAATTTCAGAATTTTTTTTAATTCTTTCAATAGAAAATTCAAGATTTTCACTTTTATCAAAAGTACAATCAATAGTTATTGATTTTTGACCAAAAAAATTAATGAATTTTTCTAACTGAGAGTTTGATAAAATAGGACTATCTAAAACATATATATTTTCTTCTGTTAAATTAGTGAAATCTAAAATATTTCCAAGATTACCAAAACGAGTTTTTAAACTCATAACTTTGTTTTCTCTTAGTGAATCAATTGGTGGGTTTGTAACTTGACTAAAATTTTGTCTAAAGAAGTGATAAAGTGGCCTATAACCATCAGACAACACTGCAAGTGGAGTGTCATCACCCATTGAACCAATGGCTTCTTTCGCATCCTCCGCCATAGGGTGCAGAATAAGCTCTAAGTCTTCTAAACTATAACCAAAAGTATGCTGTCTTTTTTTAAGCTCATCACCTGAAAAGGTAGATTTTTCATTTTTAATTGGAAATTTTTTTTCTAAATCAATTATTTGATTATTAAAATGCTTAAATTCTTTTGCCAGATAGTTTTTTATCTCAACATTAGAAAATACCTTACCTTTTGCTATTCTAACCCCAAGAATTTCTCCAGGTCCTAGCCTTCCTTTTTTAAGAATTTGTTTTTCGTCAATTTCAACCATCCCTGTTTCTGACCCAGCACATAATATTTTATCTTTTGAAATAGTATATCTCATTGGTCGTAGCCCATTTCTATCAGCAGCTACTATAGCCCATTCATTATCAGTAGCTGCAATAGCAGCTGGTCCATCCCACGGTTCCATTGTACTATTTAAAAAATTAAATAATTGTTGATGATCTTTTGATAATGTTTGACTTTTTTTAGACCAAGCATCTGGAATTAACATTAATTTTGCAAGTGGTGCTGATTGGCCAGAAATATTTAAAAGTTCAAAAACACTGTCTAGTGCAGCAGAGTCTGATGAT
>Ga0209709_10000596_pt1 | contig 34376 bp, 32 predicted proteins | sample ArcticOcean_MG_C_2_FD_187435 | JGI IMG/M metagenome (GOLD analysis project Ga0209709, IMG submission 187435) | Marine microbial communities from western Arctic Ocean - ArcticOcean_MG_CB4_136 (SPAdes) (version 2) | ecosystem: Environmental > Aquatic > Marine > Oceanic | place: Arctic Ocean... | reverse complement strand
GAGAGGAATGGATCTACCCCAATGACCCTAGAGTTAAATATTCCTAACTTCTGCCCAGGCAGTATAGTAAGTGATTACTTACAGGTCAGCTCAGTTATGAAAGACCTATAATAGCCTCGCTGGTAATATGCAGGGGCAATTAACAGATTAAATGAAACCTGATTACACCCCCATACCCTGGCGAGTAAGGATAGCCTTTGGTATTGGCCAGCTTCCGGAAGGTATCAAATCAGCCGCGTTTGGTTTTTTTCTCCTCTTCTACTACAACCAGGTCCTGGGACTTTCAGGAACCCTATCTGGAATAGCGATTTTCCTTGCCCTTATCGTGGACGCAATCAGCGACCCGATGGTCGGGGCCCTTTCTGATTCAACAAGGTCGCGCTGGGGAAGACGACACCCTTATATGTATGCAGCAGCAATTCCCTTTGCTGCGTCCTTTTATTTCCTGTTTGCACCCCCAACTGATCTATCTGAAATGGAACTTTTCTGGTGGCTCACTATTTTTTCTATTTCTACCAGGACCTTCATGACTTTTTACTCGGTACCCCATATGTCCCTGGGGGCCGAGTTAACCAGCGACTATGACGAACGAACCCTGCTGTCTTCTGTCCGAATGGTATTGCAGTTACTTGGAATGTTTGCAGTCCTAATTGGCGGCCCGATATTATTCTTCGGCGCTACCGCAAACTATGACAATGGCCAACTCAATCCAGATGCCTACCCAGCATTCGCTATGGCAGGGTTTTTTATCATGGTCATCGGTGTCTGGGTCTCCGCCCTTGGAACCCACAGCCAGATAAAGAACCTACCGCAACCGGGCCCGGAGGATCGCTTTTCACCTAAATCAATGCTCGAAGACATGTCTAGAGCATTTAGTATCCCTTCATTCACGGCAGTCGTTACAGCTTCAATTGTCGCTGGCATGAGCATGGGGATGGTTCAGGCACTCATCATCTATACCGGCACCTACTTTTTTGAACTGTCCCCCAATCAAATGTCTTTCCTTTTTACCGGCGGTGTCGTTGGTATCGTCACGGGAACTCTGCTAACGAGACCGCTCTCCGCTATTTTTAAAGAAAAAAAACAACTCTATATCGCAGGCCACTGCTGGTACGCGATCTTCACCTCCTACGTCATTATTCTTCGGCTGTTGGACTTGCTACCGCCAAATAGCGACCCGATAATTGCCCCTCTTTACATCATCAGTGGAACAATTTCAGGGATCGGCCTTGGAGCAGCTATACCACTCACGTCCAGCATGATCGCTGACGTGACAGATGAACATGAACGCCGGTATTCAAGACGTCAGGAAGGCATTTACTATGCCGCGGCATCATTTGCAGGAAAAGCTATCGGCGGCTCCGGCGCTATCTTCGCCGGGCTGATCATAGATTTCGCAGGAATTCCACAGGGCGCAGATCCCGCTTCCGTATCAAGCGAATCTGTTTTGCGGTTCGGTTGGGCACTCGGCCCAGCTGTCCTTGTGATGACCACGCTTGCGATTGCCTGCATCAGCTTTTACAAAATCGACCGTGAATCACACGCCAAAACGCTTAATGAAATCAGGAGCAGGCCTGCTGGCTAATTATATCCACCACTGCCGGTCAATGGACTCAATCAAATTCATATTTTCTTTTGGAAGACATTTATTACCTGTCGATGACCCGCGAAAAAACCGACCGCCAAGAAAAAGCTCTACATATAGCCGCAGCGACTCGACGGAACATTTCCCTCTAGCCCTCGGATTTCTTGATGCTTCAGCTTGCGACCTTGGCAATAGATCCGCTCAGCGACCAGAACACCAAAACGGAAGGCCTAGCAAAGGCCGCCAAGTAAAGCCTGGTTTTCATCGATAACTAGGACTTTGATGACCGATAGCGCCGCCCCGGTTCGATTTGGCGATTCCTGAATTCGACTGGTATGATCTTCTCCACTACCTTACTCTTCCGATTAGAGATCAGCCAACTTGTCCAGCTTCCCTGCAAGCCCAGAAGAAGTAAACACCCAGTGGCTCACCGACAAACTTGGGTACGAAATTGAATCTTTTAACATAGAGGCACTCGGGGAAGGTGGAGGGCTATTAGGACTGGTGACCCGTTTACACCTCAACGCCAGTGAAGGCCCGAAGACTTTAATCGCAAAATTCCCAACCAAGACGGAGTCCAACCGCGCGGTTGCAAGTCTCTATGACATGTACGGACGGGAATACCGGTTCTACACACAAGTTGCTCCCCAAGTTCCCCTGCGTTCGCCGGTGTGTTACCACGCTGAATTCAATGAAGAGAACAGCGATTTCGTTCTCCTGCTAGAAGACCTCCAGGGATTTACGCTTGGGGATCAGGTAACGGGTTGTAGTGTGATCGAAGCACATCAAGTCGTTCAAAGCATCGCATCTCTGCACAGGAATACCTGGAAACCGGACCACATCCTTGAGATCAAGCAACATGATATGCCCTACCAGCGTAAGGGCATGATTGGTGGCTATCAAGTCGGTTGGCCCGTCGTAAAGAGAGATTTCACGGATGTCCTGGAAGCCGCAATCACCTCTCAAGAGATCGCTCTTTTAGACACTATGCCAGACCAGGTCAACCGCTTACTTGATATTATTCATGACGGTCCGCTCGTAATAGGCCATGGCGACGTCCGGCTAGATAACATCTTTTTCTCGAAAGAAAGTAATGCACTGGTGGATTATCAAGCAGTTTCCAAGGCCGCACCAGAACACGACCTCGCTTATTTTATAACTCAGAGCCTTTCCGACGATGTGAGGCGCGCAGAGGATTGGGTCGCGGTCTACCACCAGCATCTCACTAGCGAAGGTATCGACTACCCACTAGGCCCTTCACGTGAGAGATATCGCTATTGCGCGCTTTATCTCGTTTGTTATGCCGTTACCATCGCTGGAACCTTGGATCAGGCAAATGCTCGTGGGAGGAAGCTTGCAGAAACATTACTGGGCAACTCACTTCGTTCCATGGTCGAACTCGATGCATTTGAACTACTTTCAGAGCAATAAATAGGACAACGCTAAGACCTTGGTAGATCAAAGAGCAATGCGGGTTACGCCGCAAATGAAACTGCAACGGGCAATATAGGCACCCAGATAAGGGTGGGTAGCGGCGCCAAAGATTACCAAGAACTCTATAAGGTTGATCTCCAGTAGAGAAGCAAAAAATTTGTAGCCACCTAGCGAGCATCCGATGCTTCCCATCCGACCGACATGCAGATGTCACGCTCAATATTCGGGACTTTTTATGAGCTAACCAAACATAAACCCCGGCCCACATTCAACCAGCATCTGTCCGACAAGCCCAGCCGCGCGGTGCTGCTGGGCTTTTTGGTATTCTTCATTCCTGAACATGTCGAGCATCACCTGAGTTGACGGGTACTCAATAACCGCAACAGAATCCCAGGCACCTTCCCCTTCGCCAATCAAAAACCCTCGAACCTTTCCCGAATACACAATGCGCGCGCCTTTAGGTTCCATTATTTCCTTAAAGGCTTTGCCGTAGAGGTGGTAAGCCTCTTCACCGCTTAGTACCGATTCACGGCCGTCTTCATAAACGGCTTTTTTTCTAAACTTAAGTAGATTTAACATGGAAATAGGTTCACCCGTTGATCTGTCACGAAACGCACGAACCTGGTCACCTGTTGGTTGAAGAATAATTTCAGTCATGGGTTTTCACCTAATTATTAATTCAGAGTATTTAGCTCAGATTCTATTCACATAGAAATACAGGGATATTTCTATCTGTCCGAGCCTGGTAGTTCTGGTATGGCGGGTAGTATTTACAGCAAACAGGCCAGAGCTGCGCCTTTTCTTCATCAAGCAGTCGCCGTGCGTTCATTGATCTAGTCTGCCCCCCAAAGGTAATACGCACATCCGGGTAAGCGACCAGGTTGTGATGCCACACTGGATGTTTCGGAGCGCCACCTTGCGATGCCACCAGTAGAAAGCCATCCCCATGCGGCACGCACATCAATGGAATGGTCCGCTTTTTTCCGGACCTGACGCCCTTCATCTCAACTAGTAAAATCGGCATTCCAGAGAGCTTGTCCATCAAACGCCCGCCGCTCAATTTATAAACAATCACGTTAATTTTGGTGAAAATTTTCAGCACCCACCTAGGAGGTGGCACACCATTACTGATATTTTTTTGTTGCGTCATCATGTCTCTCTCGCATGCTGTCGTTTTTTACTTGCCTAGCCTTTCCTCACGAAGAGCTTTTCTCCTCAACTTACCCGCATCATCTCGCATGGGCTCATCAGAAAACTCAATGGTTCTTGGGATTTTGTATCGGACAAGCCTTTCCGATAGGTGACTCAATAGTACTGCCTCCTCTAAGCCCCCGGGCGCATCAACAATGGCATGCACAAAATTACCCAGGTCTTCATGGGGCAACCCTATAACAGCTGACGAGCGAACACCGGCACAACTATCGATAGCCGCCTCGACCTCAGCCGGGTATATGTTCGCGCCACCAGACAAAATCATATCTGTCTGCCTGTCTGCCAGATACAGGTAGCCGTCTTCATCGAAATAACCCATATCGCCAATACTTTCAAAGCCGCCGGCAATAGCTTTTGGTTTCGCCCCAATATAACGATATGTAGAACCCTGTCCGGTTAGCGGTCGCAGGAATACCTCACCAACCTCATTGGGAGGCAGGTGCTGCCCCTCATCTCCTACGACTATGATTTCACACGTCGCATTTGGCTTGCCAACAGATCCGCGATGCGACATCCACTCTACGCCACTAATGACAGTACCGCCCTGGGCTTCAGTACCACCATAAAGCTCCCAGATAACATCAGCACCTAACCATTCGATAAATGCTTCTTTCAACCAGGCAGGGCACGGTGCCGCCAGATGCCATAGAACTTTCAGGCTGGACAGGTCATAACTAGTCCTCACTTCTTTCGGCAAATTCCAAATCCGCTGCATCATCGTAGGCACCATATAGACAATATCTATTCGCTGGCGCTGTATGAGGGCAAGGGTTTCTTTCGCGTCAAACCTTGTAGTGACAGTGATTTGGTTACCGCGGAAAAACGCACTCATCGCCCAGACAAAAGGGCCATTGTGATAAAGCGGACCCGGTATCAGCATCGACCCCTGCAACTGGGTGTGCAATCGATCCGAATCTATATCCCAGACCGCTGGGCTGGTGGTAACGATCAGTTTCGGCCTGCCTGTACTCCCGCCGGAGGTCATTGCCTTAAAAGAAGCTGCTATTTTTTCGGGCAAAGGCTCATCGGAAATGACTAAATCCGGCTCATATCCAACGGGCAGCGTCCGGTATCCCTCGTGGGACCCGTCGGGCACACCGGTGATCAGCTTAGGCTCACCTACTTCTATAATCTGGTCACGCTCGAATTTAGGTAGCCTGGCTGAAACGGGCTGTGGCGTCGCACCAACTTTCCAAGTTGCTATCGTCGATTTAAAAAACTCGATACCGTTCGGCAAAGCGATCGTAACAAAATCATCCTGGCCCACGCCAAGGGATTCATAGGCCCTTGCTAGTTTGTTGGTTTCCCTCTCCAGTTGATTCCAAGTAATAGTTTTACCTTCATGGTAAATCGCTACGCGATCTCCTTGTATCTCAGACCAGTAACTAACTATTCGACTAAGTGGAACCATTCGCATACTAAGTACTCCAAAGGGCTTCTTTAGCCGGGCTTTGAGATATTTCGCCTCAACAGTTTTACCACAAATAGTGACGCCGGCTGCAGTGAAAATGCTAGAGTTTTACTAGCTTAACCGTATTCATTAATACCAAAGCCCTCCGTTGATAATGTTTAGAGAAAGCGCAGCGTTTCTTTCCTTGCATAGCTCACAATGAGTGGCCTGGCGAGTTTCGGATAAGATAACCACCAGCGCCTCCCGGTTTCACTCCCTTTCAATTACCATGCCTTGAAAACATCTTTCAGATGAGTCCGCAAGCTTTTGGCGTCTTGCCTCGAACCCGATTCACTATTCGCTGAATAGTCACAGAGCATCGCATCTCCTCCAAACGCCAGCGTACGCGGCAGAAAAATTCGGTCAAACACTTGAGTCTAGGTCGGTCATCAACCTAGACTCCGCTCCTTGCGTTCACGAGTGAGACCAGAGACGTGCCAAAAATTTCCAGCGCTGATTTTCTTGAAATGAGCCACCCTGTTGCGACGATGAAGTGGCAACTCCCCGTTGTACCAAAAACTACGGGCGGGCGCGGCTCACTCTTTGGCGGCGCCGGCCTTGCTGCTGGCATTGTTGCGTTGGAGCAGGCCACAGAAAAACCCATCGTCTGGGCGACAGGACAATATCTGTCGATCACCCAGCAGCCAGTAACTCTGGACATTGAAGTTTTACTACCCGCAAGAGGACGGAACGTTACGCAGGGCCGGGCGGTCGGTCACTTAGGTAAGCAGGAAGTCATCACTGTACTTGGGGCCTGCGGCCAACGACCTAATGTTGCTGAGGGCAATTGGTACAAAATGCCTAACGCATCAAAACCCGAGGACTGCGATGAACTGGGACGCCATGATGATGGCGACACCATCCATAAACACGTGGATATTCGAATAGCACGGGGCATGTTCGGGTTCTCTGGTGCCGGAGAACCAAGTGGCGATAACCAGTCCCTGCTTTGGGCTCGCATGCCCGAGGTAGAGCATGACGCTGGAGCACTGGCGATTATCGCTGACTATATGCCCTCAGCGCTCGGTAATGCACTTGGCAAAATCATGAGCTGCACCAGCCTAGACAACACCATTAGAATTGCGAATCATGCGCCCAGTGAATGGATACTCTGCGACAACCAGATTGAGCACGTTGGCGATGGCTTCGGCTACGGCAGGGTCAACATGTGGAGCGAGTCAGGCATCCTACTCGCCACCGCTAGCCAGAGCTTAATTGTGCGGCAACCTGACTGGTAGCACTATGGGGAAGCGAATTTCCCTTCACTATAGACCATCATATATTGGTTGCCGAGCTTACCGTTCACTGCATTCAGAAAAGCCTGCATATCACCTTTACTTAAATCGGAAACAGCTTTTGCCAACTGCATGTTGGAATCGAATGTCGTAACACCCTGATCCAGGTTTCCCCAATAGCGGTTGGATCTTTGCGACAGGTTTTTGTCTTTCTGCGTTAACTTCGCGATCAAACCACCTTTGTTCGCGTCGAATTCTTCATCCGACATTTCTGAGAGTACCCCCTCCTGTGCAGTCATGAATGCCAGGGTCCGGTCCCTGAGCGTGTCCGGGCCAGCGACCGGAGACTGGATAACAAAGCTTATCCCGCCACGATCCCTGAGCTGCGTGTTAACCGCGGAAACAACGTAGCCAAGTTGCTGCTCTGTTCGAAGTGATGAGAAGAAACTAGGCGCAACTAGGTGTGTTAGCAGTGAGCTTCTGGCTCTGTTCTCAAAACTAGACTGTTCATCCTGAACGTAGAGCACCATGGAGGCATCATTATGGTCTACCTCCAGCAGCATCGAACTCGCTCCTTCCACGTCAATCACCATAGCCGAAGCTGGCTCGACATCACTTATCCGGACATGTTTTTTTAACAAACCAGCCAGCTCATCAACTCGAGCTTTCGTGACGTTCCCATGGACCAGCCCCTGAATGGAAGTCTCCTGGAGGACGCTATCCCTCCAGGTAGCAAGTGTTTGCGGCGTAACGCCCTCTAGAGCGCCAATGACCTGTTCTGCCGTCCAGCTTGAATCAAGCAGCTCATCCTTCGATCGCTGGTAGCTTTGACGGAACGGCTTGTTCTTCAGGGTGTTTGCAAGATCCTTGATTAACTCACCTTTCATGACATCAAAACGATCTGCCTTGATACTTAGGCTCATCAAGCGGGCTAATACTTCTTCAAGCAACACAAGTTGTTTGTCGTTATAGCCGCCAACCGAAACTCTAAAGCCCCTCGGTGGCGCAGAGATTTGGTAACTGACCCCAGCCAGCAACGCTGGATAGGCAAGTGCGTTCAAGTCATCCTGAACAAGCCTGCGGTACAACTGGGCCTGTGCCGCGTCCGCAAGGGCTATGAACCCGCCATCGTTACGAAGACTTACATGAATAACTGCTCGGGGCACATTGAACTCTAGGTCCGTGTCCATGTAGAGCTCAAGCCCGTTGTCCGCTATCACTGGCTTCGGACCAAGTGTGTCCCCTTGTGTAAGGTCGAACGATTCCGGGAGAAATGGGTTAGCCTCAGGCAGTTGCAACGCGCTTGAATCAACCGCCGCCACCGAGATCTCTCCGAGCTCAAGGTCGTAAGACACGCCAAACCATGCCTCTGTAGATTGGCCTTTGTAACCCGGAGATGACACCGTCATCAAAACGTTGTCCTTCGTTATCTTGGACAAGAAGGACCTAATCAGCGAAGCGTCAAATGCCTCCATCAGGTAGGGCGCTACCAGGAGATCCTTCGCAGGGTAGTGCTGCAATGCCGGCGCGATCGATCTGACCGCATTCATGGCGCTCGTTTTCTCACTGAAACGAAACGCAAGCTGCGCGGCTGTCGCCTGTTCCTGATAAATCCACTCTTCAATTTGACCGGCTTTGAGCAGCTCTAGATAGGCAAACAAATATGCGCTGATTTCATCCACATGGACAGACCCGGCTTCGGTCAGACTGATATTGACCGCCATAACGCTATTGCCCTCATCCATCTGCGACTCGCCAGCCGATAACCCTTTTATCCAGCCTTTTTCATTAAGTAGTGCGTGCAGGCTTCCGTCACCTTCATGACCAAGCAGGTTTGAGATGTACTGAACTGGCTTTTTTCGATAATACTTCTGGATTGAAGGCATAGGAAAGGCGTAACTAACCCGGTGCGCATCTTTTATATTGTCGAACGCGAGTTTCGCAGGTAATTGCCCCGTGGCAAAAATGGGTTTGTTGATCTTTGATACTTCAAGGCGCCGATTTTTGATGGGCAGGAATGTTTCAGTGACCCATGGCTGCATCTCATCCAGAGTCTCATTGCTCAGAACAACAAGCGCCATCTGGTTAGCAGAATAGTTCTCCTCAAAAAAAGTCAGCAACGAGGCGTGTACGTCACCTTTTAACGTTTCTAGACTACCGATGTTGAATCTGGAAACAGGATGATCCGGGTTCGACGCCACTTTTTGGACAACGAATGACCGCCAACCATCATCCTTCATCTGCAACTGATATTCAGAGTTCACAGCATTCTTTTCGCGATCCACGTACTCCTTCTCTAACAGCGGCGAGATAAAGAACTGGGCGAACCGGTCCAGGCCTTCATGAAACACCTCTGGTTGGATATCAAAAAAATAATTGGTGTGATCAGCCGCAGTATAAGCATTTGAACTGCCCCCATGTGCCTTGACAAAACTAAAGTATCCATCCGCTTCCGGGTACTTTTCCGTTCCAATAAACAGCATGTGTTCCAAAAAATGTGCGATTCCCAACCGTTCTTTTGGATCATGAAAGCTTCCTCGGAAAGCGGTCAGTGAGGCCGCCGCTTTATCTGCTCCCAAGTCCGATATGAGGACGACCTTAAGACCGTTAACGAGTTCTAGGTAACGGTAATCGCGAGTATCATTCGGGCTCTTTTCAATTTGCTGAACCGACGTGATTGAAGACTTGCTGGGACTATCTTTCGCAACCTGAGTGGATTCGCATGAAACAAGGAAAAGGACAGCGGGAGCCCAAAGAAACTGGGGAATCTGAAACTTCATAAGATAGATCCTAGACACAAAATCAACATCTTAAAGCACCCAGTGCATTCGGGATACTAAGCCTGAAGTTTGTCCAACCACGTTAGAAAACCCTACTCAACCAAAGCTGACGTCCAACCTAACGGTTGAACAAACCAGCTTCGCGATCTAACCTTAATAAACTGGTAACTATGTGGAAATAACAAATGGTAAAGAAAGCAGCCTGGTACTACTTCAGAAAGGGATGAACTACCTGCACCAAAGCATCCAAGTTTTTGGAAGCCCGCAAAATAGACATCCTCGACACAGTCATGGCCAGCAAGAAATTACAAGCCTCTGACGCTGAAGCACTTTTAAAAGACGCCACTAAACTTATCGCCATGAAAGGAAAGAAAGTACAGGAATTTGATGTCTCAACTAAAGTGGGAAGCGATGCTGTTGAGGCTATGCTCGGCCCTACAGGCAACATGCGCGCGCCCACCGTCAAGGTAGGAAATACTTACTTAGTGGGCTTTAATGAAGAAATTTTTAACTCGGAGTTTCGTTGAGAGGCCAGCAGCAAGTACTTACGGCGGACATCTGGTCAAAGTTCAAGAACTGACCCTTGTAAATGTAAACCAGTTGCTTAAGCTTGCCCGATCATTCGTCTGAATTACTTTCGCATGAGTCGAACTGTCTTTACATTGATCTTGGTCTTTTCTCTGACGGCGTGCGGTGGAAGTGGCGGTGGAGGTGGCGACGCAACCGGTTCAACGCCCGCGCCTGAACCACCACCGACCAGTCCAGACTCGAACCCCACTATCCTGGGGTTACTAGACGCGGTACCTAGACCCACCGTGACCAACCTAGAGCCTGAACAATCTACGTTCAGCTTTTCCCATCTCGGACATTCAGACCTTACCGTTAAACTCAGCAGTGATTGCAGCAGCTTTAAGGGCAAAACTACACGACGGAACCTCTTAGACCTATCTAGTTCCGATTTCGACCAGATAGTAGATCACAAGGTTAATTGTAATCTTGACGAAAATACTTCTTTTACTGTTACAGCAGACGGCACGCGCAGCAACGACGCCAAATTTATTGCGGAGCTGTCACTTTCTGCCGGCGTAACCAGTCCTTCAGTTTTCTCAGTGACCAATGAATTCAACCTGCCGAGAGGCACCGTCAACACAATGTTCCTTGGCTATATTGGAGGGGCGCTATTTGATGACCTCTCCTTACCGTTCGGCGCGGATTCCCTGATCCGCGATATCGTTTTTAACATCGCTGCGAAAAACTGGGGCAACCTTGCAGCCCCCGAGGCGCTTTACGATGTTACCTCACAGCAGGTTAGATACCTTTCCAGACACCCGGACGGCTCGCCCTCCGATGCACTCACTGCTGCTATTACGTTTCCTGTCATTGGATCAGCAAGCGGGTTCGTTCCGAGAGACCGCGTTGTCGTCCTAACTCACGCAACGGGCTCAACTCCCGGCGACCTCGGTAATACCGATGCTTGGTACATTCTGGCGAACTTATTCGCAAGTCGAGGGTACCTTGTGATTGCGCCGGACAACTACGGCCGGGGAGGCACTAAAACCGAGCCGGAAACCTATCTAATGGCCACCAGAACCGCATTAAATACGCTCGACTTGGTTAACAGCGTGCTTGAAGACACAGCATATGATCCGGTCTACAACGGCTCCGACCTCGCTATCATCGGCTATTCTCAGGGCGGACATAGCGCGATTGGACTTCTTCTCTTGCTTGAAACCCAAGGGCCAGAGAGCCTGTCGGTCAGGGAAGTCTATTCCGGTGGAGCTCCTCACAACCTATATCAAACCGTACGGGGGGTCATTCAGCATCTCGATGGGAGCTGCGACGACAGCCCCTACTGCCGCTATGTTGATGAGGACACGACTGTGCCATTTGCGACCGATCGAATTTTCCCAGGCTTTCTTAGCTACACCGACACAGGACTATCGCTGGACGACGCAGTGACCGGTGAAAAAGTTAATCCAGAGTTTGTCACCGCTTTTCTTGATAACGACCCGGAACTAGATCGCTTTAAAGCTATATTACAACTGAGTAGTTTTACGCAAATTCTCTCGACAGAAGATAGCTTGGGAGGTTCAACCGCCCTTGTTCACCTCTACCATTCAGAGTTTGACCGATTGGTGCCGTTCGCCAACACTTCTGAATTAGCTGCCATCCTTGAGCCGGCCGTCACGGTCGACTTTCACGAGAGCCGCTGCAATTCAGTTAACTACGAGGCTATCTTTGCCCTGACAGATAAAGTCGGTGTATTACACACTCTTTGCGGGCTTTCTGTTCTGGACGATGCGTTCGCAGACTTTAAGTAACTCTAAGATACATTCACGACAACAACAGCGCCATGCCCACCGACTTGGGCTCACAACTTTAAGCTCGCTGAATACTCTTATGCGTGCCCAGCCCTAAGAAGGCATCTCGTATTTCCGTAAATAGCTGCATGCGCCGACCCGTCATTATTTGCCCCAGACTCTTCAGGGATCAGTCATAGATTCTTCAAACTGCGGAGCATCACCACCAATAATATCCCAACTCGCTTTTGAGCCAACAAAGATATGCCTCGCTAGAGTGACTTCCGGAGAGTCATTTAGACAACCAAGTGAAACCCCATGGACCTCACCGTTAAACACCCCGCACAAAGTCGAACCACAGACCTTACAGAATTGCAGACCCGCAGTTTCTTGATTTACATATGACGTCAACAGAGCTTCACCTTTAGTCCACCTAAATGCACCCGGTTGCACCAGAGCATAGGCTGACCCAGCTCCGCTGAATGCCTTCCTGCACCTCGAACAGTGACAAGACCTAGCGTCGAATACACTGCCAGAAACCTCAAAGGCCACTTCGCTACAAAAACACTCACCTGTAATTATCATCGTCCTACCAACGTTTAACTGTCAGCTAATTCTAACGTTTTTACCAGTGTGTTGGCTGGTTTTTACCTGTTCGGTCTGGAGACGGATAATACACTGGCCACAGGTGACGTTGAGGCGGATCTCGAATTCTCTTTAAGGAACTTGAACAAAGTAGAAGTTTAGTTTGTCTAGCTGATAGAAAGCACATCCAGCCCAAAGACGAGTAAATCTATCCCCTAACGCATGGCCGAAATTCTGGCCAACTTCTAGGACCTTGCCGACACCTTTCGGCGCGGCAGGCGAAGTGACTTCCACGATGGAAAGGTGCGTCCACGGGTCACCCAACTCATGGAGCTGCCAAGCTTTAATAACTTACCTTCAGCACTTTTTTATCAAAAAAACCACCGTAGAATTTCCATTTTATTTGAGACTGAATTTGTTGAGATCGTCGCCAATGCTGGCGGCACCTTTTGACCCGATCATATCTGCATGAGTCATTCCTTCGAGCATATTGCTATCAGCGTCGACCATAGCAACGAACCTCTCGGCCTTTGGATCATCCAACTCACCTAGCCTGCCAATGACAACTCCCTGCTGGGGCTTGTTATCACGACCATAGAGCACCGTATAAGTCTCGATAGTCCCTTCGCCGGTCGGTGATTCGGTGAAAAAAGTGTCTGGCACATCGTCCAGAACCTTTTGGTAGGAAGCAGGGTCGGTGCGGCTCCAATCCCCTTCAACTGGGTTAGTCGAGTAAATACCCGCAGCATGCTTGCTAAAGTAACCTCCGTTAGCGGTCACAAGCCCATAGCTACCCCTGTCCACTCGAACTTTTTCTACCATTGCGGCAATAGAGTTCATCACGTAGTTATTTCCGGCACCACCATGGAAGGGCAGTCCTCCAGTGATAGTCAATTGTCGAGGGTCTTCAACTGACATACCAAACGTATCTCTAGCCATCGCCACAGCACTTGGGAAACAAGAATAGAAATCGATGTGTTTCATATCATCAATGCCAAGGTCTCCGCTCGTAAAAACCTGCTCTGCCATCACCCGCATGGCTTCACTCGAATAATAATTCTTCCTCCCGAGAATGCTTTTCTCCCTGGTATCGGAACATCCATGCAGATAGATAAACTTGTCGTCGCTGATACCGAGTTTCCTCGCATGCTCGACCGAGGTAAGAAGCAGCGCAGCAGACTGGTTAATCTGGTTCATGGCATTCATATACTTGGTGTATGGCCAGGCTACGTAACGGTTAGTGCCTGTTGCCGTCGCAATCTCTGCAGCGCTACGCTGCACGGGATACCAGGCATGCGGATTCTTCGCTGCGACCTCGGTAAACCGAGCAAACAGCTTACCCAGCTCCAACTGATGTTCCTCAACGGAATGTCCCAGCTGGTGTCGCCGTGCATTTTCGCTCATCGCATAGAAGCCTGGTGCAAGCCAAAGGCCGTGCTGTTGCTCATGCGCCGAACTTAGCTCTACATCTTTCACCAAATAACTCGGGTCACCGGACGCAGCTTCCTGCCAAGGTGGTTGCTCACCGGTTGCCTTAACAATTTTCCGCGCTGTTGCCATGGCTTCCGCCCCCGCGAACATCACAAACTGGGATTCGCCATTCGCAATCGCCTCGCCGAAGCGGTTCACCAGGTATTGCGGTCCGTTGCCGCCGTTAGGCATCAGCCATTGGGTTGCGCGGTTTGCACCAATTCTATTCGCTAACGCCTCAGGAGAATTGCGGGTCGATTCCCGAAAACTTTTCACGATAACCAACGAGTCAAGATCTGCAAGGATAGCCTTCGAAATACCAGCATCCTCTGCGGCCTTGAAAGCGGCCTGCTCCATCAGGTCCAGCACGGAAGAACTATCAACATCAAACTCACGTTCCGTCACCTGGCCAACACCTACCAGGACCGGCATATTTTTCTCACTCATCAAACTTTTCTCACCGTGAAATCAGCCTCCAGTATAGTAGTTGTTATACGGTGATGAAATTTTCCTTAAATTTTACTCTAACCAAAACGGATTCTTTAATCAGATGGACTCGCGAAGTGGACTCGATTAACCAGCCAAGTCCCGCTCGCAACATAGTATTGACCATTCGACGCGAATTCTTCGTCCTGCAAAATCTACTGGGTCGAAAACTATTCTGTAACTACCGACAGCTAACCCAGCAGACTTAAAATATTCGACAATCTCCACGCATTAAGTGCCAACAAGCCTGAACCTGCAAACGCCTGATCGCCTCGTAACTAGGGTAAAGTTGCTTTACATACCGACCGTCGGTATGCATTATTTATGCTATGACGCAAACTAACCTCAAACCCAACGCCCGAAAAGAAGAATTTCTTGATCTTGCGGAGGACCTGTTTGCCCGTCTAGGTTACGAAAAAACCTCTGTAGACCGCATTGTTTTCGAGATCGGTCTCTCCAAGGGTGCTTTCTATCACCACTTCAAATCCAAGTCTGATCTGCTTGACGCTGCACTTGCCCGGATGTTGCAGCGAGTTGAAGGCCAGTTGATTGAATTGCTTGAGACAAAAGTACCGGCCATTGAAAAGCTGCGGAACTTTATCCTTTGCTTAGATGCTGTTAAATCAGAAAACCGCAAGTCATCGCTACAAATTGGAAAGTTTCTACTGCAGGACGCAAATGCGATACTGCTGGGTCGTATGCGCCGCGCTGCGAACCTCCGTTTCGTTCCTATGTTGGCTACAATCCTCGAGCAGGGAGCTCTTGAAGCCAAATTCCATCTCGACAATCCGCAACTCGTCGCTCGGATCGTCTGGGAACTGGGCGAGGCGATGGAGGAAGCATTGACACGGCAACTTCTGGAGGCGCCGGGTAATCGCATCGAACTGAGCGAACTTTCGAACATTTACAACACTTATATGATGGCCGTCGAACGAGTCATTGGAGCGCCAGAAAAGTCCCTGCACCTTACAGATGACAAGATGCTTCGATCTTGGATCAAAGCGATTCCGCACAATGAAGTGATTCGCTCACAGACAGACATCTTGCAGATCTTTCCCAGAGACCGTTAATCCTAAAGTACTAAAGAAAAGGATGAAGAACATGTTTCGATTGCTACTCCTCTTATCCATGACATGGCCCGCAATTGCCTCAGAAGAACGTGCGCGACAAATCATCGACGAAATGGAACAGCTATATCGCGGCGACTCCAGCAAAGCCACCATGACGATGCAGGTGCAGACGCCAAACTACAACCGAACATTAACAATGACGAGCCAGTCTTACGGCAAGGATTACGGTTTTTTTAGAATTAACTCCCCGAAAAAAGACCGCGGCATTGCAACGCTAAAACGCGATGAAGAAATGTGGAACTACTTTCCCAAAATCAACAAGGTCATCAAGGTCCCGCCGTCCATGATGATGGGATCCTGGATGGGCAGCGACTTCACCAATGACGACCTCGTGAAAGAGACTCAACTCATCGACGCCTATTCACTTGTACTGATCGAAACAGACGACCAGTACAAGGTCACGCTCACGCCGAAGGAACAAACCGTCACCGTCTGGGACAGAATCGAATACACCATCTCGAAAGATCCACTGCTACCGCTATCGCAAGCCTTCTTCGATGACGATGGAGAAAAGGTCCGCGAAATGACTTTTCATGAACCCAAGGAATACTACGGTAAATTGATGCCGTCTATTATGGAAATGAGACCACTTAACAAAAAAGGCCATCTGACTCGCATTAAGTACGATGACATTAAGTTCAATGTGCCCGAAATCACTAAGGACACATTTTCACTCCGAAACCTAAAGTCGCGGTTCTAGTCATGCTGACTTTCCAAATTGCATTCCGAAACATCATGCGTCAGAAACGGCGTTCGCTACTGACCGGCCTTAGCATGACAGGCGGCTACATGCTCTTTGTTTTAGGCTACTCCTTACTTGAGGGCAGTTACGGCAACATCATCGATATATTTACTCTTGATAGCACCGGACACATTCAGATACACAAAGACGACTACTTGGACCGCCCAAAAATTTACAAGACGATTCGGGACCGAGATCAAGTAGAGGTCGCGCTAACTAACGATCCCGAGGTCAAGGGTTTTGCATCCAGAGTTTTTTCTCCGGCCCTTGCCTATTCCGGAGACAAAACGGCACCTTCAAGACTAATAGGGATCGACCCCGATCTCGAGCCTACAGTCTCTCGCCTGCTTCAGAAAGTCTCCAAAGGGACCTATTTTTCAAGCTTACGGAACGCTGAGGGATACTATGAAGCAATGATTGGCCGCGGCCTCCACATCACATTGAAGCTTGATATAGGTGACGAGATCGTACTGATCTCTTCAGGTGGCGACGGATCAATCGCAAACGACATTTTTGTGGTCTCTGCCATCATCGGTAACAAAACCTCATTCGATCGCATGGCAGTTTACCTGCCACTAGCTGCCGCACAGGAGTTCCTGTCGCTCGGCAATGATGTGCATCAGTATGTGCTTCTGGTAAACAGCAAAGATGATAATGAGCTTGTTGCCAGCGGGCTATCCGCACACCTACCCGAGCTGACCGTTTCACCCTGGCAAAAGGTCGAGGCTACTTTTTATCGAACCATGCAAGCAGACAAGCAGGGTAACTACTTCACGATGGGCTTGATTACATTTATCGTTTTTATTGGCGTACTTAATACGGTCCTGATGTCCGTACTTGAAAGGACAAGAGAGTTCGGTGTCTTACGAGCCATCGGTAGTCGACCCATGCAACTGGTCCGATTGATTTCACTTGAAACATTTTTCCTGGCTTTCATCAGTGTCATCGCTGGCTTTCTTCTTATAATACCCATCATTTACTGGTTGGCGGAAGTAGGCATGCTGCTACCGGAGCCTATCGACATGGGCGGTATAGAGTTCCAGCATTTGAAGGGTGAGATGTCAGCCCGTATATTTTGGGTACCCATGGCTTTTATCCTTGCCACCGCAGTACTCATAAGTATTCCACCCGGCTTTCGAGCAGCCCGGATTTTGCCCAAAGAAGCAATGGGGAGTCATTGATGCTGACGTTTAAGCTGGCTTTTCGGAATCTCTTTCGTAACACAAGAAGAACGATCCTCACTTCGCTTCTCATCAGCTCATCGCTGATTGTCCTGATTCTGGTGGACGGACTTATGCTTGGAATGACGAGCGTCATGGTAGGCGGGATTACGCATACATTGGAAGGTGAAGCCCAGGTGGTGAGAAAAGGTTTCCGAAATAACTCTGAAGTGGAATACACAATTGATGATCCGGCAAGCGTCATCAGCCAGATACAGGTAAACAAATCTGTAGAGGGGTTCGGGCCAAGAGTTATCATTGGCGGCATGATCGCCTCTAGCTACAACACGACCGGTAGCCTGATCTATGGCGTGGATGCTAAGCAAGAGCTAAAGGTCAGCAGGATCTCGGACGCGGTTATCGAAGGGGAATACCTGTCCGGAGAACCTAGGGAGATTCTTATAGGCAAACCAATGGCCGAGCTGCTCGAGGTCGAACTTGGAGACCGACTGATAATCACAGCGGCGACTGTCGATGCTAACGAGATTACCCAGGAGCTATTTCGTCTGAGTGGGATTTTCGAATTCGGGCCCGAGGAAATGGACAAGAACCTCGTCTTTATCAATCTGGACAAAGCCCAAAGCATTTTTGGCATGGAGGGTAATTTACACCAGATTGCCCTGCGCTTTATAGACCCCGAGGATTCCAAAAACCCAGAGTTGCCACTATTCAAACAGCTCACCAATAAAGAAAACGAGGCCCTTGGATGGCTGGACCTTCAACCCTCGATCGGCACAATGATAGAGATGACCAACTACTCTACTGCGATAGTCGGTACCATCCTCTTTTTACTGACATCACTCGGGGTCATCAACTCGATGTTTATGTCTATTTATGAACGGATTTATGAATTCGGCGTCGCAAAAGCCATCGGTACAACGCCCTGGCAAATTATTCAGCTAGTCCTGTTCGAAGCACTACTACTGGCACTCCTCAGTTGCGCGTTCGGTCTGACAATAGGCTATCTCCTTGGAGACTATTTTTCGAGTAACGGTATCCCCATGGGGAAAATGGAAGTCTCCGGGGTCCTCTTGGATGGCAACTTGTATACCCGGCTGGCGTTATACCAATTCGTGAATTTTCCGATTTACGTAACCTTGTTAACTCTCGCCGCCGCTATTTACCCCGCGACCTTCGCGTCCCGAATCGTGCCTACTGAGGCACTTCAACGAGCACTTTAGGATCTATTCATGACTAACCTAATTGAAACCAGAGGCCTGTGTCGTACGTTTGGCAGCGAAGAAACGAAAGTGACTGCACTGGACCATGTGTCTATTAATATTGAGGAGGGTGAGTTCACCGCGATTATTGGACCCTCTGGCTCGGGGAAGACCACATTACTGCATCTGATTGGCGGCCTGGACGAACCAAACGGTGGTTCAGTTACTTTGTCGGGCAGCAATATTGCAGACATGAGCGGCAACCAGCTTTCTGATTTCCGTCGCGATCACATTGGTTTCATCTTCCAAGCTTACAACCTTATACCCGTCCTCTCGGCAGAAGAGAATATCGAGTACATCATGTTACTACAGGGCGTAGGCGCGGCAGAAAGGAGGAAGCGAGTGAAAGAAATGCTCGCGATGGTCGAACTGGAGGGTCTGGGCGACAGAAGGCCCTCTCACCTTTCAGGCGGACAGCAGCAACGTGTCGCTGTAGCAAGGGCAATGGCCTCTAACCCGGACATCATCCTTGCTGACGAACCGACAGCTAACCTTGATTCCAAAACGGGTATAAGTTTATTGGAAGTCATGCGCGATCTGAACCAGCAGCGAAACATGACCTTTATATTCTCTACCCACGACGAGAAGATTATGGAACGCGCTACCCGGCTTATTTATTTGCGTGACGGCAAGGTTGAGCGGGACGAGCGCAAGTAGCATGTTGCGAATCAGCGCAGCAGTATTTCTGCTAGCAGCATCTACTTCCGCTCTGGCAGAGATCAATATCTCCGGGTACCTAAAGTCATTTGTAGTCGCCCAAGACCAGCTGGACAATCCAGTATTCCAGTTTGACAAAAACTACCAATCTCAGAACAGTGCACGCATCATGCTGGATGGCTTTTCTGGCCGAATAACCTGGCAGTTGCATTATGAGCTCAGTCCCGTGTTTGTTTCGAAGGCGCTGGCTACCGAGCGACCAACTTTTAATGTTGTCGGTGACAACTATCGCCTTACCGATCCTGATACAAACCTCCTTGATGATGACAATAAAAACCAGCTATACCAGAACCTAGACCGTCTAAATTTCCAGGTTCAGATGGATGCGGGCGACCTTACCATCGGCAGGCAAGCGATCTCGTTTGGGTCGGCTAGGATTATTAACCCGACAGACATTTTCTTGCCATTTGATGTCCGCACCTTCAACACAGAATATCGCAATGGTGTGGATGCTTTGCGCTTTCAGCGCCCCTGGGGTGATCTTGGAGAAATTGATATCGGGGTCGTTCTGGGAAAAGACGCAAAGAGCGAGAACTCGGCAGCTTTCCTACAGCTTCGCACCAATCATAACGGCGCAGACTATCACCTTGCGATAATAGAATTCGCGGAACAACAACTCACGGGCCTCGGGTTACAAACCGCCATATGGGAACTAGGGTTCTGGCTGGAAGCAGCCTACGTTAACGGCGACGATAACTACATGAGGCTTTCTACTGGCGTTGACTACTCGTTCAGCGAGAACACCTTCGTGCAGATCGAATATCACTACAATGGCGCCGGCAGTAATGATCATAACGATTATCTTTCCAACCTAAGCGCTACTCCGTACCAACGCGGCGGCGTATTCCTGCTAGGTGAAAACTATCTTATGCCAAGTTTCACCGTCCAGCTTTCATCACTGTGGTTTGTGGCAACACAGGTCATCTACAACCTTGACGATAATTCTGCATTTTTATCCGTTTCTGCGGAATACAACATCGCCGAGAATTTCTATATGGATTTCGGCTATTACCACTTTTCTGGCGATGAATTTTCTCTTACAGAAACGGGACTCCCAAAGTTAGACTCAGAATACGGCTCTAACCCTAGTACACTTTTTGCAAGTATCAGGTACTATTTTTAAACGCAGGAGAAATTAATTAGGCATGACAAATTATCTAAAAAACAAGGTCATTGTAGTCACTGGAGCGGCCGGCGGCTTCGGACAATTAGTTTGTGAAAAAACGGCCTCTCTTGGAGCAAGGGTAGTCGCTGCCGACATTAATTCAGAGGCGCTGGCTGGTGTAGTCGATGGAATAACCAGTAACGGCGGCCAGGCGGTCGCCGTCAAGGCTGATGTCACTAACCGCGAGGATATGCATAACCTCGCGAGCGGAGCGGTGGATCACTTCGGCCAGATTGATGTGATGCTTAATAACGCAGGTATAATGCCCCTTGCCTTTTATTCGGATCACAAGGCTGCAGCCGACGCCTGGGAAAGATGCATCGATATCAACTTCAAGGGGGTTCTCAACGGCATTGCCGCCGTTCATGACCAGATGATGAGGCAAGGACGAGGGCACGTCGTCAACATCGCATCAATTTACGGGAACTATCCGAGCGCTGGCGGTGGTGTCTATGGCGCCACCAAAGCCGCGGTCGTATTTCTTTCAGAATCTTTGAGGATGGAGTCACAAGGGAAAATTAAAGTCACCACCGTGCGACCTACTGGTGTCCCAGCAACAGGCTTAGGCTCAGGGATTGTAAACCCGGAAGCAGTGAGCGGGCTCCTCGGTATCAACACAGCCTCTTACATGTCCAAATTCGAAGCAGCCGCTGCAGGACAACTTCCTGCATCGCATCTGGACATCAATGACATAGAGTACTTTGCGCTGGACCCCTCTTCATTGGCAGACCAAATTGTACATACCATCAACCAGCCATGGGGTGTAGCAATCACCGACATCACCGTCCGTGCATCCGGCGACGGTTATATAATATAGCTCAAAACGCTGACCCAAGAGCGCCGATAGCCATAATAGCAATCAACACAAAGGTTCCTTGAGCTCCGATCAACCGGGGATAGTTTGCTCCCGGGTAAGTCCCCAGGCCAAAAGCGTGCAAAAGTCGCATAATAAAAAGTGACGAGCCAAACCCGTGTAACAGTAGTGGCGACGTACCCTGAATTTCTAGGACTAGAAATAGCAACAACGCCAACGGCACATTTTCAACGAAGTTAGCTTGGACGCGCAACGCAGCGTCTGGTTGCCAGGCAGGGACCTTACCGCTTCGCAACCGGGCGTACAGAACAAAGTTCGCGAGTACGACAGCCAGTAAAGCATGCAAGCCGACATATAGAGCGGTCATTGGAATCAACCCAGACATCTCATTAATACCCATTACAGCCCTCCCCAGACTACAAGGCCTAACCCCGCAAGGGTAAGCACACCCCCGATGTAACTGTACTGGTCTAGCCAAAACAGCCCAAACGCTTCCGATGACCCCTTTTCAGCAGTAGGTGACTCCCCGGGCGAAAAAGCACGAGGTAATCCACCAACCCACAGAATTAACAGGCCATGAAATGCCATTCCCAAACCTATCGCTACTAACCAAAACTCAGACATTCACATCCCCTTAATTTTATTGTTGGTCCTGAACTAGGGCCCGATAACAACTTCTTCTTTCGCCATAAAAAGCGAAATGCTTTCCAAGTCGACAAAATTGGCAGCATCACTGCCCTGATCTTCTCGCATCTGCCTTGAGCCGATGGCGCGTCCAGCAGCTTCTATATCAAGCCAAGAAATCTCTGTAATACCATCGTAAACCGAGTTTTCTGTTTCGTATGAATTTGTCCGCGGGTGAATCTGCACATAACTTAGCGCCTCTTCTGTTAAAGCAGCAATAGGGCCATGGGTGTGCCACCAGTAATTTTGAAATTCCTCAAGGGTCAAGCCTGGCTTCTTACGAAAGGGATAAACACCTTTTATTCTATCTGCATTGATGTATTGCGCCGTCCTCACTACCACGCGCTCCATACCGGATAGACAAGATTGAACCTCTACGTCTTTGGCAAGCAGCCCCGCGATACCAGTCACAGAAGCTGCTATGGCTGCAGAGGAGTCCTCAAACCATAACTCTGCTGAACCGGAGAAGGCGGGCGACTCTTTACCAGGCAGCGCTCTGGCCTGGACATAGCCCTTAATCTCCGGAAACACAACTCGAACCGCATCCTCAGCATTACAACCCTTATATCGGAAAGGGTCTCCACCAGCATTTATCAAGAAACAAGTTTTATACATGTAGAGTCCTATAAGACACGTTGTACCGCTGCAGGCGCTATTACCCGGAACACCAACGCTCACACGACTAAGTAAACATGAGCCTACACTTTAATCAGCAACCATCTCAGCCCGCAAACACCGCTTTCTGGATCATGTAGTCCCTTATGCTGCGCAACTGCTATCCCTTCTATTCTCCGTATTCTAAACGCTCAACCCTAACAGGGCCGTGATGACTCAGCCTGTTGATGAGCTTGTTAACTCACAAACCGTCTGGCAACATCCTTTGCAGGCGTCATACATACGTCGCGCCGTCCAAACCAATCGTACCGATGCCCGGCCACTAGGCCGTACAGCCAATCTCTTAAACCGGAAGGAACCAGACGTAGAATCCGAAGATAACGCCAGCCACCAGTCAACTGAGACCCTATCTCCAACACTGCATCAGACCGGTAGTAACACTCATTTTCCTTGATCAATACAAACGTTTCATCAAACGATTCTAGGATGTTATGCCGAAGAGCTAATTTACCAGCAGATTCACTCTGGCTTGTTGTAAAAAGAAATCTTGCTTCCGGATCACGCCTGATAATAAAGTTCACCGCGCCATTACAAAGGTTGCAGTTTCCATCAAAGATCACAATATTGGAATGCCCATTGCCAGCTGTCATACGTTGCCCAAAGCGCCATATTCATCAGGTTCCCTTTGGGGAATTAGGCGTCCCGCAGCGTCTTTAATTGTCTGACTCTTTGTACCCATTTAAATACCCTGAAACAGGGCCTCCGGTAAGCACAGGTTAAGCCCGTCTCGTAACTGATGGATTCTGGCGCCTTAATTGCCAGACTCGACAGCGTTAAAATTTCGCATGGGTTTTATTAGTCGATCGACCTGACAACTGTTCTAACAATTGAAAGACAACCCAGATCAAAATGTCGAGAGTGAGGGCTAAAGAAACACCGCCTGTTATATCTTAGCTTCGCTGTTCATTATTCGCTGAATACCCAGCTAGCTTGTCTAATTTTTGCGCTAAAACCTCACCCTCAGCATCAATGCAATCAGTCCTCACCGTTGAGTAGGTAAACGGACTGAATAACGTTGTTCTGGTGTGAAAAATATAGACACATATTCCCCAAACATTTAAGGCAATACACAAGAGCAGAACTTCTAGCCTAATCAGTTCACTGAACATCGCAAACATTGCTATCTGCAGCCAAAATTCAGGTTTCGTCGCTAGGATTATAAAAGCAAGCCTTCCAGGCAGTAAGCAGGACCAAATAACCGGCATTAGTATGGCAAAACTAATAAAAATCAACTCGAGTTCAAATCGAGTCACGTGACCTTCTAGAATGCCGTTTAGCGCAACAAAACCAAGCAGGAAGCAAATCCCGGCGTGCATCTTGTGACCAATTTTGTGAGTCATTCTTACATAACCGTTGGTTCGACCACGGATCGTCATCCAGGGCTTGGGCTTTTCCAAAAAGTCGTCAAACAGTTCGTAAGTGCCTAAGCCTAAATAGATGATCATTTCAATCCACAGAACAATCTCCAAGTTAAGAGGTACTGCGTAGAATTCTGTAGCTGAAAGCATTGCTCAAATCTCCGTCTTCAAAAGCCCTGCGCTCAAAGCTTTAGGTCACTGATAAACAGCGTAGCACCCCGCAGAGCCAGCAGCTAGCGCCAGCCAATGTCCGCGACAAGTTGTTTAGACCGAGTGTTCGAAGGGAGCCAGCGTACTAAGATTTAGACGTCTCTAGACTCCAAGACGCTCGCCAACCCTTGATGTAAAAGCCCTTTCAGCGATCTTTGGTAAAGCAACACTGAAACAAGCCCCCCCAGACCAACCCAAACCGGCATAAATGCCATTCCTGTTAAGCGAGACGCCATCACCACGACAATAAAGCTGCCTAATATCGTAAGCACCAGATGGAGTGCTGCTCGCCCGCCTAGCCTCAGCTCGGTGAATGCGGCGTAACGGGCTTGCTCAAGAATCTCGAGCTGATCCTGCTCGCTTAGAGCGCGTATTTCTTCAAAACTTCCTACAAAGTTGCTGGTGTTCATTGCGGGGATATATCCATAATGTTTAAAGTTTTTGTTTCGCTATTTAAGCAAGCGCGTTCTTAGCCTTTAATATGCTACTGCCTCAGCACATGATTTGTCTTTTTCGACTACCACTCTAGTATCCCGAGTTCGCAATCGGTTTCCTATCAAAAACAATTGGACAACCAGTCTTTTCGTGTAGTTCGAGCTCGGTAAAGGAAGAGCACCTAACTATCACAATCAACCGCCACCGGTTCGAAAGCTATCCCGGCCGTTACCAACGGTTTGAACAAACCCTCAATCTGGAACCAGCAAGGTGCGCAGCGCGTCCAAGGGCATTTCCTCAACTACTCAGAGGCAAGGGATTCCTCAGCAAGCTGATCTTTAGCCACAAGATCCTCACGCAACGTTCTAGAGGCAAGATAATAATGCAAAGCTGACCAGATGTTTCCAGCAACAGCGAGGATTAACAAAGAGTAGCGGATGGATTCTTCACCATAACCTGGCCTTAAGATGTCAGATAAGAACCCCGCAAATACGGGACCAAGCCCAAGCCCAATCAAGTTCAATACAAACAACAGGATCGCTGATGCGGTAGAGCGCATGGCAGGCGGCACCAGCGTTTGTGTCATTGCAAAGGTTGGGCCCAGATACATTGGGCCGAGGATGGCACCTGGAATGGCCAGAACAATCGCCAGCATCGGATCCCCGGTGGTGTAAAAAAGAACCGCGAAAGGCACGCTAATAATAGTTGCTATCCCAGGTATACCCATATACCAACGCTTATCCTTTTTACCCATCCGATCGCCAAGATAGCCGCCCAGATAGGTACCGATTATTCCGGTAAGCCCGATCAAGAAAAGATAGGTTGACGTTTCGGCCAGCCCAAACCCATGCACGCGCATAAAAAAAGCGGGAATGAAAAGGCCAACGCCATATCCCACGAAAGCATGTAGCGCACCGGCAAACGATAAATGCCGAAAGGCCCGCAGGCTCCATAAAAACCTTAGAGTGTCCGCTAGCGGTACAAGATCTTTTTGTACCTGGACATGGTCTGGTTCAGAGTGTCCACGGGGAGGTTCTCTAACAGTGAAAAACACCACAATGGCGACGATGATCCCCGGTAGGCCTACTACCATGAACGCCATGCGCCAGCCAAAGTACTCCCCTATCCAGCCACCAAGTAAAGTGCCAATGGCAGCGCCAATGGGAATCCCAAGCGCATAGGTCGAGAGTGCCGTTGCGCGCTCCTCCTCAGGATACATGTCAGAAATCAATGAATGAATTGGCGGCGAGCAGCCTGCTTCTCCAATACCTACGCCAACCCTTGCAATCAACAAGGTACCAAAGCCTTTGGCGGTGGACGTGAACATGGTCATCACGCTCCAGATCACCAGCGCCAACGCGACGATGTTTTTGCGAACACCAACATCAGCCCAACGGGCAATGGGTATGCCAGCAAAGGTATAGAAGATCGCAAACGCGATGCCCCCAAGCAGGCCTAGCTGCGTATCTGACAAATCTATTTCCAGCCGAATAGGCTCAATTAGAATGCCAAAAATCTGTCGATCGACAAAATTGATAATGTATACCAATAGGAATAGCGATAACGCATAGCTGCGATAGGCAGGTGTTATAGCTGCCGCTTTTTCTTCTTCGGTCGGGTTCAAATTCTACTCAACTCCACAGGCATCAGGGTCACATCGCAATTCACGATCAGCACTAATATCATGAACCCCTCTTTAACGCTATGTTAGCGCTACTGAATTGGACTTTGGAAAAGCGAGGTAAGCAATTGAGCACAATAGCAAATACTCAGAAAGTGGCAGTAGTCGGTGCAAGCGGCGTGGTTGGTCGCGCGCTGGTTGAACATTTAATACAGAGTGAAGTACCGGTGGTAGGCCTCTCTCGCCGCCCACCTGCCGATCTTGCTGGCGCAGCATTCCAGTCACTCGATTTAACCAGCCCATCCGAATGCGAACAGGTCGCGGAGTCAACACTTTCGGATGTGACCAACCTGGTCTACACCGCGCTCTTCGAGAAACCTGGCCTTATAACCGGCTGGCGAGCACAGGATCAGATGCAGACTAACCTCGCGATGCTTCGCAACCTCCTCGAACCACTAAAGGAAAGCCGCAAGCTGCGCCATATCACCTTGCTACAGGGCACCAAGGCCTATGGCGCGCATGTAGAACCCATGAAGATACCTGGCATTGAAAGTGACCCACGTCATCTACATGAAAATTTTTACTGGCTGCAGGAAGACTACCTTCGCGATCTATGCGATGGTACCGACCTGCAATTTACGATCTGGCGCCCGCAGGTCATCTTTGGCCACGCATTGCATGCCCCCATGAATATGCTTGCGGCCATCGGAGTGTACGCTGCCTTACAAAAATCCGAGGACTTACCTTTAACCTATCCAGGTGGTCCTTCCGCTGTTTCCGAAGCCATTGATGCTGACTTACTGGCAAGGGCAATTACCTTCAGTTTCGACAACGACGCCTTCAGCAACCAGACATTTAACATTACCAACGGTGATGTCTTCCGGTGGCAGGACACGTGGCCAGCCCTAGCCCAAATATTTGACATGAAACCCGGCGAGCCCGCCCGACGACTTCTATCAGAAACACTCTATGGTAGGGAGAACGATTGGTCACGGCTGACCAGCGAGCAAGGCTTGAGGCCTCACACGATTCGCGAACTTGTCGGCGATTCTTTTTACTATGCAGACGCCATGTTCAACGCTTACGGAAATACTGCACCGCCGCCGGCGATCCTAAGCACCATCAAACTGCGCAAAGCTGGGTTCACGGAATGCGTTGATACAACAGACATGTTGATTCGATGGTTTCACAGGCTGGTAAAAATGAAAATTTTTCCATCGCCTCGCTAGATTTTTATATTCCTGATTTTCCATAGACCGCCGATGGACCAGGGCCCTCTGGGCCCAACCTCCCTTCGCCACCGAAATGGCCTTTGCCCGGAACATGGTTCACCTCAACGCGAATGCCGTCTGGATCTTCAAATAGGATCGAGTAATAACCCGGCGCAAAATGCGATCCAGTCTCTGGGCCGTGAATGATATTTGCATCTACTTCTTTTTCAATAAACGCGGCAATAGCATCAACATCTTCCTTTGCCCTCGCCCGAAAACAAAAGTGGTGCAAACCACTGGTATCTTGGTCGAAGCGCACACTTTTTTTATCTTCCGGCGCCTCGCGAATCAGAATACCGGTCCGACTGCCAATGCAATAAAGCGTCGTGTCATTCTTAACCAGAGTTTTCATTTCCAAGAAATGACACAGCTTTTCCCAAAAAGGCATGCAGCGATCAATATCGTTGACGGTCATCTGAATATGCGCGATACCATTTAGTTCTACAGTCATAACCTAATCCTTTTTTTCAGGTCGTCGAATCCATCGGCTGCTTGATGCAAAATCTTCTATCGCACCGCCCGACTTACTCCATCCGTTGAAGCCCAACTCGAGGTGAGCCACATTTTTAAAGCCCATCGCTTTCAGGTCTCTGGCGGCATAGGCCGAACGCCCACCGCCTGCACAAAAAGCCACTATGCGGGCATCTTCCTTAAAGTAGTCTCGATAGTATGGACTGGCCGGGCTGGCCCAGAACTCCATCATACCTCTGGCCACGTGCACTGCACCAGGAATCGTCCCGAGCTCTATCAGCTCTTGAATTTCCCGAATATCAATCAGCAGCAGGCCTGAGTTCCCGGAAATTTCATCTTTTAGCTCATCAACCGAGAGGTTCTCAAGGTCTTGCTTGATCTCTTCTACTTCTGCAAAAATATCAACAATCGTCAATTGAGAGTTCCTTTTAGAATCCTTTTTTTAAAGTCGCCATCATGGGCATTCGATTTTCATGTGTCCAGAAACGTTTAAACCGACTACTCGCTGGCATAGAATGCCTTGATGTCTCAATGCCTCGATCACCTTTCAGTCTATCCTTGGTTTATCCTCGCATTTGGAATAGATGTGACGATCGTGAGCTACCTCGTGCGACCTCACCAACCTGTAAAAGTTAAGCCAATAGATAATGCATGGCCTGGGCGATGCAATTCTCCAGGTACCGCAACACCGCAAACTTTTTTGCAAATAAATGTTTGGACTAACCTATGAAAATCGGCACTTTTTCTACATTCATGTCACCTATCTGCACGCCGAAAATGATCGGTGAATTTGCACAAAGTGTAGAGAGTATTGGACTTGATTCATTATGGATGGGTGAACACGTCGTGCTATTTGACAAGACGGAATCCCCTTATCCAGGATCGGCTACTGGAAAACTGCCCGTTCCAGAAGGTGGCGGGATGCTCGATACCGTTGCAACATTCGGTTTCCTAGCCGCCTGCACCAAGACTTTACGTTTCGGCACGGGAATAACCCTCTTACCGCAACGTAACCCAATTTATACTGCCAAAGAGTTTACAACGCTCGACTGGTTAACCCAGGGCCGTATCGATTTCGGCATCGGCGTGGGCTGGTGTAAGGAGGAAGTAATCGCCTGTGGTTACAATTTCAATGACCGGGGTAAGCGTTGTGACGAGATACTGCAAATGTTGAAACAGTTATGGACTGAACCAGTCGCCGAATTTCATGGTGAATTTTACGATCTCGCGCCTTGCCGCATGGACCCAAAGCCGGTCCAGAAGCCACACATCCCAATTATCGTTGGCGGCCACAGCAGTGCAGGTTTTCGGCGAGCAGCGAAATATGGCAACGGATGGTATGGCTTCCAGATGGATCTCGACGCAACCGCAAAGGTCACCCTACAGTTGGACGCCGCCCTTACCAAAGAGGGGCGCAACCGGGATGACTTCCAGCTGGTGATCACACCTCCTTACCAGGTAAATGCTGACATGGTTAGGAGGTATGAAGATCTCGGGGTGGACCAGCTTATCGTCCATCTTGGCAGCCAAAAGGCGCAGCGTGTCGCAGCTAGGCTGGTTGAACTTGAATCGCTGATTGAGGCGGCTGCCTGACATGACAACCTTCGATTATATTGTTGTTGGCGCCGGCACTGCGGGCTGCGTTTTAGCCAACAGGCTTACTGCTAACGGCAAATACAATGTGCTAGTGGTTGAAGCAGGTAAGAAAGACAACTATTTTTGGATCGATATCCCGGTGGGTTATCTTTACACCATCAACAATCCGCGAACAGACTGGTGCTACGAAACTGAACCAGATCCAGGCCTGAATGGTCGGAGTATTGGTTACGCCAGGGGCAAGGTACTGGGCGGGTCCTCGTCCATTAACGCCATGATCTACATGCGTGGCCAGCGCAGTGACTACGATCACTGGGCACAATTAGGGAATCTCGGCTGGTCCTGGGATGACGTTTTACCCGTATTCAAACATTCCGAGGACTATCAGCACGGGGCCGATGAATTTCATGGCGCAGGAGGTGAAATGCGCGTCGAGGAACGTCGGGTTAACTGGGAAATCCTTGATGCCTGGCGAGACGCAGCAGCCGATGCGGGCATTCCAAAGATCGCTGAGTTCAATCGCGGCGACAACTCAGGTAACGCCTACTTCCAAATGAACCAGCGACGGGGTTCTAGGTGGAGCGCAACTAAGGCATTCCTTGATCCGGCGAAAACGAGGCCCAACCTGACAATTCTGACCGAAGCTCATGTTCAGAAACTCCTGTTTGATGACATATCCGGCCAGAAAAAGTGCACTGGTATTCAGGTCCAAACAAAGCAAGGCACTGAAACATTCAAAGCAAGTCGAGAAGTATTGCTATCTGCAGGCGCTATCGGATCACCACAAATCCTGCAGCTTTCTGGTGTCGGTAACGGGGACTCCTTAAAGGAGCGAGGCGTTGTTCCCGGACATGAGCTTCAAGGCGTCGGTGAGAACCTGCAGGATCACCTGCAGGTACGAACGATCTACAAAGTGAACAATACGGTCACGCTCAACCAGCGGGTTCATTCCCTATTTGGTCTGGCAGCAATGGGCATCGAGTACTTTTTGCTAAAGACCGGCCCTCTCACCATGCCTCCTTCACAGCTAGGTGCATTCGCCAAAAGTGATGAGAGCCAGCCCACGCCCAATATCGAGTGGCACGTCCAACCTTTGTCTCTCGACAAGTTCGGCGACCCGCTACATAAATACAACGCGATAACGCCGTCCGTCTGCAATCTAAGACCCTCGAGCAGGGGACATGTTCGTATCAAATCGAACCGGCCGGAGGACTACCCAGCCATTACTCTTAATTACCTATCGACAGAAGAGGATCTGCAGGTCGCGGTGAGCGGGTTGAAGTACACGCGAAAAATCATGGCCTCACCTGCTCTCAACAAATTCAAGCCGGAAGAACTGAAACCCGGCGCTGGTGTTGTGACCGATGCAGACCTAGAGCGGGCCGCTCGAGACTTAGGAACGACCATCTTTCACCCGGTTGGCACCTGTAAAATGGGAAATGATCCCTTATCGGTAGTGAATCACCGTCTAGAAGTACATGGTATCAAAGGCTTAAGGGTTATTGATGCATCAGTGATGCCCACCATTACCTCAGGCAACACGAATGCACCGACTGTAATGATTGCTGAAAAAGGCGCGGTGTTCATTCTTGAGGATGCGGATTAAAGCAAATCAGCTGCCGAGGCCTCAGCGGAGGGGCTTTTCTTTTAGACACTCAACCCTGTGAGCTCCGCACTGACATCCCAAAGTTTCTTACACAGCAGCCCATCATTTGCCTGGGATGAACAATCCGTCAATTCGCACTGGTCATAATATTGACCGGTGGTCTCAGCCAGCGTCGGGTCACTTGCCAACATGATGTTGGTGAGAGCGCCTTTTTCCGGTGAGATAAAAATCATGCCGATAATCTTACGAAGCACCCATGGCAAATCACGAATGATGTCGGTCGAGACCGCACCTGGGTGCAATACATTGGAAGTGACACCAGTGCCTTCGAGATGCCTGGCAAGCTCCACTGCAAACATGACATTCGCCAGCTTCGATCCGCTGTAAGCAGCTTGGCTGTTGTATTTTTCATAGCCCTTAAAAACATCGAAATCAATTTTTCCGCCACTATGCAACTTGGACGACACAGTCAACACGCGAGAAGGCCCACTCGCTTTAAGGCAATCAAGCAACAAGTTAGTCAGCAAAAAATGACTAAGGTGGTTAACCCCCATTTGCATCTCGAAACCGTCAACGGTGAATCTCTGTTTTGGCGGAAAGACCCCAGCGTTGTTAATTAATACGTCTAAGCGGTCATACCGGCCCAGGAAATTAGCCGCAAGATTGCGCACACTTTCTAGGTTATCCAGTTCAACTGGCATGTTGATGGCCGGCGTCGATGCACCTGCATTAATCACCTTCAGCGCAGCAGCCGTTTTGTCGGTATCCCTACATGCAAGGACTACTTCCGCACCCTGCCTTGCCAATTCTCTTGCCGTAACTATCCCAATACCACTGTTGCCGCCAGTGATCAAAACTCGCTTACCTTCCATCTCTGCGCTCCGGTCTTTTTCTGGTTAGGTTTCAACCGCTACTGTAACCGTTTGACGTTTTATATCGTAGAGGTTCGTGGCTAAGTACAGGTAGGTAATGATCAACAACATACCAACGCCTGGCACCAATATCGCGTTTCGAACACCCATATATTCAACCAACACCCCAATAATCGCTGAACCGATCGGCATACCACCCATCATACCAAGCATGAAAACGCTCAGGATTCTTGCCCGATGGGTCGGTGGAGAGGCTTCTTGCACGATAGCTCGCGACAGGGTCATGGCGATACCACCACACATACCCCAAACGTAGATCACACCATAAAAAGCCAGCTCAGAGAGTTCAAAGTGCAGGCAGGAAACCACCAGCGAACTAAAAACCCCGGCTATGATAAGTGCTCGACCCGGCCGTACAACCCCACCCCGGCGCATCACAAAAAAAATAATGGTGCAGGTTCCCAGCATGTTTGAGGCATAAGCCATGGCGATACCTCGCGCGCCCCCGTCGTAAATATCACGCACCATGAGCGGCAGGATGACCATATAAGAAGACGCAAAGAAAAAGCCAATACCAAAAATCAGGATGATCGCTGGTCTTATTTTTTGTGATTGCCAGGCAACCACCAGACCTGCCTTGATGTTCTCGAGGGGCGACTCATTTGCTGTACTAGCAGGCTCAACGGGCATGGCAGGTAGCCGGTGCGTAGTAACGGCAGAACACATCATAAAGAACGACATACAGCAGAGGACCCCAATCGGTCCCATGACATCAGCGCTGGAACCAATCGCAAAGCCAAGAATCTGAATGCCAAACTGCACGCCAATAACAAGGGTAACAACCCGCTGCACGTTTTCACCCGCGACCCTGTTTAGCATTGCATCTCTCGCAGGCTGCGCGAAAGCGCCAAAACAACCTGCTAGAACTACCCAGCAAAGCAGGAGCTCGTAGGTCACCATGTCCACATAGAAAAAACCCGCAATAATTAGTGGCGGCACAGCCATCAATGACACTAATAAGACTGACAACTTGCGCTGGTCGACTCGGTCACCCAGCCAGCCACCAAACAGAAGTAGGAACAACATCGGCAACGGGCCTGCCATCTGCGCAATCCCCACTCTAATCGGTGACTCCTGCAGGTAAACGGCAATCAACCAGGGGAAAAGCACCGCTTGGATTCCTCCCGGCACGAGATAAAAGCCGGTACTACCTAGATACCATTTCAAGTCATGGGTTAACTTCACGAAATGGTCGACAGTTTTTTGGAGAAAATCTGACGGGTTCGCTCGTCAATTGGTACTGCTAGATAACGCCTGAGCTGATCAGCACTCAGCTTGCTGTGCACATCTTTGAAGAAAGTCTGTAATCGAATTCTCTCACCCTCATAGGGCCTATGGGAAAATTCATTGCCTGCCTCTACATCTCCGGCCGCGAGGACCCTGCAATAAGCACCTGATCGGCCGGCCTTAATGAATTTCTTAGCGAACTTTTTGTCATCCATCCTCGAAGCAAGTGTACTGCAAGGAATGCGCGGCGCGCTCACCTGCAGGGTCACCGAATCAGAAAACAGCACATCGCCAACACATACCTCACACAGATCCTGTTGGGAGATAGTGAAGTTCTCGCCAAACGTTCCCGCAGGAATGTCCTGCCCCAACGCCTCTGACCACCAGGTATAATCTTCGACGCTGTAAAGGTAAATAGCCTGATCTGGGCCTCCATGGTATTTTTTATTGCAGATCGCATCACCGGGCAAGCCCAGTTCATGCACTGAAATCGGGCCTTCGGACAGTTCCTTAAAGATGCCCGTCTCACGTTTCCTACCGTTAACTATCAGCGGCCTACGAGACCCAATATTGATTTGTTCAATGCGCACAGCGCCACTCCAACATACTGGTTGATGAGACTTAGTATGCACTTTTGAGCCGGATTCGGGATCATGCTTAATCCATGAAAATACGGAATGTAACACTGTCCAATTATTCCATTATTTGATTGACTCGCTGCTGGTACATTGCGCGATCAAACAAC
>Ga0209709_10000595_pt1 | contig 34382 bp, 42 predicted proteins | sample ArcticOcean_MG_C_2_FD_187435 | JGI IMG/M metagenome (GOLD analysis project Ga0209709, IMG submission 187435) | Marine microbial communities from western Arctic Ocean - ArcticOcean_MG_CB4_136 (SPAdes) (version 2) | ecosystem: Environmental > Aquatic > Marine > Oceanic | place: Arctic Ocean... | reverse complement strand
AACCCAATCTACAAAATCAACTTGATTTTTTTGAGGATCTTTATTTATTTTTTTCCAATATTTAACTCTTTTTGGACCTGCATTATATGCTGCTGTGGCAAAAGGGTAGGCACCATCATACTGTAAGATTAAACCTGCTATATAATGAGACCCAAGTTTGATATTATACTCAGGGTCAGTTGTTAATCTTGATTTTGAATAAGGAAGTTTTGCTTGTTTAGAAACTAGTTTCGCAGTGTAGGGCATTAATTGCATCAACCCTTGAGCTCCCGCATGACTGTTTGCTGACATATCAAATTCACTTTCTTGTCTAATTAATGAAAGTATAAATGCAGGTTCAGGTATTTTACGACCATTAACATAATCTGGCGTACCTATTACAGGGTAGTTAAAATCATTGTGAAATCTTTTCTCATACGAGGCTATTTTTGAAATTTGTATTGCAAAATCATATCTTGATATATTTGATGCTAGTTCGGCAGCTAAAATTTCACTACCACTATCTACATCATCATTAGCAATATGCTTTAAAATATTTTTTGTATACTTGTCTTTATTTAGTTCATCCAAAAGATAAATTATTTTAACCAAGTCTTTTTTGTAAAAATACTCTCTATATTCATTTGTAATTTTCTGTTGCTCTTCAAGTTCAAAGGTTTCATCAGGTTTGATTTTTAAGTGAGCTAATTGACCATAATATGTTGTTAAATACTTAGTTGCCTCTTCATACCATTGTTGGGATTGTTTTTTATCACCAATTTTTTCATACGATCTTCCAAGCCAGTAAGCTCCTCTAGATAAACTAATAGGGTAACTAACATTTTGGTAAAATTTATTAAAATGATCTATTGCTAAAATAGGGTCATCAAGAAAACTTAAAGCAATCCATCCACTCATCCATTCAGCCTCTGCAAATTCTGGGCTTTTATCTAGAGTGTGTTTGCTGGCAACTTTATATGCGGACTCATATTTTTTTTTGTAAATAAGAGCTCTTGCCATAATAGCTCTTTCAGTCCACCACTTATCAGGTCTAATCAAATAATCTTTATTATTTTTAACTTTAAATATAATTTCTAAGGAATCATCAACTCTTCCTCTTTTTCTTCTCCATTTAAGACGATCATAGTTTAGACCCGCATCATTTTTAAGTTTTGCTGGAACATTCTGGATAGCATTATCAACACCATAAGATTTACTCATTAAGATTTGTCTAGCTGTATAAAGCAACTCATAGTCTTTCGGTAAATATCTTAACATTCTTTTTAAATCCCATGATTTACCCTCCCAAGCTAAATAATCAGCTCTTTTAATATAATCATCAGCATTTAAATATTTTTTATATTTTTTTCTAAAAAACTTCATATCAGCTCTATTTAGATCTGCAGTTATCCATCCATCTTTAATCAAAGATGTTCCTTTTTCAATATCACCAGTTTGTATAAAACTTTCTCCAAGTATTAATTTTCCATAACCACTTAATGGCTGATTTAAGCCAAACCAATCTATTATTTTTTTTGGTGAAATCTTATCTGTTGAAAGTTTATGTTCAGCTAAGTAACGAATTCTACTTATTCTAGGGTAATTTTCATTACGCTTAATAAATGCCAAATAATCATAAAAACTTGCTTGATTACCTGTTGTTAACAAATGCCTCCATTGAATAAAATTATATATAGATTTATCCTTAGCTTTTTTTGATAAAGATAATGCATTAGTCCATTGACGTTTTTCTACAGCTTGAATTGCCTTTTTTGCGATGCCAAAATCTTTTTGACTATAAAATTTTGAATTAGTTATTTTAGATTTAGATACCTTTTTGATCGTTAAGGGTTTGCTCTTTGGTTTTAAAAAATTAATTTTTTTAACTTCTTTTTCTATTACTTTAGTTATTATTTTTTTTGATGGTTTGGATTCAGGTTTTACAACTTCTTTTGATATTTTTTGCTTTTCTAGTTTTTTAATAGGTTTTGATTTTGGTTTTATAATACCTTGTGCTAATTTACTCTGCTTTGTTATTTTATCTAAAATAGGTTTTTTTAATGGGATTATTGATAATTCAACTGAATTTGAATTACCTATAAATAAGAATGTAAGTAATAATAACTTTATATAAAATGATATATTTCTAAGCATAAAATTAACTAAATGAATCGTTAAACTATGTTATAAGTATTTATGTTCAAAGGATCAAATGTTGCTTTAATAACCCCATTTAAAAATGATAGGCTTGATGAAGATGCTTATATTAAGCTCATCCATTTCCAAATTAGCCATGGAACTAATGGACTAGTTCCCGCTGGAACAACAGGCGAATCTCCAACATTAAGCCATGATGAGCATCAAAAAGTTATTGAATTATGCATTCAAGAAAGTAATGGAAAAAATATAGTAATAGCTGGCACTGGGTCAAATTCAACAAAAGAAGCCATTTCTCTAACCACTCACGCAGAAAAAGTAGGGGCTAACGCAGCTTTAGTGGTTACCCCTTATTATAATAAACCTACTCAAGAAGGATTATATCAACACTACAAAGCAATTAATGACAAGTGTGGAATACCTATATTAATTTATAATATTCCAGGGCGATCGGTCATTGATATGTCTGTTGATACAATGGCCAGGTTATTTGAGTTAAAAAATATTGTTGGTGTTAAAGATGCAACAGGTGATTTGAATAGAGTGAATGAACAAAAAAAAAAATTAGGTAAAGATTTTATTCAACTTACAGGTAATGATGATAATGCTTTAGAATTTAACAAAAGGGGTGGTGTAGGTGCTATTAGTGTAACAGCAAATATTGCACCAAAACTTTGTTCTGATTTTCAAAAAGCTTCAAAAACAGACTCCGATGAGGGTAAATCAGAGGCAGTCAAACTGGACAAGATACTTCAGCCAATTCATAATTCTATGTTCGTAGAGAGCAACCCAAGCCCTGTTAAATACGCTGCAAAACTTTTAGGCTTATGTGGAGACGACGTTAGACTGCCTTTAGTTAAGGTTACAGAACCAACTAAGCATGTGATTAAAAAAGCTTTAGTATCAGCAAACCTACTCTAATGAATAAGAGAACCAGCCCTGGTTTAAAAATCATTTGTTTAAATAGAAAAGCAAGTTTTAACTATTTTTTTGAAGAATTAATAGAAGCAGGAATCGTACTCAAAGGATCTGAGATTAAATCAATAAGGGATGGTAAGGTTAACATAGCAGATTCATATGCCGTGGAAAAAGATGGTGAAATAGTTTTGATTAACTCTCATATTGCAGCCTTTAAACAGGCTAGCTATTCAAACCATAATCCAATGGATGAAAGAAAGCTTTTATTAAATAGAAAAGAAATTAATAAATTAATAGGGAAAATGCAGAGAGATGGTTTAACACTTGTTCCAACAAAAATGTATTTTAAAAAAGGTAAGGCTAAAATTGAAATAGCAGTAGCCAAAGGTAAAAAACAGTTTGATAAAAGAGCAACTAAAAAAAACAGAGACTGGAATCGTGAAAAAGCAAGACATATTAGAAAATCCAGCTAGTCAGGCGTATTTAGCTATAGGGTCGAATTTAGGAAATAAAATTAATAATATTGAAGTAACCAAATTTGAATTAGAAAAATATAAAATTAAAATCTTAAAATCTTCATCCAAATATACTTCAGAGTCATGGCCCGATAATTCCATGCCAAATTATATTAATATTATCATAAAAATAAAAACTAGTTTAACACCTTTAGAATTATTAAAAGTTTGTAATTTGATAGAATTGAAATTAGGAAGGATTAGAACTAAAAAAAATTCACCTAGGACATGTGATATCGATATTATTGATTATGATAATGCACCATTAAGTAAACATAATAATAAACTGATTTTACCTCATCCTCGAATGAGTAAAAGAAACTTTGTATTATTACCTTTATTTGAAATTGATAAATCATGGAAACATCCTGAATCTAAGGTTAATATAGTAAAACTAATCAATTCTTTGCCAATTAAAGACTTAAGATCTATTAAACAAATTTAAATTAATGGTATAATTACTAATGCTTAATTCAGAACAATTGATAAATAAAGTTAAGACTTATAATAAATTTCTAAATCCTGAGAAATTGAGTAAGGCATATGATTTTGCGGTAAAAGCACACAAAAATCAAAAAAGAGATTCAGGTGACCCTTATTCAAATCATCCAATAGCTGTAGCCAGTATTTTAACAGAACTTAAATTAGATAGTGCAACAATTACCACTGGATTATTGCACGACACAATTGAAGATACTAATGCCACATATGAAACCATTCAAAAAGAATTTGGTCAAGAAGTTGCTGATTTAGTAGATGGTGTTACTAAAATTTCAGTTTTTGAAAATAAAGCTACTGCAAATTCAAAAGCTGAAAATTTTAGAAAATTAATTTTAGCGACCTCAAAAGATATAAGAGTTTTATTAGTTAAACTTGCTGACCGACTTCATAATATGAGAACAATTGATGCGATTAGCAATATTGAAAAAAGGGAACGTATAGCAAAAGAAACTATGGAAATTTATGCACCGTTAGCAGATAGAATGGGTATGCATCGTATCAGGGATGAATTAGAAGATTTATCTTTTAAAGTATTAAATTATAATGCAAGAGAGTTAATTAAAAAAAGATTAGATAAAGTTAAGCAAGACAAGGTTAATAACTTTAACTCGATTTCACTTCAATTAAGTGAGCTATTAAATGAACATAAAATAAATGCCTCAATAGTTGGAAGAGAAAAAACACCTTTTTCTATTTGGCGAAAAGTTCAAAAGAAAAGAATTTCTCTTGAGCAAATTTCAGATATTGTTGGCTTTAGAGTTATTTTAGATAATGTGGAAGATTGTTATAAAACTCTTGGTATATTTCATAATCAATGGAATTGCATTCCAGGAAAATTTAAAGATTACATTTCTTCACCTAAAATTAATGATTACCAGTCGTTACATACTGCTGTAATTGGTCCCAATAGAAGACCAATAGAAATTCAAATTAGAACAATGCAAATGCATGAATTTGCTGAAAGAGGGATAGCATCACATTGGAAATATAAATCTTCAGAAAAATTTAATTCACTAACTTGGAGAGAGTATGATTGGTTAGCTGACTTAGTTGAAATTATAGATAAAAATGAAAACCCAGAACATTTTTTTGAATATACTAAATTACAAATGTTTCAAGAAAATGTCTTTTGCTTTACTCCAAAAGGTTCAGTTATAAAATTACCAAAAGATGCAACACCTATTGATTTTGCCTATGCTGTACACACAAAAATTGGTAACAGCACAATTGCTTGTAAAATTAATGGTAATGATAGTGTTTTACAAAGCATACTTCATAATGGTGATGTTGTGGATATTATTACTTCTAAAAATAAATCACCTTCTTTACACTGGATACCCATTACAAAAACTGGAAAAGCAAGGTCAGCGATTAGAAAATATTGGTACAAAAAAGGAGAAGAAAAAGCCCAAAGAATAAAAAAATATAATACTACTTTATGGATGTCTTTACCTGATAAGCCAGGAAAGCTTGGTGAGGTTACAACCTTACTAGGATATCACAGTTTAAATATATCTAGCGTTGAAATGAAGGAAAAATCTAAGGAATATATTAATTTTAGATTCAACTTGATCATTCGTGACTTGAAGAACTTTACAAATTTTATTAGTGAGTTAAAACAAAAAGAGATAAAATTTAAAATCATTAGACATGAGGATAACTGGTTAAAGGAACGTAATGCTTTCACACGAAAAATCTTTAAATATTTTAAAAAAAACTAACGCTTTACTTGAAGGACATTTTGTTCTTTCATCAGGTTTGCACTCACCTAAATATATTCAGTGTGCTAAACTTTTAAGCTTCCCTTATATAGCTGATAAAATTTGTCATTCACTTGCCAAGAAAATTAAAAAAAATTTTAAATCAATAGACTTAATTTTGGCACCTGCAATGGGAGGCGTAATTATTGGTTACGAAATAGGAAGGTTATTAAAAAAAGAAACAGTATTTTGTGAAAGAGTAAATGGTAAATTTATTTTAAGAAGAGGCTTTCATATAAAAAAAGGTTCGAATGTAATTATTATCGAAGATGTAATTACAACTGGTAAATCAAGCTTAGAATGTGAAAAATTAATTAAGAAATTTGGAGGTAAACTTATAGGATTTGCATCCATTATAAATAGATCGACCAAAAAGTCCTTAAAGATAAAAAAAAAAATTATTAGTCATATGAAAATCGAGGTTCCAACCTATAAAAGTAATCAACTACCAGAGTCACTTAAGCTAACGCCAATTACCGTTCCTGGTAGCAGATTTATTAAATGAAAAAAAGACTCGGTGTAAATATAGATCATGTAGCAACAGTTCGAAATGCAAGAGGATCTATTCACCCAGATCCATTATCAATTGCTAAACTTGCTATGGAGTGCAAGGCTGATTCTATAACAATTCACTTAAGAGAAGACAGAAGACATATAGTAGATCTTGATGTAGTCAAAATTTGTAAAAATAAAAATATTCCAACAAACCTTGAAATATCATTAAATAATAAGATATTAAAAATTGCTTTAAAAAATAAACCTAATTTTATTTGTATAGTTCCTGAAAACAGAAAAGAAATAACAACAGAAGGGGGTTTAAACCTGTCAAAAAATAAAAGTAAGATTTCAAATATTATTTTAAAATTTAAAAAAAAAAAAATCAGAACAAGTCTTTTTATAGATCCAAACTTAAAAGATATTAAAATTGCAAAAGAATTAAATGCGGATTGTATTGAGCTACACACAGGAAAAATATCTGATCTAGTTAAAAATAAAAAAAGATATAAAAAAGAATATAAAAAAATTAAAACATGCTGCGTGTTAGCTAAAAAAATAGGCATTGATGTACATGTGGGTCATGGTCTTGATTACAAAACAACAACTATATTGTCTAAGATTAAAGAAATTACTGAATTTAATATTGGTCATTTTATAATAGGTGAGTCCTTAACTTACGGTTTAAACAACACAATTAAGAAATTCAAAAAGATATTAAATAAATAAATATGCAAATCTTAGGTACAGGTGTGGACATTGTTGAAAACATAAGAATAAAAAAGTCTTTAAAAAATAAACTGTTTATCAGTAGAATATTTACAGCTTCAGAAATTTTGTATGCAAAAAAAGTGAAGGATAAAATAAATTACTATTCAAAAAGATTTGCTGCAAAAGAAGCTTTAGCCAAATCAATTGGTACAGGGTTTAGACATAATTTAAATTTCAAAGACATATCTATTGTTAATAATAAAGATGGCAAACCATCATTCGTAATAACTGATAAATTAAAAAAAATTGTAAAGAAACAATTTAAAACATCTTCCTTTAATTTCTTTCTATCAATTTCAGATGAAAAAAAATATTCTATTGCCTTCGTAATTTTACAAAAAAAAGATGATAAATAAAAAATTTATAATTGAAAATTTAAAAACAGTCTTTTATGCACTGGTTATAGCTATAATAATTAGATCTTTTTTTATACAGCCATTCTATATTCCATCATCGTCAATGGAGCCTAATTTGTTAATAGGAGACAGACTATTTGTTACAAAATATTCGTATGGTTATAGTAAACACTCATTTCCATTTAGTTTACCAATTTTTAATAGTAGACTATTTTTTAGTCCACCAAAAATGGGTGATGTAGTTGTTTTTAAAACACCAGCTGATAACAGGACTGATTATATCAAAAGATTAATTGGTTTACCTGGTGATAAAATTCAATTTATAGAGGGTGATTTATTTTTAAACAATAATCAAATCTTAAAATCAAGAGTATCTGAAACAGATATTATTTATTGTGGGAAACGTATAAATGTTAATACATTTGAGGAAAAACTCCCTAACGGTAAAATACATAATACTGTTTATTTAAAAGATTATAGTTTTCAGAACTCAGATGTGTTCACCGTTCCTAAAGAGCACTATTTTTTTTTAGGTGATAATAGAGACTGCTCAAAAGATAGTAGATATTTAACAAGTGTAGGGTATGTTCATGAGGACAACCTTGTTGGTAAGGCACAATTTATTTTTTTCTCTTCTGACTTTAGAATTGGAAGTTTTTTTTCATTTTGGAAATGGCATAAAACTATTAGATTTGATAGGTTCTTTAAAAGAATAATTTAATGAAAACTAGCAAAACAACTCTAGAAAAAAAACTTCAAATAAAATTTGATGATCAAAAAATTCTATTAAATAGCTTAACGCATAAAAGTTATGATTCAATCAATAATAATGAAAAAGTAGAATTCTTAGGTGATCGAGTTTTAGGCCTCATTATTGCAAAGAAGTTATTAGAAATTTATCCAAAAGAAAGAGAAGGTATCCTTGATAAAAAATTTGCATCATTAGTTAATAAAAAAAAATGCCTAGAGATTGCTAAAAAAATTGAATTAGAAAAACATATTTTAGTATTTAATCCTAAAAAAAAAAAAATAATAATCGAAGATAAAGTTATAGCTGATTGTTTAGAGGCTTTAATAGGAGCTATTTATTTGGATAAAGGTTTAAATTATACTGAAAAATTTATTTTAAACTTATGGAGAGACCATATTAGAGCTAGTGTTATAACCCAGGTAGATGCAAAAACTAAATTACAGGAATATTCTTTAAAAGTTTTTAAAATTCTACCTATTTATAAATTAATTTCAAATACTGGACCTAGACATAAGCCACTATTTAAAGTTGCTGTTAAACTTAAAAATACTAAATTTTTTACAGCCCAAGGTAGTTCAAAAAAAGATGGTGAGCAAAATGCAGCCACCTTATGTTTGGAAAGTATACACAAATAATGAATTGGGATGACGCTGGTTATTTAATTTCAAAAAATCGTTATAGTGAAAACTCTATCATTGCTGAAGTATTTACAGAAAATCATGGTAAGATTTCAGGTATTATTTTTGGTGGTACTTCAAAAAAAATTAAGAATTATTTACAAATAGGTAATAAAATTTTTATAAATTATAACGTTAAGAGTCCAACAAGATTAGGTTATTTTAAAATTGAGATTTTAAAAGCCCTAACGCCACTTTATTTTGATAAAAATCAGAAATTATCTTGTATTTCTTCAGCAATGCACTTGATAAAACTTCTTACAGCTGAGGCTCAATCCAATAAACAAATTTTTTTTTTAATTGATAAATTTTTTGAGATATTACCTTCTAGTAATTGGATCCAAGAATATATTTTTTGGGAGTTAGAATTACTTAAGTTATTAGGCTATGACCTTGAATTAAAAAATAGGGCTGAAAAAGAAGTTATAAATGAAAAAGTTAATTATTTTGTTAAGTCATCAACAGAAAAAAAAATTATTCCAAGTTTTTTGATAGATAAAAATTATAATAATGTTGATTTAAAAAATTTACTCAAAGGATTAAAACTTGTTAGCGATTATCTTGAAAAAAGTATTTTAAAACCTAATAATCTAAACCATCCAAGCTCCAGAACTTACTTTGTTAATCTTTTGAAATAATTTTATTTGATTAGTTTATCTATTCTATCTGCATAATAACTTATTATTGCGCTCGCTCCAGCTCTCTTAAATGATATTAAACTTTCTAAAACAGAATTTTTATCTATTAGACCTTTTTTGACACTATTACTAAGAAGACTGTATTCGCCAGAAACTTGATAAGCTAATACTGGAATTTTAAAATTATCTTTAACAGTTTTAATAATATCTAGATAGGGCATACCAGGTTTGACCATGACCATATCCGCACCCTCTTTAATATCTAAGGCAACTTCTCTGATAGCCTCATTGCTGTTTCTAAAATCCATTTGGTAATTTTTTTTATCACCTTTTAATAAACCTTTTGAGCCTACAGCATCTCTGAATGGACCATAAAAACTTGAAGCATACTTAACTGCATAAGAGAGTATTTGAACCATCTCATGACCTTCTTTATCCAAAGCCTTCCTAATTTTGCCAATTCTTCCATCCATCATGTCAGAAGGTGCAAGTACATCACAACCGATCTCAGCCTGAAGTAGTGATTGATTAATTAAAACTTTAATGGTTTCATCATTTAAAACGTAACCAGATTTTATTAAACCATCATGTCCATGTGATGTGTATGGATCTAAAGCTACATCGCACATAATACCAATTTCATTTTTGTATCTTTTTTTAATATATTGAATAGCCTTACAAACAAGATTATCTTCATTTAAGGCTTCAGTTCCAATCTCATTTTTCATTGTTTTTTTTGTATAAGGAAACAATGCAACCATAGGTATTTTGTTTTTAATTGCTTTATCAACAACTTTTCCAAGCTTGTCTATTGTGTATCTATAAACATCGGGCATTGTTTTAATTGATTGTTTTATATTTTTCCCATCTATTAGAAAAATAGGTAATATAAAATCACTTGAAGAAAGGCTGTTTTCCTGGATTAATCTTCTAGACCAATCTTGCCTTCTGCTTCTTCTAAGTCTTAAATTTGGGTAATTTCCTGTAATCATGTTTAAATCTACTTTTAAAATGCGACAAATGTATTATACAAATATATATTAAAATAAGTAAAAAACAATCTACATGAACATTGAAAATAAAAATATTTTAAATTTAGATCTTAAAAAAGAAGAAAAAATTTTAGATTTTAGTGATTTTCAAAAACAAAATATTAAATTTGATATTAATAAACTACAGGAAGCATACAACCAGATTGTTCAAACTAAAAAATTTGAAGATGGTGGTGGTATAGCTCATTTTGGAGCTATTTCTCTAACACAAGTTCCTGGTGATCCAGATTCTGTAAAAGGAAGTAAAGCTAGAGGTGTTTATTGGACTAAGCCAGATAAGTCAGGCAAAGAAGTTTCAAGAGATGTCACAATTGATGAGTCAGCTTATTCAGAATTTATACCTGATTATGAAAATACATACTTTAAAGAAGTCTTTGACGCCCTATCATCTAAACATAAATTGGGACGAGTTAGAATTTTATTAAAAGAACCAAGGTCAACACTAAGTTGGCATAGAGATCCCGAACCAAGATTACACATTCCATTAATTACAAACCCTGGCTGTTTAATGGTCATAGACAATGTTGCAAAACATATGCCTGCAGATGGCTCAGTATGGATTACCAATAATACAAAATATCACAATGCTTTTAATGGTGGTGAAGAAAACAGAGTTCACTTAGTTGCTTGTGTTTTAGATTACAAGTTTAGTTAGTTTGAAAAAAATATTCTTATCATCTGATCATGCTGGTTATAAGTTAAAAGAGTTTATTAAACTTCATTTAGATAAAAAAAAGATTAAATATACAGACCTAGGTCCATATAACGATAGCAGAGTTGATTACCCTGATTATGCTCATAAAGTAGCTAAAAAAGTTAAGACTAGTAATAATCATGCTGGCATACTAGTTTGTGGTTCTGGAATGGGTATGAATATTGCTGCGAATAGACATAAAAATATACGTGCCGCTCAATGTTTTAATTTAAAATCTACAAAATTATCAAGATTGCATAACGATGCAAATATCATTACATTGGGCTCAAGAATTCTTACTAAAAAAAATGCCTTAAATTGTGTTAGTGTTTTTTTAGGTACAAAATTCGAAGGTGGAAGACACGCAAAAAGAATTAAGAAAATTTAATTATGTCTAGTGAAAAAAATTATTTAAATGATCAGTATAAAAGCTTCTTCGAAGATAGTTTAGCTATAACAGATCCAGAGATCCATAAAGCAATCAGTGATGAATTAAGAAGACAACAACAGCACATAGAATTAATTGCTTCTGAAAATATTGTTTCACAGGCAGTACTAGAAGCTCAAGGTTCTGTTCTAACAAATAAATATGCAGAAGGTTATTCTGGAAAAAGATATTATAATGGGTGTGAACATGTTGATGTAGCTGAAAACTTAGCAATTGAAAGACTAAAAAAACTATTCAACTGTAAGTACGCAAATGTTCAGCCTCACTCAGGAGCACAAGCTAATGGTGCTGTATTCTTAGCTTTATTAAATCCAGGTGATACATTTTTAGGTATGAGTTTAAACTCTGGTGGTCACATAACCCACGGTTTAAAAATTTCTATGTCTGGTAAATGGTTTAATGCAATAGGATATGATGTCGATAAAAAATCTGAACTTATTGATTATGATAATGTTGAAAAATTAGCTTTAGAACATAAACCCAAAGTTATAATTGCAGGTGGTAGTGCTTATTCCAGAGTAATTGATTTTAAAAAATTTAGAGATATAGCTGACAAAGTAGGTGCTTATCTGATGGTTGATATGGCACATTTTTCAGGCTTAGTTGCCGGTAAAGGGTATCCTAATCCTTGTGAGTATGCACATGTTGTAACTTCAACAACACATAAAGTTTTTAGAAGTGCAAGAGGTGGAATTATTTTAACTAACCATGAGGATCTTGCAAAAAAATTTAACACAGCAGTTTTTCCAGGTTATCAAGGTGGGCCACTAATGCACATAATTGCTGCTAAAGCCGCTGGTTTTCTAGAAGCATTAAGACCTGATTTTCAAATTTACATAAAATCTGTTTTAGCAAATGCCAAAATTTTATCGGAGACACTTAAAAATAATGGTTTTAAAATTTATTCTGGTGGTACAGATACACATTTAATGCTAGTAGATTTAAGACCCTTCAATGTTAAGGGAAATGTTGTTGCCGAAAGTCTCTCTAGAGCAAACATAACTTGTAATAAAAATGGAATACCGTTTGATACAGAAAAACCAATGATCACATCTGGTATAAGACTGGGAACTCAAGCTGCTACAACTAGAGGTTTCGGGTTAAATGAATTTGTAAAAGTGGGTGAGCTAATAACTAAAGTTGTTAAAGGTTTATCTAAAAACCCTGATGATAATAGCAAAATTGAAGGTGAAGTTAGAAACACAGTTATAGAACTTACTTCCTCTTTTCCAATCTACAAGAATTTAAAATAATGATTTGTTCAATTTGCAAAAAAGGTGAAACATCCGTAGTAGATTCTAGACCGACTGAAGATGGAACAGCAATAAGAAGAAGAAGATTGTGTGTATGCGGAGCCAGATTTACTACTTTTGAAAGAGTTCAATTTAGAGAAATAATGGTTGTTAAAAAAAATGGAAGAAAATCATCTTTTGATCGAGATAAATTATCAAAATCTGTTTATATAGCTCTTAAGAAGAGACCAATAGATACAGAAACAGCTGAAAAATTTATAAGTAAAACTTCAAGAGCACTTGAGGAGCTTGGTCAAAGTGAAATTTCATCAAATATTATAGGAACTATGGTTATGGAGGGCTTAAAAGAACTTGACCCTGTAGCTTACGTAAGGTTTGCATCTGTTTACAGAAATTTTAGAGAAGAAAAAGATTTTGTACAATTTGTTGACAAATTAGATGTCTACAAAAAAAGATAAATTTTCCAAAGAAGATAAAGAATATATGAGACTTGCCTTGAGCTTGGCAAGTGCACGTCAAGGACTTACGGGTGAAAATCCATCTGTAGGGTGTGTGATTGTTAAAAATAATGAGATCATTTCTATAGGTCAAACTGGTTATAATGGAAGGCCTCATGCTGAATATAATGCAATTAAAAATTCTAATAAAATTTTAAATGGTTCGACAATGTATGTAACACTCGAGCCATGTAATCATTATGGATTAACACCACCTTGCACTAAAAAAATCATTAACAATAAGATAAGTAAAATTATATTTTCAGTAGAAGATGTTGATAAAAAAGTTAAAGGAAAAAGTTTCAAAATCTTAAAGTCGAAAAATATTATTGTTAAAAAAGGTTTATTCTATAGTGAAATAATTAACTTTTATAAGCCATATTTTTTTAATAAAAAAAATAAGATGCCTTATGTTACTGGTAAAATTGCAGTTTCAAAAAATAATTTGATTTATAGCAAAGAAAAAAAAAAAATTACTGATATTCATTCTGATAAATTGACACATTTTTTAAGATATAAAAATGATTCATTAATGATTTCATACAAAACCTTGAATGAAGATAATCCTAAGTTAAATTGTAGACTTGAAGGTCTGAATAAATTTTCACCAAAAAGAATTATTTTAGATAATAATTTAGAAACAAATATAAATTCTTATATTTTTAAAACAGCTAATAAGAGTAATACCATCATTTTTTATAATAATGCGAATTTACAAAGGGTTACTTTATTTAAAAAAAAAGGTATCCAATTAATCAAATCAGTTTTAAATAAAAAAAAATATTTTGATTTGAAATTAATACTTAAGAAACTTTATAATATTGGAATTAGAAATCTTTTAGTTGAAGGTGGTGATGACTTATCAGGTAGTTTTTTAAAAAAAAAATTATTTAATGAATTTTATTTATTTAAAAGCCCAAAAACTTTATCAAAATTAGTTGCTTATAAAGACTTTAATTGCTTCAAACACTTGTCACAAAAATATAAGAATAAAAAAAAAATTAATACACAATTAGGAAAAGATACAATTACTCTCTATAAAGGATAATATGTTTAATGGAATAATATTTAATCAAGGGGTTATTAAAAAAATTACCAAAAGAGATAAGGGTGTTAATATTTTTATAAATTCAAATTTAAAACTGACTAAAAAAAATATTGGTGTTTCAGTTTCTTGTGATGGTGTTTGTTTAACACTAATAACAGTCAAAAATAAATTAATGGAATTTTATTTATCTGACGAAACAATACATAGATCTAAATTTAAATTTTTAAAGATTAAAGATATAATTAATCTAGAATTACCATTAAAATATGGTCAAAAAATATCTGGTCATATATGTCAGGGTCACGTTGATACTGTTGGAAAAATTTTTACTATTAAAAAAATTGATAAATCGTATCTATTAGATTTTCAAATAGCTAAAAAAGAAAGAATTAACTTGATAGAAAAAGCCTCTATTTGTATTAATGGAGTTTCTCTAACAATTTCGAAAGTAACCAAAAAAGGATTTCAAGTTTGGGTTATTCCACATACTTTCAAACTTACAAATCTATCTGTATTAAAAAAGAGTAGTTTGGTTAACATAGAGATAGATATCTTATCTAAATACGTTAGAAATTATTTTAATGAAAAAAAATAATTATGCATCAATTGAAAGTATAATCAATACCGCTAAGAATGGTGGTATGTTCATCTTAGTTGATGATGAAAAAAGAGAGAATGAAGGTGATTTAATCATTTCAACAACTGACTCAAATGCTAAAAATATAAATTTTATGGCCAAATATGGTCGTGGATTAATTTGTTTAGCGTTAGATAGTATTCAGGCAAAAAGGTTAAATTTATCTTTGATGTCACCAATAAATCAATCAAGAAATAAAACTGCTTTCACAATTTCCATCGAAGCAAAAAAAGGAATTACAACAGGGATTTCAGCAAAAGATAGAGCTAAGACAATTAAAATTGCATCAAAGAAAAATGTAAATAAAAAAGATATCGTTTCGCCTGGACATGTTTTTCCAATCATTGCAAAAGATGGAGGTGTTTTAGTTAGAGCTGGCCATACCGAAGCATCTGTAGATATTTCAAAACTTGCTAAAAAAAACAATTCAGCAGTCATTTGCGAAATAATGAATGAAGACGGTACAATGGCTAAAGGTCAAGATTTATTTAACTTTGCAAAAAAACATAATTTAAAAATTGGCAAGATAGAAGATCTTATTGCTTATCGCTTAAAAAAAGAAAAATTAATTAAACTTAAAAAACAATCTGACATTGAAGTTAAAAATCAAAAATATAAAATTAGAATTTATGAAAATCTTTTAGATGGATCTGAGCACTTTGCGTTAATTAAAGGAAATATTAAAAAAGGGATAGTACCTAGAGTTAGAGTAATTTCATCAAACGTAGTTCAAAACTATTTAATCAATCAGCAATTACCAAATTCATTTAATAAAACTTTAAATTATTTTAAGAAATTTAATAACTGTGTTTTAGTTTTTATAAAAGATACAAACTTAAAATCAGTTACACAAACCCTCAAGGATTATAAGAACAAAGATTTCTATAAAAAGGGTAATGACAAACTTATAAGAAATTATGGTATAGGAGCTCAAATAATTAAAGATTTAAAGATTAAAAATATGATATTAATCACCAAATCTCTTAAAAAGGTTATTGGTTTAGAAGGTTATGATATAAAGATTACTAAACAGGAAATCATTTAATGAAAAAAAAATATTTAATAGTTATTGCTGATTATTATAAGGACATATCAAAAGGTTTACTTAGTAGTGCAAAGAGCATATTGCCCAAATCTAGTTTAATAAAAATTATCAATGTCCCAGGTGTCTTTGAAATACCGGTTACAATTTCAAAAAATATTAAGAAGTACGACGCTTTTTTAGCTCTTGGTTGTGTTATTAAAGGTCAAACACCCCATTTTGACTTTATTTCTCATGCTTCAACTGACGCAATAATGAAACTATCTATAGGAAATAAAAAACCTATTGGTAACGGAATTATTACTTGTCTTAATATGCGTCAAGCTATAGCTAGGAAGAAAAAGGGGAGAGAAGCAGCTCAAGCTGTAATATCTGTCTTGTCTCAATAACAATGAGAACTCCATACAATCCTAATCAAAGTCCAAGAGTTATAATTATCCAAAAACTATATGGTAATTTTTTTAATAATGACACAGATTTAACTTTTCCCAAACATAGATTTAAAAAATTTATTAAAGATGTAGTTTTAGGTACAATAGAAAGGGATGAAGTTATTAAAGAGGAGGTTATAAAGTATTTAAGTGAAGACATTCAATTAACTAATCTAGATAAAGTTTTTCAAGTAATTGTAAAATCAGCTATATTTGAGTTTTTATATAAACCAAAAATTTCTGCCAAAATAATCATTAAAGAGTATCTTGATGCATCAAATTTCTTTTTAGAGGATGGTCAAACTAAATATTTAAATGCTATATTAGATAAAATAGCCAAAAAAATAAGAATTACTAATGCATGAATTTGAATTAATAAAAGATTATTTTCAAAAACTTTCTATAAAATTACCTAGCGCTCTAAATTTAAATGATGATGTTTTTTTTGATAAAAAAAATAAATTAGTTGTTTCAGTTGACACATATACTGAGGGTAATCATTTTATAGATTTTAAAAAACCAGAACTGGTTATAAAGAAAATAATAAGATCTTCAATTTCAGATTTGATTTGTAAAGCTGTTAAACCAAAATATTATTTTATTTCAGCATCAGGTAATAAAAAAAAATTTTCTAAATCAAATTTATCAAAAATTAGCAAATCACTTAATCAAGAACAAAATAAATATAAGATATCCTTAAGTGGTGGAGACACAGTTTTTTCAAATAAGTTAAGTTTTACAATTACTTCAATTGGTTTTGCTAATGATATTATTTATAGAAATAAAGCTAAAATTAATGATGATATTTATGTTTCTGGAAATTTAGGGGATAGTTACTTAGGTCTATTAGTTTTAAAAAAAAAACTTAAGCTTAATCATCAATTAACAAAATATTTTATTAATCAATATTTTATGCCAAATATTCAATTAAAATTAACAGACCAAATTAAGAAATTTGCTAATACCTCTATTGATATTTCTGATGGGCTATTAGCAGACCTTAACAAAATGATTAATAATCAAAAATTGTCTTACAAACTTTTTTTAGATGATATTCCAGTTTCAAATAATCTTAAAAAGGTGCTTGATCATAAAAAATTATCCAAGATTAACTATGTTTCCAATGGTGATGATTATCAGGTCTTATTTTCAGCCTCTACAAATAAGAGGAGAATCATAAAAAAAATAGCTTCTAATTGTAGAGTTAAGCTCACAAAAATTGGCTCAATCCAAAGCCAAGACAAAAAAACATCCATCGTTGATGGTAAAAATGTCCAAATTAGCCTTAAAAATAAAGGTTATTTTCATAACTTTTAGTAAGTTAAATATTGCCTTTTATTGCTTTTTTTGTATTGTCCGGTCTTTAAATAATAAATTAACAACCAAACAACCTAAAAGGCATTATGAATACATCAGTAGAAACAATTTTACTTTACACAATAGCGGCAGGATTTCTTTCAATCGTTTATGGTTTTTTTACTGGTAAAAATATTCTAAGTCAAAGTGCAGGTAATGCAAAAATGCAAGAAATTGCATCTGCAATCCAAATTGGTGCTAAAGCTTATTTAGCAAGACAATACAAAACAATTGCTGTGGTTGGTGTTGTTGTTTTGGTTATTATCTGTTTAGTATTTACTCCTTTGGTTGGTTTGGGTTATTTTATAGGTGCAGCTTTATCTGGAATTGCCGGATATGTTGGTATGCTAGTTTCTGTTCAAGCTAACGTAAGAACTGCTGAAGCTTCTAGAAAGGGTTTAGCAAATGGTCTTTCTGTTGCATTTAAATCAGGTGCAGTTACAGGAATGCTTGTTGCTGGTTTAGCTTTATTAGCAATCGCAGTTTATTATTATTTTTTATTAAAATTTGAAATTGGTGAGAGAGAAATAGTTAATGCATTAGTTGCTTTAGGCTTTGGTGCTTCTCTTATTTCTATTTTTGCAAGATTAGGTGGTGGAATTTTTACTAAAGGTGCTGATGTTGGTGCTGATTTAGTAGGTAAAGTTGAAGCTGGTATTCCTGAGGATGACCCTAGAAATCCAGCTGTAATTGCTGATAACGTTGGAGATAATGTTGGGGATTGTGCTGGTATGGCTGCTGATTTATTTGAAACCTATGCTGTAACTATAGTTGCAACGATGGTTTTATCTTCAATATTTTTTCAAGGGGACATGAATATGATGATCTATCCATTAAGTATTGGTGGAGCTTGTATTTTAACGTCAATCTTAGGAACATTCTTTGTAAAACTTGGAAAAAGCAAAAATGTTATGAATGCTTTATATAAAGGATTTGTAGTTTCTGCGGTTTCTTCATTAGTAATTTTATACCCAGTGACAGATTATGTTATTGGTTTTGCAAGTGAATATACTGTTAATGGTAAAATCTTTACTGGTATGAGCTTATACTATTGTGGAATAATTGGCTTAGTTATTACTGGGTTATTAATTTGGATTACTGAATACTACACAGGTACAGAATATAGACCAGTTAGAAGTATCGCAAAATCATCAACAACAGGACATGGAACAAATGTTATTCAGGGATTAGCTGTCTCTATGGAAGCTACAGCAATTCCAGCTTTAATTATTGTTGCTGGTATTCTTGCAACAAATTCTATTGCAGGCCTTTATGGAATTGCAATATCTGTTACTACGATGTTAGCTCTAGCTGGTATGGTTGTAGCTCTTGATGCGTATGGTCCAGTGACTGATAATGCTGGCGGTATTGCTGAAATGGCTAAGTTGCCAAATAGTGTAAGAAAAACCACTGATGCACTTGATGCAGTTGGTAACACTACAAAAGCAGTTACTAAGGGTTATGCAATTGGTTCAGCTGGATTAGGAGCCTTAGTTTTATTTGCTGCCTATGTCGAGGACATTAAACACTTTTCTGGAGTTGCTGGTTCAAAATTAGAAGGTATAGTTGTCACTTTTGATTTATCTAACCCTTATGTTGTTGTTGGATTGTTAATTGGTGGAATGCTTCCATATCTATTTGGGTCAATGGGCATGCAAGCTGTTGGAAGAGCAGGTGGAGCTGTTGTTATTGAAGTTAGAAGACAATTTAAAAAGTTTCCGGGTATAATGAAGGGTAAACAAAAACCTGATTATGCTAAACTTGTAGATTTGTTAACTCAAGCTGCCATCAAAGAAATGGTTATACCTTCTTTGTTGCCTGTTTTATCTCCAATAGTTTTGTACTTTGTTATTCTTTCAATTGGCGGTCAAGTAGCTGCCTTAGCTGCTGTAGGAGCAATGTTGCTTGGTGTAATTATAACAGGACTATTTGTTGCAGTTTCAATGACTGCTGGTGGTGGTGCTTGGGATAATGCTAAGAAATATATTGAAGATGGTCATCATGGTGGAAAAGGTTCTGAAGCACATAAAGCGGCTGTAACCGGTGACACGGTTGGAGATCCTTACAAAGATACAGCTGGTCCAGCGGTTAATCCAATGATTAAGATTACAAATATTGTAGCTTTATTGTTGTTAGCTGTTATTGCTGGTTAAGGTTTTTTTCTTTTATTAAGAGGGTCATTAATTTTTTGCCTCATACTTGATAGAAAATCATAAACAAAAGATCTTTTGGTATAATCTTGTTTTGTTTTATTTGTAGAGAAATTTAGCTCATTCATATCATTCAAATTATATAATTTTTTACTAACTAAAAGTCCTCTGTTATCGATTTCTAAAACCAAAACATTGTTAACTATAGTTTTATTTGAACCCAATTTAATTAAAGGTTTCTTTGTAATTATTCTCTCTAGATAAATCCAAATGTCGTTGTCAAAAGTACTTTTTGTTGATGGAGGCCCCAATAATAATATTATATCATTTTTGTTTGAGACATTAGGTAGCAAGTTATTTTGCTTTTTCTCTAAAAAACGCACACCGTGATATTTTGAAACTTTGTTTAATGTGCAGTTTGAGAGTACTATTAGAAATAATAATAAATATGAACAATTTTTCATGATTAAAAACTACCTAAATATTTACAACAATTTAGTTAATTTAACTAGAAATAAAGAATTATATAAAGATTTTAAAAATCAAGATACATTTTCTGATAGGTTAATTTTTTTTCTGCTACATTTTGCTTTTTTCTTAAAAATTTATAAGGAAAATAATGATAAAAAGCTTTTACAGGAAATTTATGATCAAACATTTAGGCAAGTAGAGTTGAGTATTAGAGAAATTGGTTATGGTGATCAATCTATAAACAAAAAAATGAAAGATTATTTAAATTTATTCTATGGAATGATTGATAAAATTCACGATTGGGATGGACTATCATTAGAATCTAGAGCTACTCTTTTGGAAAATTTTTTAGATAATGCTACAAATACGGAGAATTTGGCAGAATATTTTGAAAAATATAGGTTAAATTTGCTAAATAATACTTTAAATTCTTATATAAAAGGTGTAGTTAAACATTAAATTTTATTATGGCTGTACCAAAACGTAAACAATCCCCGTCAAGAACTGGAATGAGAAGAGCTCAAAATATGAAGTTCTCATCTAAGAATATTGTTGAGGATAAAAAATCTGGTGAGTATAGATTGCCTCATCACCTGGACCTTAAAACTGGTATGTATAGAGGCAGACAAGTTTTAGACCCTAAGGAATAAAAAGCCAAAATCTTACAATGAACAAAATAATAAAAATTGCAGTTGATGCAATGGGTGGTGATGGATCACCTAAGAAGGTTATAGATGGTATAATTGATCATTATAAAGTTAATAAAAATACCTATTACCAAATTTTTGGAGATCAAAATAAGATAAAAAATTTTATTAATCAAACCTTACCAAATGATTCATTTGAAATTATTCACACAATGGACACTGTTAAAGGAACAGACAGCCCACTAGAAGGTGCTAAAAGAGGGAAAAATACAAGTATGTGGTTAGCCATACAAAGTGTTAAAGAAAATAAATCTGATGTAGTGATCTCTGCTGGTAATACTGGTGCTTTATTGGTTATTTCTAAGTTAAATCTTAAAATGATTGAAAATATTGATAAACCAGCTCTCTCAGCTTTGTGGCCAAATAAGAAAGGGATGAGTGTTGTTTTAGACTTGGGTGCAAATATTGAGTGTAGCCCAAAAAATTTAATTGATTTTTCAATAATGGGTTCATCAGTATTTAAATCATTATACCCTAAAGAAAATGCAAAAGTAGCTTTACTGAATATTGGCTCTGAAGAACTTAAGGGCAATGAAATTATTAAAGAAACTTACCAGCAACTTACTCAAAGAAATAATACAGATTTTGAATTCAAAGGATATATTGAAGGCAACCAGCTGATGAATGGAGATGTAAATGTTATTGTTGCAGATGGTTTTACTGGTAACGTAGCGTTAAAAACAGCCGAAGGAACTGCAAATTTTATTACAAGTGAGCTTAAAAAAGCTATGACTGGTAATTTAATTGGTAAGATTTCATCCTTACTTAATATTTCAAATTTAAGAAAATTTAAAGAAAGACTAGATCCACGCTTATACAATGGAGCTATTTTTATTGGCTTAAACTCTCCAGTAATTAAAAGTCATGGTGGCACTGATTATATTGGGTTTTCAAACTCTTTAAGTGTATGCTCAAAGATAGTAAGTGGTAATTTAATAGAAAAAATACGAAGTCATATAAATTAATGCCCAGAAGTAATTTAACAAAAAAAGATTTAATTAACTCTATATATATGCAAATCGGCTTTTCAAAAAATATTTCTGAAAATTTAATTGATGACCTTTTTACTACAATTATAGAAAATCTGAAAAAAGAAAAAAAGTTAAAATTATCAAAGTTTGGTACTTTTTCGATACGTTCAAAAAAAAGTAGAATTGGAAGAAACCCTAAAACTAAAGAACAAAAGACTATATCTGATAGAGATGTTGTTCTATTTAAAGCTTCTAATGAATTTAAAGATTTGGTAAATTTTAAGAATGATTCATAAAAGCAATAAAGCTTATAAGTCTATAGGTGAGGTTGCTAAAATTCTTAATCTTGTTAATGAAAAAAAAGGAACCCTAAATACTCACACAATTCGTTTTTGGGAAAAAGAATTTAAACAAATTAAGCCAAATATTTTAAATGGTAATAGGCGATACTATAATAATGATACGATAGAGCTATTGAAGAAAGTCAAATACCTGCTTAAAGATCAAGGAATGACAATTAATGGTGCTAAAAAAGTTCTTAATTTAAATAAGTCTTTAAAACTTGACGAATTACCAAATAATTCTATAAATGCTGATTATAGTATAATAAATAAAATTAAAAAGATTTCTAATTTAATTAAACAAATAAAAAATTTAAAATAATATGGCAAAAAAAACGCACGTTAAAGTTAGATTAGTTCCTGAAGCAAAGCCAGATAGTCCTTTTTTTTATTATGTTAAAAAGCCAGCTGGTGGTGAAAAAGCTAAAATTAAGTTATCTGCAAAAAAATATAATCCTGACACAAGAAAACATGAAATGTTTGTAGAGAAAAAATTACCTCCACACAGTAAATAAATTTTACTTTTTTTTAAAATTCCGTTTTTCATAATCAATAAATGACCAAATCATATTTTTCCATATTCTATTTGTAATCTTGGGATCTATGTTCGATTGGATTGATTTTTTCTTAATTTTTTTAAGTATGAATTTTATCCTTTTTTGATCAATTATTTCTTTTTTGTGAATTTTTACTTTTAAAACTTCATTTACTAAATTAGATCTTTTTTTTATTAATTTAAGCAATTGATTATCAAGCTTATCAAGCTTTATTCTTAACAGGTCTAATTTTTTTTTATTTGTAGGCGACATTTAATCAATTGGTTATTAAGATAATTATTATAAGTATAATTTATGTTTGTAAATAGCGACAACTATATAAGATATTTAAAATTATGGTTAATAACATTATTTTTATTAATTATCCTCATGGTAGCTGTCGGAGGGCTTACTAGATTAACTGATTCTGGTTTGTCTATTACTGCGTGGGAGCTCTTTACTGGACTATTGCCACCATTAAATATCAATGAGTGGAATTTTTATTTTTCTGAATATAAAAAAATTCCAGAATATACAAATATCAATTACGGCATGACCTTAGCTGAGTTCAAGATAATTTTTTATTGGGAATACGCCCATAGAGTGTTAGCAAGGTTTGTAGGTTTGTTCACATTTATACCTTTAATCATTTTTAGTCTGAAGTTTAAAAATGCAAAATATTATTCAAATAAATATTACTGGATATTTTTTTTGATATGTTTACAGGGCTTTGTAGGCTGGTATATGGTTTCCAGTGGATTAGTTCAAAATAATGATGTTAGTCATTTTAGACTAAGTCTGCACTTATCCTTAGCTCTATTTATCCTATGTTTAATTTTTTGGTTTATTTTGAGTATTTATAAAATTAAAAAGTTTGAATTTAAATTTCCAAACTTACTTTTATTATTTATTCTTACATTAATTGTTCTACAAATTATATTAGGTGCTTTTTTATCAGGTTTAAATGGAGGTCTTATCTATAATTCATGGCCTGATATGAATGGCAATTTTTTTCCTAATGATGTTAGTTATTTAGATTTATTAAACACTCAATTATTCAGCAATGTATCTATAATTCAATTTTTACATCGCTTCATAGCTTATTTACTTTTATTCTTTATTTTAATCTTAAATTATTTTTTTATAAAAAATAAATTTAATATTAAGAATGTTATATTATTTGATGTAGCAATTTTGCTCCAAGTTTTTTTAGGAATTGTAACCTTAATATCTGGTGTAGAGATTAAATACGCGTCACTACACCAGTTAGGATCAATTTTTGTTTTGACCACCTATCTTATAATTTTATACAAAAATTCTAACCAACAGCTTTAGCTTTTTTAATATTTTCAATATTATATGAGGTTCTATTGAGTGCTTGTTCTAAGTCCTCAATAATATCATCTATATGCTCTATACCTATTGCTAATCTCACATATCCTGGTGTGACACCAGCAGCCAATAGTTCTTTTTCATTTAATTGACTGTGAGTAGTTGACCCTGGATGAATTGCCAAACTTCTCGCATCACCAATATTAGCTACATGGTAGAACATTTTTAAAGCTTCTATAAATTTCTTACCAGCTTCAATTCCACCTTTTAACTCTATGCCAACTAAAGCACCATATCCACCCTTAAGATATTTTTTAGCCCTTTTACCTATCTCTCCATCATATTTTGTTGGATAAATTACTCTAGCAACATTTTTGTGTTTAGATAAATATTGGACAGTTTTTTCAGCATTTAAGCAATGTTGTTTCATTCTTAAAGCTACCGTTTCAAGCCCTTGTATAATTCCAAAAGCATTATCTGGCGATAGAGCTGAACCAAGGTCTCTCAAAAGCGTAACTCTTGCTCTGACTACAAATGATACATTAGCTCCGGTAAGTTCTGGAACAGCTTTACCCCAAATAACTCCACCATAACTTGCATCAGGTTCATTAAATAATGGTTGTCTTTTAGGGTCTGCAGTCCAATCAAAATTGCCACCATCAACTAAACATCCACCTACAACAGTTCCATGACCACCAACATATTTTGTAAGTGAGTGAATAACTACGGCAGCACCATGCTCTAAAGGCTTACAGAGAATAGGGGAGGCAGTATTATCCATTATTAAAGGTATATTATATTTTCTTCCAATATCAGATACTTCTTGAATAGGAAAAACTCTTAGATATGGATTTGGTAAAGTTTCTCCATAAAAGGCTCTAGTCTTATCATCTATGGCTTTTTCAAAGTTTTTAGGATCAGCAGGATCTGCATACCTAACTTCAATTCCAAGTTTACTTAAAGTGTGTGTAAACAAAGAAATAGTTCCACCATAAAGATCAGTTGAACTAACAATATTATCTCCAGCTTGAGCAACATTTAAAATTGCAAATGTTGATGCAGTTTGACCTGAAGACACTGTTAAACAAGCCAAACCACCCTCTAATGCAGCTACTCTCTTTTCAAGCGCGTCATTAGTGGGATTCATTATTCTTGTATAAATATTCCCAAACTCCTTCAAACTAAATAGATTCGCAGCATGCTCAGTACTATCGAATAAGTATGAAGTTGTTCTATAGATTGGAACTGCTACTGCTTTAGTTGTTGGATCACTTCTGTAATCACCACCGTGAATAACGATAGTTTCTGGGTTTTGTCTTTTTGTGCTCATTATATCTTCCTTTTTAGTACTTAAGCTTATGCAAGGCGTACAATATAGTTCAAATGCCTACCGAAAATGTGTGTAAATAATCCTGTTTAGCAATGGTTAGCCTGCAATAGGAACAAATCGGCTTAATTAAATTAGCATTCTCACTAGATAATGCAAGCTAAATATAAAATTGACTTTATATCTAATAATAGTATTAATCCTGGCACAATGACTAAATTTCTAAAACAAAGTGAATTAACTAGCAACTGGTTTGAAATCGATGCAAAAAATGCAGTTGTTGGAAGACTAGCATCAATTATTGCTATGATTGTTAGAGGTAAAAATAAAACAACATTTACTCCTCATATGGACGATGGTGATTTTGTTGTAGTTAAAAATGTTGAACAAGCAAAATTTACTGGAAAAAAATTCAAGGATAAGAAATACTATAGACATACTGGTCACCCTGGTGGAATTAAAGAAATAACTCCTGAAAAATTATTAGAAAAAAATAAACCTGGTGAGTCATTAAAACTGGCAGTTAAAAGAATGTTACCTGGTGGAGTTCTTGGTAGAAAACAACTAACTAAAGTAAAAATTTATGCTGGTGAAGAACATCCTCATGCAGCACAGAATCCTAAACTTTTAGATTTAGGTAAATTAAACAGTAAAAATTTAATAAGAAACTAATATGGAATTATCATCTAAAATAGTAACAAAAAAACCTAAAATAAAACTTGATTTTAAAGACAGTAAGTACGCAACAGGCAGAAGAAAAAAGTCTATTGCAAAAATTTGGGTAAAAAAAGGTACTGGTAAGATTTATGTTAATGGTAGAACCATGGATGATTATTTTACTAGTGGCAGTCATAAAATGCAAATCACAAGACCATTTGAAATTATAAATCAAGCAACTGATTATGATGTTAGGTGTAGTGTAGCAGGTGGTGGTCATACTGGCCAAGCAGGTGCAATGGTGCATGGAATTGCTAAAGCTTTAATTTTATTTGATTCTGAGAATAGAGCAATCCTAAAGACAGAAAAGCTTAATACTAGAGATTCTAGATCTGTAGAGAGAAAAAAACCTGGTCGTAGAAAAGCTAGAAGAAGCTTCCAGTTCTCAAAAAGATAATTCTTTTTTAATTTTAAACTGTTATAATGAAAAATGCCTAAGCTTAATGTATTAGTTGCTGGATCAACAGGTTATATAGGTGTTCAATTAATAAAATTATTAGTTAAACACAATGATATTAAAATAAAATATCTGTGTGGAAACTCATCAGTTGGAAAAAATATTTCGAGTTATGAAACTTCATTGGGATCTAAAAAATTACCAAAAATAATCAAATACAATAAATCTCTTTTAAAAGATATAGATCTTGTTTTCACTGCCTTGCCTAACGGTGAAGCACAAGATATTTCAAATCATTTACTAGAAAAAAATGTAATGATTGATTTAGCTGCTGATTTTAGACTTAATAAAGCATCTGATTATTTAAAATGGTACAAACAAAAACATAGATCTATTCAAAATATTAAAAAATCAACTTATTCATTGCCAGAAATCCATGGAAGTAAAATTAAAAAGTTTAATATTATAGGATGTCCTGGATGTTATCCAACATCAATACTTTTACCTCTTATTCCTTTGGTTAAGAAAAATTTGATTAAAACTGATAACATTATTATAGATTCTAAATCTGGTTATTCTGGTGGAGGTAGAGGAGTGCACAAGAAGTATAAAGGTAAAAATCTTTATGACTCTCTTAGTGCTTATGGGGTTGGCTTTCATAGACACAACTCTGAAATCCAACAAGAAATTGATAACCACACTAAGGAAAAATTTTCTTTTACTTTTACACCACATCTAACTCCGATGTTCAGAGGATTACTAAGTACAATTTATGTCGATCTCAACAAAGGTGTAAATATTAAAAAATTAGAAAAAACTTTAAAGTCAGAATATTCTAAAAGTAGATTCGTTAAAATTTTGAAATTAAATAGTTTGGTGAGTACAAACAGCGTAATTAATACAAATAATTGCTCTATATCAATTTGTAAAACTAAGTATAAAAATAGAGTAATTATTTTATCTGTTATCGATAATTTAATTAAAGGTGGTGCTGGTCAGGCTATACAAAATATGAATTTAAAATTTAATTTTCCTGAAAATAAAGCTCTTATATGAAAATGCTATTTATCTTTTTTTTTTTACTATCGTGTGGTGCATATAACTCAAATGATATTGTTGAAAATGAAACTTTTAATTTTAATAAAGATCTAACATTTGATGAATTTAATGAAATATTAATTAAATATGTCGAAACAACCCCTTACCCAAGTGTTGATCAATAGATCATGAATAAAAACATTAATATCGCAGTAGTTGGTTTGGGACAAGTTGGCATTTATCTGTTAAATGAACTTAATACTAAAAAAAAGCAAATTGAGCTTATAACAGGAAAAAAGATTAATATAGTTGCTGTTTCAGCAAAAAATATTAATAAAAATAGAAGGTTTAAAGTTAATAAAAAAATTTTTTATAAAAACCCTTTAGAAATTTTTAACAAAACTAAAGTAGATATTTTATTTGAAGTGATTGGCTTGTCTGATGGCATCTCCAAAAGAATTGTAGAAACTGCCTTAAGAAATAAGATTCATGTTATTACACCAAATAAAGCTCTCATATCAAAACATGGTGACTACCTAGGAAAACTAGCTGAAGATAACCATGTTAATTTAGAATTTGAAGCATCTGTTGCTGGAGGTATTCCTATATTAAGGACTATTAAAGAAGGCCTTGCCACAAATAAGATTTCAAAAGTTTATGGAATTTTGAATGGTACATCTAATTATATTCTTTCAGAAATGAGAGATTCTAAAGATAGCTTTTCTAATGTTTTGAAAAAAGCTCAAAAACTCGGTTATGCCGAACCCAGCAATCCTAAATTGGATTTAAATGGTTTTGATGCTTTTGCTAAAGTTAGAATTTTATCTGCTTTAGCTTTTAAAACAAAAATTTCAAAATATAAATGTTTAATGGAAGGAATTGAAAAAATTGAATTAAAAGACATTGAAATAGCAAACCAACTAAATTTACGTATTAAATTATTGGGAATTGCTGAAATTATTAATAATAAATTATTTGAAACAGTTCATCCATGCCTAGTTAGTAAAAATTCATATATAGGTAATGTTAGTGGAGTTATGAATGCAGTTATTCTTGAGGGAAAACCAGTTGGTGAAAGCATATTGCAAGGAGAAGGAGCTGGCCCTGGCCCAACATCCTCCTCATTATTATCTGATTTACTTTCGATATTAAGTGGAAATGTTAAAAAACCTTTTGGCATTCCGAATAACAAGCGTAAATCAATTAAATGTTTTAATATAAATAGCTATACTAATTCTTTGTATTTAAGGTTTGAAGTTAAGGATAAGCCAGGTGTTTTATCAGCTATTACTAACAGATTAGCTCAATACAAAATTTCTGTAAAAAGATTAATACAAACACCTGATAAGAAGAATAATAAAGCTACTATTGTTATTATTACTCATAAAACTAACGAGCTTAATTCAAAGAATTGTCTATCCGTCTTTAAGAAAGATAAAAATATTCTTAAATATCCTACGTTGATAAGAATTTATAATTAATGGATATATATATAAAGTTGTTTGAAGTCTTGTTTCCTGTATTTTTTGTTGTAGGTATTGGTTATTACCTTGGTAATAATAATCCAAAAATTGATACGACATTTATAACTAATTTTGCTGCCAATATTGGGACACCAGCAATGATTATTTATGCATTAACATCAACTGGTATTTCTTTTCAAATATTTAAAAATTATTTTTGGTATTATCTAATTGCAATTATAGCCTTTACCTTTATTGGAATTATTTTCTTATTTTTTTTAAAAACAAAAGATATTGTTCGTGAACTTCCTCCTTTCATTATGCCAAATACTGGAAACATGGGGTTACCAATATGTTTATTTGCATATGGATCAGAAGGACTAGGTGTTGCTGCTGCAATATCAGCTTTAATAATATTATGTCACTTTTCTTTAGGCATATTTCTTGCTGATAGGAAATTTAACATTAATGTTATTCTTAAAAATCCTCCTTTTTATGCAATAATTATTTCTGTTATTTTTCTTTATTTTAAAATTGAATTACCCACATTTATTGAAAATACAACTTTCTTATTAATGTATGCTACTATTTTTTTAATTTTAATGTCATTAGGAATTGCCTTAACTCGTTTCAAAGTTTTTTCTTTTAAAAAAGCGTTAATTTCTTCAATTGGTAGAGTATTTCTTGGCCCTATTATCGGTTTTTTAATAATTAGATATTTTGATCTTTCTGGTTTTGCTGCTGGTGCTTTATTAATTCAATGTTCTATGCCGAGTGCAGTTTTAAATTACCTTGTAGCTTCAATTTATTCTCCTAAAAAAATTGTTGATAGTGTTGCAAGTATGATTGTTGTCTCTACAGTAATGTCTTTTGTCACCATACCTTTGGTCCTATTCTTTGCTTTAAAATACTTAAATTAAACTGTATCAATTGGCTTATGAAAGCCATTACTTTTAGTTTATTGGGTTGGATGATGCTTCCAGTAATGGATGGGTTTGCTAAATATTTAAGTGCAGATTTACCTGTTTTTCAAATTACATGGGCTCGATATTTTTTTACTGTAGCCTTTACTCTTCCAGTAATGTTTTTTTTCTATAACAAACAACTAGTATGGTCAGACAAACCAAAGTTACAGATACTAAGAGGTTTAATTTTGCTTTGTGCAAACATTTTTTTCTTTTACGCAATATCAATCATTCCCTTAGCTAAAGCATTAACATTGGCTTTTGTAGCACCATTAATAGTAACTGCATTTTCACCTATGTTACTGGGTGAGAAGGTAGGTCTTAGAAGGTGGACAGCTGTTATAATTGGTTTTGTTGGCTCTTTAGTAGTTATTAGACCTGGTTTTCTTGAAATTAACCTTGCAAGTTTAGCTGCTTTAGGAACTGGAGTGATGTATGGCTTTTATCTAATAATTACTCGTAAATTAAGCACTTCAGATAACCCTTTATTAACACTATTATTAACTGGGTTGGTTGGATTGGTTGCCGTTTCAGGCATTATGCCCTTTGTATGGGTTAATCCTAATCTTTCTCAGTGGTCTATGATGGCTGGAATAGGGGTCTTTGCCTGTGTTGGTCACTTATTTCTTATATTATCACTTAAATATGCTGATGCTTCTAAATTAGCTCCTTTAGGCTACACCGAGATCATTCCTAACGTGATTATTGGGTACTATTTTTTTGGTAATTTCCCAGATAATTGGACTTTTTTAGGTCTCTTCATAATCGTGTTAAGTGGTATTTATATTTCTAGAAGAGAAATTATAATTAAGAAAACTTAATATAGGTAATATATATTTACTAATAGCTAATATAACACATTAAGTATGAAATTTAAACTACTGTAATTATTTAATTTTTTTATTATATAAAATTATAAAATTAGCAGAAAAAATATAGTATTAGTTGTTAAAAAATTTATATTTATTTTTAAATTAAAGTCATTATTATTAATTGGAGCTTAATTTACTTGCTATTATTTAAATCTTTAAAAAAGTGTTCAATATCAATGCTTATTAGCAAATTTTGAATTATAATATTTTAATGAGATAGAGTGGGGCTCAAAAAACTCTTTAAAATAGGCCTTTTTAGCCTACCTCTAAAAGTGTTGGTATTCTTGATAACTAGAGCAATGCAGTAATAGAATATGCCTTTTAAACGTCCATAGAGTACCTTATTTTAAGCAAGGACTTATATTTGGTACAACTGAAGGATGCATTATACCAATTGAAGATAATATTGTAAAAATGCTCCAAAAGGTTTGATTTTATTGACTTTTATATCCTTTTAATAGGTAAAAATAACTATTTGATATAAACCTTTTCAGACCTCAATAATTGTCGTTTTAGCTTAATTCCTCCTTTACCAGAGTATCCTCCGAGGCTTCCATCTGATCTGATCACTCTATGGCAGGGTATTTTAGGTGGATACGGGTTTTTACCAACTGCATTAGCAACTGCTCGAAATGCCCTGGGTTTTCCAATGGCTTTAGCAACTTCTGAGTAGGTCTTAACTTTGCCCCTGGGTATTTTCTTTAGGTAATTCCACACTTTTAGCTGAAACTTAGTTCCCTTTAAGTTCATAGAGTTCAAATCCAGTGTTATTGGCTATTTTATCGTATAATTTCTTAGCATTTTTATTGGAAGAGTGGGTGATCCAACGAATTCCGTTCCAATTATTGGCTTTAGATAATGATTTTAGATGACTAATGAGTTTTTGAGCTATTTTTTGACCTCTAAATTCTGGCTCTACAAATAAATCATCTAAAAAACCAATATATTGGCCCTTAATTGGTCTTGGCATTGTTCTATAGTGAGCAATTCCAACGATTTTACCCTCTAATTCAAAGCAAATAGCATTAACATCATGAGTTTCATCATGAATCCAATTCCAAATAGCGTCTAAAATCACCGTATTCATTGGAACTTTATAGAATTCGGCATAACCGGTGTATAATTTGGCCCAATTTATCTTATCTTTTTGCTCTAATTTTCTAATCATTTGCTTTAATTATTACTTTTAAATTGTTGATATTAAACATTCTTCGCTATCAGTCCATCCTTAGAATTTTCTCTTGTTTGGATCAGTTTTATTGTACTTAATTTTTCGAAAATTTTTAAAATAAAGTTTTTTTCACATGTTTTACAAAGTTTGTTTTCTATAAACTTTGTTGTGATGGACATAAATAATTTTTTATATGTTATTGACATGCTTTTAAAGATAATATATATTTCCGATAATTAATGGTTATCGGAAATATATGAACGATTTAATAACAGATATAAAAAGCCTTGAATTAGAGACAATTAAGAATTTAAGAAATTCTAAATCACCAAATACACTTCGAGCTTATCACTCTGATTATAGTGACTTTTCACTATTTTGTTCAAAAAATGGATTTCAGGCTATGCCAACGCAGCCAAAAATATTAGCATTATATATAACTCATTTATCATCATATTCTAAATACAGCACTTTAAAAAGGCGATTAGCTTCAATAAGCATACTACATAAAACAAAAGGTTATTATATTGATACAAAACACCCATTAATAATGGAAAATTTAATGGGTATTAAAAGAACTAATGGGAGCAATCAAAAAGGAAAAAAACCATTATTAATCAATGATTTAAAATTGTTAATTAAAGCGATACATCAATCTAAAGAGAAAGATAATAGAAAAATTAGAGACAAGGCTTTGTTGCTAATTGGCTTTTCGGGAGGTTTCAGGAGGTCTGAATTAGTTGATATTGAATATGAGGATATAGAGTTTGTATTAGAGGGAGTTAAAATCTTCGTAAAAAGGTCAAAAACCGATCAATCTGGAGAAGGTATGACTAAAGCTATTCCCTACTTTGATAATGAAAATTTTTGTCCTGTAAAAGCATTGAAAAATTGGATTGAAATAATTGATTTAAAAAATGGTAAAATTTTTAATATTTCAGATAAAAATGTAGCATTAATAATTAAGAAATATGCAAATTACGCTGGTTTAGACAGTCATAGATATGCTGGACACAGCCTAAGATCAGGCTTTGCAACTTCTACAGCAGAGTCAGGAGCAGAGGAAAGAAATATAATGACTATGACCGGTCACAAATCGACAGAAATGGTAAGAAGGTATATTAAAGAAGCAAATTTATTTAAAAATAATGCATTAAATAAAATCAAATTATAACTATATATAAAAATGATAAATAGTATCTATAATAATTATAAATTAATTAATTGGGTTAATTCTAACTTAGTTTAGGTAAAAAAGGGTTTAGAAATCTAAACTTATAAAAATTCTAAAATTTCTTTTGACAAATCTGAAAATTTTTTTCTAAATATTGGTAAATAATTTCTAAAGTGAGATGTCCATTTAGAATAAAAATTTAGTTTCTTTCCTTCTATTATGTCCATTTGTTTAATATTATAAGCCGCAGCTACATGTGAAGCTGATCCATGACAAGATATTAGTAGTGCGCATTTACTTATTAAATTTTCAAGTTCAAAAAAATCTAATTTTTTATAAACCTTAACTTTGTCATTAAAATTATTATAAAGAATATTATCCAGAACTTTTGGACAGTTTACACCTGTTGTAATGATTAATTTTTTTTTAGAAGTGATTAAAATCAAGTTAATAAATGAAATCAAATCATCTTTTGATGGTTCTATATTTGTATATTCCTTAATATAGTCATTATAAATCCATTTTTCATCAAAATGAAAAAGCACAAAATCTTTGATGTTAAATTCTTTAGAATTATAATTTCGAAGTTTTAAAGTATTTAAATCTGATTCAATAAAGTTAAAATTTAATCTAGAAAGTATTTCTTTAATGATGTTGATATGAGAAATATTTAAATTATTATTTGGTTTTATCTTAAATTTGTATTTTAAAAAAAAAGTGATTAAAGAGGATCTTTTTTTTAAATCATGAATAATAATATTATCATAAAATTTA